>JAABUN010000233.1_pt1 | contig 147309 bp, 160 predicted proteins | sample 5559311 | NCBI WGS metagenome assembly JAABUN01 (sample SAMN10711877, study PRJNA513370) | rock metagenome | isolation source: Antarctica rocks | place: Antarctica: Victoria Land, Siegfried Peak sud
AAGTGAGTCCGCTCGCTTAGTAGCTTCGGGAGAAGCCACTAATCACTTAATTCTGAGCTATTCCTCTTGGCGAAGGGCCAAGACGCTAAATCTTAGCCTCGGGAGTCATATGTGGTTGGCACGAGTATTGAAGATTGATCCTAATCAGTACTAGCTCACGGCGCGTCAGCCTTACGGATCACGAAGGCTTTTTCGATATTCTAACTTAGCCAGCACTGTCATGGCAAATCGTTGATTTTACTGCTTGTTACTATACATCCAATATACTTCCCGCACAACCTCTCAATCGATACTGACACGAAGCACAATACGTGACAACGATGCGCCTCACAGTCGACCTCATCAACAATTCCCTCTCTTACCTCAACCCCCTCAAGGAGCGCGAATTAGATCTCAGAGGTGCGTACAGGCTGAAAGGAGCAGATACTACACTTTGAGGCGAGCTCCATTGATATCATAAACGAGAAACGCAGGCCACAAAATTCCCGCCATCGAGAATCTGGGTGTTGCGAAGGTAGATAGGCCAATCCATCCCGCCTTTGATACTCTCATACTGAGACCGGACATGGCTGAGCAGGGGCGCGTAGGACCAAGATGCCATCGACTTTACAGACAACGATATCACCGCGCTCTCCAACTTTCCATTCTCCCCACGGTTACGCACGCTCCTGCTCGCGAGAAATCGGGTCAATAGCCTGCAACCTACGCTCGCCAGTTCGTTACCGAACCTTACTACCTTGATACTCACGTCGAACAATTGCACCGAGCTTGCAGATCTGGAGGTGCTGGCAAAATTCCCGAGATTGACACACCTTTCGTTGCTGGAGAATCCCATTGCGAGGAAAGAGGTTCGAGGTACCCGCGGCTTCTCATATGATGCTGTTGTCCTGACAGAACATCACTGCAGCACTATCGACATTGGATAATATGGCGCTGTCCCACCGTCCGCTTTCTCGATTACCAGAAAGTGAAAGACGTTGAACGCGAAAAAGCCCAAGAGCTCTTCGGCACCGCTGCAGAACCCTCAGCCCTTGCCTCGAAGGTACTATCCCCCCGCTCCCCTCTCGCCCCTCCCCTTCACTCTCAAAAACCACAAACTTCTCCCAACTAACACCTGTCCTCGAAACAGATCCTAGGCATCAAATCCCGCACCTTCGACATCCCCGCCTCCTCCCTCGCCAACGGCGCCGCCAGCACAGGCGACAAATCATACCGCGTCAAGCTCACCGAGAAAGAGAAGAAGAGGGTGGAGGCCTTGATCAGGAATGCGAAAAGCTTGCAGGAGATTGCGAGGCTGGAGAAGGAGTTGAATGAAGGCAGGATACCGGGGGGTGCGGGGGGTGGGGATGAGATGGAGGGATAGGTCGAGGCTGATGAGGGGAGAAGGACAGCAGCGGGGGGTCTGATATGGGTTCTCTGGGTGCGATGGGGACTAATGCGTGCCTGTCTCTGGTATCTACGTGCTCTAGATAGGGCTTCGAACCTGCGGTGGAGTTTCTCGAGAGGTGAAGCTTCTAGGAACTATAGGAGCATCCCAATAAAGACAGGGGACGTCAGTGTAGCTTGGACAATTAAAACAGTTCAGGAGGCATAGAAAAGTGAAAATATGTTCATGTGCCTACTGTAAAATCATGCCACACTGCCTCTGTCCTAGCAAGTATTGAGCCTGAGCAAAAGCCTGTATTTACCGGCAATCTATCTCGCCGTAGTCCTGGTATCTCCTCCGCCCAGTCTTCGTTATCCCGATAGATAGATCCATCTGCCCTCCCACCCTCCTGTCACCAGAGGGAATGCAAAGGTCTTCAGGGTGACGTTTCGTTCATTCAACATCCATCATATCATACCACTCCCATGCTTCGTAGTAAGTAATACAACTCCATTCCCGGCCGCAGCCTCTCCGTGATCGATAGTGCTCAGTAGAAGAGGATATCAGATCATTCGTAAATCGATGGACATGGCTCGTTTGGGTACTAGCGTTTTGTCTGTTGCAGCAGGCTTTCTAGCCATCGAGTAAATCAACGTCGAGCCCAATAGCTTGCATGAACAGATTGACATTTCCACGTCTCTGAGAAGCCAGGTCTGCAGGTAAGGTCTTGCTTTGACGCAGAGTTTCCATGACTCGGTCCCTATGGTTGAATGAATTAGCGAGAAGCTCTCTCTCTTTGGAGAATATACTTACTTGACGCCAAGGACAAGTCTCTGTTGCTGCTCTGGATTGGCTCCACTCCCAGTCGCAGCCAAGAACTGCCAGACATATTGATCCTGTCCAGCACTGACAGAAACGGGGAAGATATCGCCGAGGAGCGGCTCGGCCATATCAAAGAAGTGGTTGTAGACTCCTAGCCATTGCTCCCATGTCTGGTCATTGGTCGCTTCCGTAGCTTTGACGATGGCTGCGCGGCTGAGCAACATTGTCAAGACTTCCAAACCCACTCTAGTCCGAGCGACGGCATGGAGGTTCACTCGATCAACGACTAAGCCCAACAGACCAATTACGACGTTGAGTTGTGCTTCAGTAACATATGAGAAGAGGCTAGGAATTACAGCCTGCAGAAAGAGGTCGACCTGCTCGCGAGCCATGGATGATGCGTTTTGCTGAGGTTGTGCATTCCGAACAACGTCCAGTATATCTAGGTGTACCATGATCATTGTCAAGATTGTTAGACGCTGCTGGTCATCGATATGGTTGAAAATACGAGGGATAGCTTTCTTTCCCTTCGGGTACGAGAGAAACGCAATGAAAGGATGTAGGATCGCAGATTCAGGCATTATAGGCTCTGTGACTTTAAGATCGATCCAAAGCTTTTGATTCAGGTACTGAAAGGTCTGCTGCCAGTCAACGACCGCTTGGTTAGCAGAAGGATCGCTTTCTTCGGTAGGATGTGGTGGTGGGCGACGGTCATGATCTTCCATGTCCATGAGCGTAGAGTAAATGGCTTCGATATTCTTCAGGATTGCCTTGCGATCTGTGGTACTCAATGCGACCTGTGGCGCTTTCTTACTGCCTACACGGCTTGTGACGTCGCTGCTATCATGGCGTTTTATGTTGAGCAATGGCTTCGGTGTCTTGGCGTTACTGAAGGAAATCTTGCCCAAGCTCCCTTCAATGACCAGTTGCTTATTCTTGGGCTTAGCTTTTGCCGCCTCCACAGCTCGCTGAACCTGCTGCTCCATCCGTTGCATGTGGCTATCTCCGCCCCTCTGCCGTCTTCCCATGGGTTGTCGCCCTCCAGTTCGAAAGAGGTACGTTTGTGCAAAGTTGCTCAAAGGTTGCTGCGGATTTTGCCTTGGTCTACTCTCGATTTGATTGTAGACTTGATAGTAAAAGTCCTCAGATAAGGACGCATCAGGATCCTGTTCGTTAACATTGCCTGTGGCGGTCATAAGCTGCTGCAGCTGGATTCGTGTAATGAAATTCTTGTCTTGCGGTGTCATGAGACCATTCCCTTTCGAAAGTAAGAAGATTTTGTGGTTGCGTTTAGCTCGTTTCGCTTCTTCGACGAGATACGCATTTCGCTCCTCCTCTGTCAGGTTCATTATCTGGCTTGGATGGTAGATGATCGGCAACGGTGTTTGGGCGCCATGTTGGCCTGAGATTTGGTGCTTTGGTTGCATCTGGGTAGCCGTCGGTAGCTCTGGTTGACTGGGACCAAGTTGCGCAGACTGTCGATTTGGGTTCTGGAGTATTTGACGGGTTTGTTGGGACGTATGAGCGTCCGGAGCTTGCAGCGGTGGATTTTGCCCACGCTGTAGGATCTGTGGTGCTGCAACAGCCCGAGGAGCTTGAGAGGCTACACTAGCTCGCGATGGGAGATCGGCTTGTGAGATCTGTGAAGACCTCGACGCATTATGGCTTGACTGCTGGGCGGGCCTTTGCTGAATGCTTATTTGCGTTTGAGGATGCGGTACTGACTCGAACTTCGGATGTTGAGGATACACAAATTGTGTCTGGGGCATTGCGACCTGCTGAGGCGGCAAACCTGCAGCTTGCGACGTCTGCTGTTGCATCTGTGGCATCGCGAGTGGAGGGGGCGCCTGAGATTGTTGCTGTGGTGCCAAATTGACTTTACTGGGCTGAGCTCTCATCACAGCTTCAACTTCCTCCAAGCTCATCATTTTCTTGGTAGGAGCTCCGCCAGTGCTCCGTTGTTGGGCTTGTGGTGCTTGCCCTTCATCCTTGTTTGCTGGCTTCGAAGGACCTGTACCCCAGATGCTCGCATCAACATGTAAGTCTGGTGGGTATGCAGGGGTTTGGTACGCCTCATAACCTGATCGGAAGGGCTTTGTTGCTTGTTTAGGAGGGCTTGCACGAGCGAGAGGAGTCTTCGAAGGCGGCTGTTGGCGATTGTATCGCACTGCTTCTTCATTGATAGCATCGGTGACTTTGGAGGTGCTACCAAAGAAGTCGAAATCCTTGCCCACTGGCTTCGTAACCTCCTCGCCACCAAAGGTATCATCGTTGAAAACATCATCCGCTTCTACAAGCTGGTCCCCAAGACCATCATAAGTATCGTCAAAGTCGATTCTATTCTTGTAAGTCCTAGGATTCTCTGCGCCGACCGAGATCATACATACGCATCATCATCATTATCATGTCCACCACGATTCTGCGAAATGCTGGCAAAAGGGTCAGGAGCGGCTGAGAATCCCAAGCCTTGCGATGGATGCCTAAAGTCCGTCGCAGTAGGTCTACTGAAGCCGAAAGATGACATTATGTTCTCAGGATCACCTCAGCAGCTCATCACACAGTGGTCAGTGGTTTAAGAGTTGAAGACTATATGCAGGAGAAAGCAAAGATGTCCTTCGATAAGGGTATTCGATGCCAATACGGATAGAGAATATGAACGGCAGAGAGATCATATCTGTAAAGCCGGAAGAGAAGGAAATGAAGGTGTAAATGGTAGACGCCCCGTAAAGAGACGATATCTAACACCAAAAACAACCATTGATGAAGGCCGCTGGAAGTGTCGGAAAAAGGTTGATCCTAGCTGCCGATGGAAATACGATCTACCCCTTGATTAGCGTGAGCTGCGTCCCGCATTCCACAACTCCGTACCTTACCTTAATTGGCATAGGTATTCTATTCCTAAGCATCTCAATGGTCACTGCTAATCTTCACACTTAAGACTTAATCCGTTCTCTTGTTGAACGCATTCTTAGGAGTAGGGTTCGAGGCTCTTTTGTCATCTAGGACTTCGGGGAAACCGATGTGATCGTTGCGCCGTTCTATTTCCAGTCCAGCAATTCCACCTGGCTGAAAGTAAAAGTACGCCTTACAGTGGAAGGTCCTGAGAACCTTCGCCGGCGTGGTCCGCACCGGAACTCTGGTATTGAGTTGATCCCAAAGTCCTCGAGCTTGCTCGAAGAAAACACATCCTTGCCAGAAGGTAAGGAAACAGACAAGATGGCGGCCGGTTCTTCTAGGATCATACGATATGTGTTGTTCGCATTCTTCGTAGGTCGCTTCCTCTACCAATCCAACCCAGCCTCGTGCCTAACCGTCGTTTCAGGGTGTTATGATTCTCTACTTCATATCCTCCTCCTCGATACCGAAGCAGATGCCTAGTACAACAGGCTTCGATAAATGGAAAGGAAAGAAAGAGCCACACACGGGCGGGCTTACTGCTGTGAGTCCGGAATGGCGATCATCGCCCGAGGAAAAGATATTGGCACCTGCACCAGCACCAGGTGTGGCGAGGCCGACGGGGTCGTTGAGCTCTTCCAGCCAGCCAAAAACTTCCCCCGTGAAGATGAACGCGACATTCGTGACACTAGCTCGCAATACGGACTTGTGGGACATCTCTGACTCCATTCGCCAAGTCGAAGATCGATTCAACAGGAATCATCATTATGACTGGGTCTTCCTCAACGACAAGCCTTTTGACGAGACCTTCATAAAGGTCACCACGGCATTAGTGTCTGGTAAAACGAGATATGGCTTAATACCTAAGGAGCACTGGTCATTCCCCGACTTCATTGACCAAGACAAAGCTCGCAAGGTAAGGGAAGATATGGCGGAGCGGAAAATCATCTACGGAGATTCTACAAGCTACAGGCATATGTGCAGATTTGAGTCTGGGTTTTTCTTCCGCCAGCAACTCATGTTGGAGTACGAGTGGTATTGGCGTGTGGAACCAAGTATCAAGCTGTACTGCGATATCAGCTTCGATCCTTTCAGGTTCATGGCTGAGAACAAGAAAAAATACAGCTTCGTACTTAGTCTTTATGAGTATGCGGAAACCATCCCGACGATCTGGAACAGCACGAAAAAGTTCATTCAGGCCCATCCTGAGCATATACCCGAAGGCAACTCTATGGATTGGCTGAGCGATGATGGTGGGGAAACCTACAACCATTGTCATTTCGTAAGCATTAGATGCAGTAAGGATGCACCTGCGATTGCTAACAGGACCCTCTCAGTGGTCCAACTTCGAAGTCGGCAACCTTGAGTGGCTCAGGTCGAAAGCGTACACAGACTTCTTCGAACAGCTGGACCAGGATGGTGGATTCTTCTACGAACGTTGGGGTGATGCGCCTGTCCATTCCATTGCTGCAGGTCTGCTGCTCAAGAAAGAGGAGATTCACTTCTTTGACGACATCGCATATTGGCATGTGCCATTCACCCATTGCCCAACATCGGAACAAAAGCGGTTAGACAACAAATGCCATTGCAATCCCAAGGATAATTTTGACTGGAAAGGCTATTCATGTAGGTTCTTTGCACTTATTTTGTTCTACAACATACAATAGTGCTGATGACCGATAGGTACGACGAAGTTTTTTGATATGAACAAATTGGAAAAGCCAGCAGGCTACCAAGACCAGAAAGACTGAGTTCCTCGATATTATCGATAGAATGAGACGAACTCTTCTGCACGACAAACTTTCACAATGGTTTGAATCGTCAAATGCGAAATTGTCATGGTGGAGCATTCACTTGTGGTATTACTGTACATACGTTCGGCGCTTCCCACGGGTGGCGTTCTGAAACTAAAGCATGGGGCGTAGGGCTCTGGGAGTTGGCGGGATACATGAATGTCCATGTATAAAACAGGACTGGCTCCTTCATGTAACCCCGTGCAGGGACTCAAGTTTCGAAGTCCGTTCATAAAGATGGGTATCAGTACCAGATCTTAATCAACTCTTCACTGACCGCACTCGGCGTCTGCACCCCAGCTTCCGTAACAATTGCCTCAATCAACTCCGGCGGCGTAAAATCCACTCCATCGTCTTTTCTCCTCCCTTCCTCATGCTCTCCCTTTCCCTCACCACCTCCATCATCCGTGCTGAAGTCAAGCGCACCTTGCCCTGTCGGCAAGTCCTCTCTATTCAACGGATAGACTCTGACGAATTTGTGACTCTCAGCCACCACATAAAGTGGTTTCCCCACGCTGCGCATCAATAATCCCATCTGATAAGTGCCCATGCTCGAGATCACTCCTCCATTCTCAACCACGCTCTCTGCACCCACCATCGCAAAAGTGGTAGCCCGTAGCGCCGTCGCGAGCGCCGCAAACGGGAGCACGGCGACCGGAATATCCCTCCGTCTAAGCTCGCTAACCAAATCTGTAGAGTGCGATTTTGGCAGAGGTGCATGTGAGTCTTCGGCGTAGATTACGCGAAACCTGGTGCCCTTATCGGCAGCAGCGTTCAGAACCGCAGCCACGACTCTCGACCGTCCACAGGTAAGCACGGTACTGCCATCCCTGACGAAGTTCACCGCAACGTCTGCTATGCGGCCTCTCGACTCATTCGCACGCTGCACGAACAATCTGCTATTTGCCAAGAGATGTGCGCGTATGGCCCCAAAATCCTCTGACCCTTCAGAGGAGGAGGACCGCTTCCCTCTATCTTTGGCATCTAGCGCCGCTCGTGTTTGAAGAGTAGATATTATGTAGCGCTGGAAGAGATCCGTGCCTGCTGATAGCGCTATGGGATTTGAGACGGAGGCTTTGAGGGTGGCTGTTGCGGAGTCGAGGAGGGAGAGGGTCTCGGATATCGTGGAGGGGGGGGAGGCGGAGAGGAGGGAGATGAGGGATTCGATTGCGGCGACTGGGTGGGTTACGAGGGGATCGGTGGCGAGGAGGCGGTTGTAGTGGGAGACAATGCTGCAGTGTGTGTCAACGGTGCATTGAAGGCGGCCACGACGGCGCGAAGGGGGGAAAAGAACGTACTCGAAGGACTGAGGATCGTTGTGGTGGGCGCTGGATTTCGACAGTGCTTCTGGAGGTGGGGTAGGTATTGAGGAAGGAGCTACCAACGAATTAGTGCTTCGATTCCACGGTAAAGATCCAGGGCGGGCAAACCGGGGGAATCCATTATTCGCTTGCTCTCAATGATAGGCCATGCTCAAAGCTGACTACTTAAGTACTTTGTTGATGAAAGTGCTTGAAGCAGACCGGCGCCACCCGCCTGACAGCGGCTCGCTTAAATCAGGGCTATAACTTCCTTCGACCTAACCCCAACCAGATTTCGCTCAACATATTGGCTATTGCACGAATTCTTATTGTCGTCATGACTGTATTTCAATTGCGTTCGAGGTAATTCTTGAGAGGAAGTCACCATTTTGATTCCGTCGACGGAAAGCCCACTTCACCAATGTATGAGCAATTCCGTCGTCCTCGTGCCATTCATGTACTGTTCCCTTATTGGGACAGCGCAAGCAACCACAAAGTCGGCCATGGGAACCGTAGTCGATGGCATGAGAAGTACGAGCAGATGAGCACAGCGCGATATGATGATCCGAGAGCTCGATTTGGTAGGTGTGTATTCAATGATTCAGGTTTCCGCGCTCCACGGTACTTCCGTCTTCTTGATATCATCATTGACTTCATAAAGGCAGCAAGCCTCTTCATAGAATACCGGTCCTTCCAATTCAATGGATACTCTCTCTGTAATTTTGAATCCGAGTTTTCCATAGAAGGGCACGGCATTGAGGGTACTCTCCAGGTAAGCAGGAATATTATCCTTCACGCATCTGTCAAGACCCCAACGTGTCAAAGACGTGGCTGCACCGCGCCTTTCGTAACAAGGATCCGTTCCAATGAAGGTGAGGCCTGGGTCAAGATGAGCTATGCCCAGCTCGACGACGTTCATTGATATGAGAACACATCGCCCAGATGCAATGGAGAAATCAGGTCAAGGCCAAGAAACAATATCCCATGTCCTCACGAATTTGGCACTCGTCTCGACTGTACCTCGGTAAAAACCCCTGAGACGAGTGCCTTGCCATGATAAGGGATAATATAGATACAGCAAGCGTCACAATTTAGATATGCGGAGGAAGATTTGGTACTTACGGTAAGAGGGCAACTTACCCAAAACCTTTTCTTGAGCTGCTTCGATCTTCTCAGTCCATTCATTGAGAACCTGGAGGTTGGTTCCTTCGGGCCATATCCAGGGTTCTTCTACATACGTATCCATTCCGAAGATAGGCAAACTCCATTTGGCAAAACTAACGATCCGACCCTCATCTCGTACCACAAGTACAGCGATGTTGGGGTCACGTATGTCGTCCGCTGCTTTCTGCGCAATACAGTCCCTTAGCTGGGTGCGGATAGCCGGAGTAGGAAACTGAGCGAGAAGCAAAACATTGGTGCCAAAGGCGGCCATGTGAATGTCGGCAATGCGTTCCGCATCAGCATGCGTTGCGACCGAGAGCTCCAGTGTCATTGTGGTACTGCGTGACGATTGACGTTATTTCCGATAATGATCTCTGTTGTTGCCTGGTTGTGTGGAGACTGGTGAGGCTATACTTTAAGATCTGCCGTCCCGTCAATCGGGCGACTAGCGGCCCGAAGACGGCCTCCTTTAGAGCCGAACTTTGGGCGGCAATCTATAATTAGCAAAGACGCCTTCCCACATTGGATGCGTTAAGAACTTGTGTATTGTGTAGGTAATCTCCAGGGACCAATTGGGCTGAGCTTCGTATATTTCAAATCCCCTAGCCACTCCAGCGTGTCCTCTTTGCCGCTGCTTTCTCCGAACCATCAATGATTCGCGATACTCTCTTCCCCGCGGTTCACCTTACGATGCTGAAAATTCAATTTCATGGGAGGTAGGCAGCGCGGCCTCGTTCTGGGCAGCTTGTATCATTCGCTGCATCTGTTGCACCTGACTATGTCCCTGCTATGGGCTCGCATTCTCATTTTCTATAACAAGCCGCAGATGTATAGAGCATTATCTGGCGAGGCATGTTCTGAATTTGTATAGCACCGGTGTGTCCAGATCATTCACTTCCAATAACCAATAACCCCTCGATGGCTCTTTTGATATCGAATTGTTGTCCCAAAGGCTTGTCACACCCAAACGCTTCTTTACTGTGTGCCATAACACATGGTCAAGATTCGGTACCAGCACAATGCGAGCTTTTTGGCTCGAGGAGCTAATCAACTTCTTCCGTATCATAGCCTTGTCGTCCTTGGAATATTGTTCGAGATCCTTCTCGTAGAAGTTCTGAGTTTTATTTTACGAAAGCTATGGACTATGCATAATGTCGAATTATATGTAATAATTCAGGGGCAAAGAGGAGCCACCCAAGCTTCGCATAGTAGCTTGAGTATCAAACGCCTCTAATCAATGTGTTTTGACTCAACTTGCTAAGGTCATTACAGGGATTGTGGACGCTAGCCTATCAATAGCCTACATATAGAGCTAGTTCGTCTTAGCTGCATATGCGATGTGCTTGGAGAACTCCAGCGCTAAGTCGGAGGATTATCATCGTCCCTGCCGCGAAACCAGAGGACAATCATTGGCTATTCCATGATTCGGGAATAATGAAATGCGAAACATGGTGCCTGCAGCGACCCCTTCCCTGGATTTTCTGTTTGGGGCCATGCCCTCCTTGATTGCGATGGCTGATTTTCCCCCCAGATTCGGTTGACTTGCTTTGATGTACAGATTGCGATTGCTGGTAGCATTCTTTGAATTTCCTCACTCGACGTCGCTAATATAGACTCGCGATATCATCGTTTCCTTGGACTGAAATCATCGCCGTAATGTCGTGAAAGCATGGATCCAATAACAGCCATAGGGTTGCTAGCCTCGCTGGCCAATCTCATACACGCTAGCAAGTCGCTCTTGGAAATAGTAAAAAGCTTGAAGGATGGTGATAGAGAGCTTCTCGAGCTCTTTGACGATGTTTCCGTTTTCGAAGAAGCTCTAAAGGGCTTTGATCGAGTCTTACGGAGCCGGCAAACGAAGCATAATATATCTACAGCAGTCATCAGCAGAGCGCTCGAAGAAGCTTCCGCCACAATTCAAGAATTGGAAAGCAAGCTCCTTCACATGTCTAAATCCGATGTGTCGGCTGTACGGCGAATGAAATGGGTGCAACATAAATCGAGCTTGAAGAAGCTTCATGAACGGGTGAAAGAACAGAGCATCATGCTGCAAAGCTTCCTTTCGCTAGCCCATGCGTACGTACCTTCTCATATAAAATGATGGCAACACGACTTACTGCATGTACAGTGAGAGTTTTCTCAATGCGTGCAACCAACATCCTTACTTCCTACCAACCCTATCACTTTCGGTAGGTGATGCCGATAGCGATGCTGTCTCTATTCTATCATATACTACAACGCTCGCTTCTGAACCATCGCCGTCTTCCCTTCGACGAGCGTCGGTGGACACCACTCCCTCTTCTGATGGAAGCTTGGGATCGTCACTACGGAATATATCGTTGGGTGCCTCACATGATGCCAGGCCAGCATTAGATGCGGATGGCCCTGCTGTAGGCACCTTGATAATACGCAAAGCATGCCGGTATGACTGCTATTGCAAGTGCCATGAACAAAGCGCAGTACCCAGTAAAGGGTTCTTGGGGCTTGGCGGCTCAAAAATCTACTGCACCGACACAACTTGTCAAGCCGCTACGTCATTTGAAGAACCAGCTATCGCCACAACTAGTTTCATTCGCAAAGCATTGTCGCAGGTGATGTCGTCGAAGACCGTAAAGGTCCGTTATGACTTGAACACCTTTCGGATGGTTTCCGAGGGGTCAGATGCAATGCGTTATGTAAAGCATGGTAATCTAGACAAGCTCAAGGTATGCATGAAGACGGGCGAGGCCACTCTTTGGGATACAGCACCAGACGGATGGTCACTTCTCCATGTGAGCCAAGAATACTTGAAATACTGGAGCAAGCTAACGGCATACCAGACTGCAGCATACAATCGACAGTTACCCATTGTTAAGTACCTTCTAGAGCGTGGCGCCGATACTGAGGTGGCAGATGTGGGATCACGGTATGATCACCCATCGACGTTCATCCGGCCTGTTTAGCTTACATTGATCAAAGGAAGCCGGCCGATCTTGCCATCTTGAAGTCGCTGGCCGATGACGCTACGCCTGTCGAGCGGGAGATAGTGGAAGTGTTTTCACAGAAAGATGACTATATTCGCGATTTTGACTTCACGCCCATTCATGTTGCGGTTCTTGGACTGTATGAAGTGGGAGACAGAGAGCGCCCTAGCCTTGAACGGTAAGGATTCACCTACATTCTCCTACAAGCATATTCCAGCTGCTCTGGATATTCGATAACCCAATGCCTTGGTACCCCTTTAGCTAGGTGTAGTGAAACATACTGACAACGAAAGTAGGCTCATAGAAGTCGTCGACGACTGTAATAATGCTCCACCGGGAACCGACTGGGTCAAATGGAAATCGAGATACCGGACGAGATCTTCCTTGTTTATTGACATCATTGAACTATTCCGAGCTTCAGCATATGAAAAGCCTAAAACTCACAAAGTCATCCACAATCTCATTGACCAAAAAGACAGGAAGTACCATTGGACACCGCTCCACTGGGCAAGTTCCGCTGGAAGATCGGAGCAGATGAGGGTCCTTGTGCGCCACGGAGCGAATCCCTTCCTTCTATCGAACCTAAACGCCAACATCCTCCACGCAGCTGCAGAAGCAAAGACTATCAGCGGTTTAGACAGTGCTCTAGACATCTGGAAACGCTATCCACAGCATCTCAATATCAACCAAGCGAATCGCTGGGCTGAAACTCCTCTACACGTTGCCGCGTGGGGCTCTCTGGATTCTGTAAAGAAACTCCTAGCGGCAGGGGCAGACCGTAATGTCCGGCAAGAGGACAACCAAGTCCCACTCCACTGCGCCGCTCTATCGGACCGCGGAGAAGTAAGAAGAAAGATCGTGACGTTACTTTGCGGAGGAGAAAAGGGCCCGCACGTTGACGCTCAGGATGTCGATGGCCGGCCACCCATGTTTGATTTCTTGGATGATCCCGCATGCATGCAGACCCTAGTCGGCTGCGGCGCTCGCCTGGACCTGTTGGACAATTCGGGCAAGAGTGTGTTCCATCATGCTTGCATACAAGATGAGCCTGATGCCCTGAACACCCTGTTGCGCGCATCGTCGCTGGGCTCTGTAATGGTGACCGTGAAAGACCATGATGGGAATACTGCACTGATACAAGCGCTACGTCATAGCAGTATCGATTGCGCGATGACCCTTCTGCAGCTCGATGATATTGGGGACGTTGTGGGCCAAGACGGGTGGGCTGCGGTTCATCACGCAGCAAACTTGGGCGATTCTGTTGTATTGGAGGCAGTCTTACAGCATCCGAGCTTTGTCAAAGGCGCGAAGACCATTGATGGTAAAACCGCAGAGGTTGTGGCCATGGAGGCCGGACATTGGTGCGGAGAAGTGAAGACTTTGCTGAGGACCCACAACTTAATAACTTGAAGTACGCTGAGACTGTGGCACATACACAAGAACCGCTGGGATCAGCGTGTTGTCTTCACTGTCAAGATGAACGAGCCCAAGGATCAGCGACTTACTCGTGCGATTAGAACACGCCCTCATCGACGAGGGCCTCTACGCAGAATAGGAGAGGTATGTAAGTACTAAAGCCATAGAATGCTTTTGCTTTGCTAATATCAAAGTCTACAGCATAGGCCAGTATAAGCCTAAGCTTGATGAGTCCCATATGTCACGGCTTCGTAATATGGCGAGACAATCTCAGTAGCCGAGAAAGCAATACTGAGAGATAGGAATCTACGAACGTCGAATCCCCGGATCGCCACTATCCATGCGTCCTATAAAGATACCTTAGAACACATAGAATGCGATGATCTGAGCTGAAAGGAAATTTAGCCTCGACGCCGTCGAAGCTGGCACAGGATCTGATGGATATCGATGGGATAGCCCCGGCTCACTGCTACGAATAGGATGAGAAACAGCCTCACCTTTGCGTTCCGAGGAAGACTCTTCGTCAAGCTACAGCTACGGATTGATCGGAGCAGACTGATGGTGAGGACGACTTCTGCTGGATCGTAAGTACAGATGCCGGTCGGTGGATGTAGCCTTCGAATATATTAGAAAAAAGGGGTTAAAAAGGGTTTGGAACTCACATCCTTGAATCCAACCAGCTTGTAGTAAAGAAGCATCAACACACCTCGGTATAGGATATCAAAATTCAAACTCAACCCAGACGTTTCCACGTCCGGTCCCGAGTCCTACCGAGAAATCAATCGAATAAAACTTGATACACACTACCCTGAGCCTCCAATACCAACTGTCAAACTTGTAGCATATGCGTCAATACGTATCCCCAAGATCTTAAGACATAGGTACGCAGACACCCAGCGCTACGTCCAAATTCAGAAGAAGAGAAACAGTTCAAAAGATATTTCCAAATTAGAGGCGTCAAACACATTCCAATATCGCCATGAATACAAGTCAGATACAACCTCTCCATCCATTCCAACCACCCCCAACCCCCCATCTCTACCGCATAATCCACCACCCTCTCTACACGATTCATACTCTACCTCCATAACCCCCCATAACCCCTACCGATCTCTCATCAAAGCATCAAAACCCACTCTGATCGCAAATGAGAGCGCGAAGACCATCGAATTACAGTATCACTCGCGAAGAAAGGGGGTTGATATATGATAGGATAGGTGGCGGGAAGTGGATGGGGCAGATTTTATACCGCGAGATGAGGGGATGATGGGATAGAGTTACTATGGATGGTGCATTATACGATAGCGATATGGTGCGAGGGAAATGTTTCCGAGTAATCATAACTAATTTCGCGAGGAATTTGACGGAGGAAAACGCTATACACAAGTACCGGAGGCAAGGTATTATATCACAGCCTGTCCGTCGGGGAGGATCACGTCGCCGAGTTAGGACAGCACAGACTGGTCGGCAGATCAGAGAGGTTGGTAAGTAGACTTAGTGATCTTATCGCCCTGATGGGATCCATACCTCCACATCAAGCGGCGTTACATTTGCGCTCAGCATGGACCTTGATTATCGGCGCTACGGCCAGCAATGGGATGTCTGCTCTTATGCTGAGAGAAGCCAAATCTTCCAGCGCAATGTTCCCACGAGCGCCCCAGATGATTATGTTTTGCGTGACTATTAGCACGATTAGGTTCCGTCAATAATTTTCTTCCTAGTCATCGCAGACCGCCCGTCGGCTCAACCCTTGCAAGCCCGAGGCCTCTCTCCTTGCAATGATGTTCGTTTCACTTTTCCGCACTCTGTTACGCATCATCGAATTATGAGCCCGCACCGCCAGAGGAAATGAGGTTTCTTTTAGCGAAATCTTGTCAGGGTGACAACTGATTCACCGAGCCTTGAAGAGTTCATTGCGGCCCGGAAGGTTACGTAGGCTGGTGAAGGTATTTTGACCGTGGATCAGGGAGATGACTCGTAAACGCTACGAGGTAGACCACTTCGTCATGGGACTTGGTGTTGCCCATCTTCCTGTATCTCATTAGTATACAACATAGGTTGGCATAAGTATAGTATGCTGATAAACTTATAGGTCCTGTCTCAGTAAAGCTATCTGATCGTATGTTTGGGCTAACCGAGTAGGATCCTGTATCATCCCAATGAAGTCGTCTAGATTCTTGCGTGTCACCACTCCCGGAAAATACCGAACGTTGTGAAGGAGGAGTCGAGTGAGTTCCCGGAATGATGGTCCCAATGGCGCCATTCTTGTCATGGCCAGCGCATCCAAAACTTTGTGCATACAATGAAGTTCATGAGGTTGCATCAAGATTTCCGATAATATATGTAACACGCCAAGGTCGGGCAACGATGACGATAAGTGACTTCCGACATACCAACCAGACATGATATCTACTGGCGTTCGGACTCATCTCAACCTTGTCTGTTCACAGACTGTACCGTCCAATTCCTTTTCCTCAATGGCCGTAGCACATAGTAAAGTTGCAGCAGCCAAAGTATTCTCATTTAAAGATTGAATCAGGCCAACCAGCCAAGCATTTTGAGGCCCCATGTAGAAGACCTTTGAACACCTCCAACAAGTTGCAGTGAATATCTCTCGGTCGTACGTTCCTGGGTTGATTTGTTCGATGATCTCGGTGCCCCGGACGATAACGAGCGCCAAGCACCATACACCCGGTATTACATCTTTTCATCGCTGAAAAGTTTTACGCTGTCGTTGCTGTGGTATCTGATATCCATTGCAAGCTCTCCAGTAGTACATGCCAAGAGTACTGCTGCTGAGTCCCGGACTTTGATGAAGCATCGCCATTCCGACGATAATCGTAGAAGGGTCGAGTAAATATGAGTCTATAGCTTAGTCACCTGCCTACTCGAGTCACTCAACCTTCGAATGGGCATTGCGGAGCCATTGCTAGGATCCATGGAAGCTGACGAGCTCTCAAGCACAGGACTGTCTCCGGAGCCTTGCGTCCTGATCATAGCGACCCTTTGCTGGGATTGCAATTTCGCACTCATCAACCAATGCAACTGCAATCTCATACCTCCAATCGCAGCATTAGTGTGAGCCAAGTCTTCTTTGGCACGCAGTCTATCGTTCATCGCCACCATGCTAGCTTTGGCATCGTTCTCAGATAGTGCAGCGGAAACGCGGCTGACTTCCTCGCGAAGAGATTCATGGAGACATAGGAGATGGTGTGCAGTGGAGTCGAACGGTCCGACATCCGAAGGGTCTGCCCCGGAGAGGGGCGTGTTGATGAGATTGGCGGACGTGCCAAGGGTGTCCTGAATTGCACAGAACGAGGTTTCAAGAATCGAGTTCTTGTGACGAAGTTGCTTAAGAATAACTTCATGGGCTTCGAGACGCTCATTCTGCATTTTGAGGAAAGGCACAAGCTTGGCCAATGGACAGGCTTTGAGATGCTCATCAAGAGGTGGGCGTCGAGCGAAAAAGTCACAGCCATAGGTGGCCGCTGTGCAAGGATGAATGACATCGGGACAGCGGTCGATATGAGGCTCAAGGTCTCGGACGGGGACTTGGCCCTTACAAGCAGGACAAGAGGCCCTACCAACCTCGCATTCGAGCGTGTGATGGCTTTCCAGATCCCTCTTCATAACCAGTTGCTTGCAATCCTCACACTCGACTCGGTGGTGAAGACAGCTTTCACCGTCAGTATCCTTCCGTCTCACTGTCAAGAGGCAATCTTCGGAAGGACAGTCCACCTGAGAGAAAGCGCAATACCTGAGCACATGATCCTCGACACGGCATCTAGGCACTTCCTCGAGACAGCCTTCTTTACTCTGAGGACATTTGACGAGAAGATCGTCCAGGATACGGTCCAAGATCTTTGGTACTGTGGTAGTTGATGAGTGATCTATTCTTGCCCGGCATGAAGGACAGCTTCCTGCATCTCGATCCTGGTGTTTGATAGCTTGGTTTACACAAGACCGGCAGAAGACGTGCTCGCAGTCCAACTTGACGGGCGATACAAATGGGCAATGGCAGATGGCGCACATGAGATTGTGGTCATATGAGCCGACATACTCCAGTGCTCTCAGGTCCACCGAGTCAAAGCGCGGCTGTAGATTCCGATAGGTATCTGGGACATTAATCGAAGTGCGTCTGAAGAAGGCATTGCTTGAAAGGTTCGGATCCGTCGTTGTCGGATACTCAATCGGACTCGCCTCCTCTTGTGATGTTCGTGTTTCGACGTCCATGGCAATTAGTATTTTTGATACAACGCTGGCTGAGACTCATTGGATCACGAATGCATTCGTCCTCTGAAATATCTTGCTTCACGAACGCGGCCCTGATCACAGTTCAGACTTTGGAAGCATCGTACACAGTGCAAATGAGCCTGCTATTACTTCACATAGGATGGCAGCATTTAGAAAGGACCGGCCTGAAATAGTATCCTGTTGAGCCTGTGTGTAAGAACACTTGATAACAATGTACTTACTCGATCGGCAAACATGTCCCTAGCAGCGACACAGTTTGCGGTGCTGTACAACAGCTACTTTATGCAATCTACTTTACTCAATCTTTAGCGCTTTGCGCGCTTGAGCCGCTTTGTGGTGGCCTTGGCACCATCATTCCCAGCTCCATGTAGCCTCCAGCTTCTGGCCACTTCATCATGGCGAGCCCGTCACAGCTCTATCTCCTTGCTGACCACATAAAGCTGTCCCTCCTAGAACGACAGAGAGCCATTTCTCTTAACCTCGAACCCAATTCGCAAGATGGCCACATCTCGCGATCACTGGACTCGATGCGAGAAGGCATCGAGGCCTTAGAACGACAAGAAACTGACTCCGGCGAGGACAGTGATTCACAAACAAGTCGATTACGGCAACAATTCGATGATTTAACATCCCAATTCCGCGGGTTCCCCACGACATCCACCTCCTCAGTCACTCAGCCCAATGATCCAGCACTCTCCGCCGACTTCGCCCGCGCCAAAGATCCACGACCACGGAATCCGTCAACCTCCTCATTCCTCAAGCGTTCCGCCGCCGACTCACCCAACCCCTCAAAATCCGTCCGTTTCACAGATTCCCCTCCTGACCCGGTAGAAGAAGCCAACCGTGCGGCGCTTTTCCCATACCGCGATGAGCCAGAAGCGCCGAACAACCAGTCACAGTTGGATAACCAGCAAATACACGATTATCACAAAGGAGTGTTGCAACAGCAAGACGAGCAATTAGATCGATTGGGACAGAGTATTGGACGGCAGAGGGATTTGAGCATTCAGATTGGGGATGAGTTGGATGATCATGTTCAGATGCTTGATGATGTCGAGGGACATGTGGATCGGCACCAGACGAGGTTAGATGGAGCGAGAAGGCAATTGGGCAATGTGGCGCGGAGGGCGAAGGATAATAAGCAGTTGACCGTCATATTGATACTGGTCATTATCCTGGTGCTCTTGATCATTATATTGAAGAATTAGCGTTGGGTGGGGCAAATCCCTGGGGTGGATGGTGCATATTGTGGGATGGAAATATTCAAGGTCCGCAATGGCGTGGGAGTAGTCCAGCGATAGGCTGTTGGTATTGCTGGTTGCCAGGCGTTGTTCATTGAAGCCAAAGATTTCGCTGCCACTTTTACAGGATGCAACTTTTGTACACTCAAAGAACCAGATCGCCGGTATTGCATAAGTTTGAAGAGATCAGCAGCTCGCAATGTTCAAAGCGATCCAGCCATTACACTGACGGAGATCTCTGGATCGCTTCATCCTCGAGCCAACCTTACTTCTTCGCATGATCATGATCATCCTCCATCGCCTGCGATGTGTTCTTCTGCAAACTATCGATATCTTGCTTCGCATCCGTGATCTCTTCTCTATCCGCCTTTACCTACAAGTTTCAATCCAGATTAGCTCCCAATCTTCCATGCACTGACCAAAGGCTGTATTTGAGCCTCGCCCTCCAGATAATCAATGACGTTTCACATACCGCAGACTCGGAGTTACTGCTTAGCTCCCCCTTCCAGTGCCCTTTGCCCTCTTTCTGCTTGTCCAATTGATCATTCTTGTGCTTGTCTATGACATCCTTGCGTGCGCCGTCGTCTATACCTCCATCATGGTGTCAGTTCTAGTTCACTGACAACCTCTATCCGACACTGAGAGATATAACGCCATTGATGGACACGTACTATGATCTGACTCGCTGAGAGCTGCTCGGGCGTTGGTGGCATGGAAAGGTCGGGATGTTGTTGGGATTAGGCGGAGAGGCGTAGACCTCGAGCGGAGGATAGTACGTGTGAGGAATGACATGGCTGGACTGACGTCTTAGGAATGCAATTGAGTCGTGAGTCAACTATGAACAGAGAGAGAGTAAACCTCGGCTACAGACGGTACGTCATTAGAAGTGCTTGGCCGTGTCTCCGGAAGCCCAGGTTCTTACTCCTGTCCGTAGCGCTTCATTTGCCAAGCTTTGTCGTTGATTTACACTGCTTTACTTTATCTTTTATTAGAGTTCACTCTCTTATTCACAGATGCCATCAAATCATTGGAACTCCCCAAAGTCTCCATCATCAAATCCAACATCGGCCCCCGCTTTCTCTTGATAAGGTGGCGGATCAAACCCCCTGCTCCTCCTCTTTTCCGCCCTCGCCTCCTGCGCGCTCGGCGGCGGAGCCAAAAGCGGCAGTGGCCCTCCATCACCCTTCTCTCCACTTGAAGGTGGAGCGGGCGGTGGCTTTATCGAGAATAGTGCTGCCTTTTCCCCATCTCCGCTCCCAGCGCCAACTTCTTCACCTTCCGCTTTCCGTCTTACCCTCTTCATGTTACCCAGATCAACCTTGATAGTCTCCCCCTGCTTCAACCCATAGTCCTTTTTGTCAAGCTTAACCGCAGCCTTTCCCTTAGGTTGTGGCTCCAAGCCCAACACCTTCCTAGCCTCCTGCAGCGCGCCCGCGAAATCAATAGCCTCCCCTCTCTCCTCAAATCCCATCCCCAGCACCACTCTCTCCCCCGTCGGTCCCTCTATCCTCACCGCAAAGAAGCGCGAACTGTCCAACACCGGCTCGACTGCCTTAGCATCTCCATACGGCGCTTTGGCAAAGAGTTCACCATTCGACGGATCTTCGAACAGTATGTCGGTGCTCAGGGACTCGCTTTCGTTCTCTTGGGGGATGGCGGTTTCGATGATACGCAAGCGGGCAGTGAATATTTGGCGGGCGCCTGCATTGGGGCCGGTCCAATTTGCTGCGAGGTAGCCTTTGGTGCTCGTTAGCGGAGGGATCTGGTAGATGTGGACATTCGAAGAGATAAAAAGGACGCGTTGTATTGCTTCTGAGGAAGTACAGGTGGAGGTAGGGTGGGCGGGAGATGCCATTGTCGGAAGAGAGAATACCTTAGCTGGAGCAAGACTAAGGTAATCAAGCCATATTCTATGCAATGTGGAGATCTGATAACGATCTTATCTCTTGGCTACGGGGACCTAAGTTGGTTATAGTGCGCGCCAAGGCCGCGCTAGTCCCAACTGAGCAACAGGCTGACATGGTGCTGGAACCACGACACCAACGATGCATTTATTTCTCTCCCCTCAAGCTTGGGTCACTTCGAGGCGTAAACGGTACTCCAATCGCAGGAACGGGCACAGATCCCGGTACCATTGTACCAGCTCAGATGAGCCATTCCCGCAGACGTATTGGTAATCAGCGATTTCTGGATCGAAACACATGTAGAGAGTCAGATGGCTTCTTCATTATCGGACTTGTCACTGTATGGATCTAAAATGCCGGTATGGACTTGGATAGCTGTGTTGGATAGATGATCAGGCCTGAGATTTCACATTTTCATCCTCTGCATAGCCTTGACTTTCTTCACTCTGTCAAATATCGTGCATGCTAAATCCATGATCATATTCCTATGAGACATACAGCTTATGTGTTCACGTTGCCACTTGCAAGAATAGCACGAAAGGTCCACGTAAATGATGGTATCATGTTCACTCCATGCAGATAATCTTTTCTAGCGCTATTTCTCGATCTAAAATTCCATGAAAGGCCCGTGAGACCCAATATGATTGAATAGCTCTTCAAACAATTTCCCTCATACGTTACTAATCCCAGTGATGTGATTTATCACCCATACATTCCGTCATAAGTAAGTACAGGAAAATGTTAACGGATAAATCAAACCCTTATCCGCTATCGTTCACATTCTCATTCCGGACTTTACTTTCCCCATATCGCATGGAATCGAATCAATACCTTTGGAGAGAAAAAACCCTGGCCATCTATCCACTGGGGGGGGGGGAGGGGGAGGGTTTAGGCGGTGTTTGTCGATGCAGATGGTAGAAGTGAGTTTGGACTTGTTGCGAGAGGTTGATTGTATTGTAGTCACCAACCTTTGAGAGGCGTTGGTGGGTTCTGTGGTATACTGGCTTGTGTTGCGGTGGGTGGTGCATCGTGGATGCTTTCCTGTCATTCCCATCTCGTATAGTATATACGCCCTCCAAGCTTTTGCATAAAGCAAGAAAATTGATGGACTCATGCTCTGCTTCGTGATAGGTAGTAACAACCGTGAAGGTGTTATGCTTGAGCATCTGTGGCACGGGCGTGCATATCAAGCAAGGAGTTGGCTCGGTAAGACCACCAAGTTGCCAGGAGTTGGCCTCCCTCACAGGATCTCCGCCATGCCACTGCTTGCGACGTGGCTTTTCACGTTGCTCTACGATATCAATCTCTGGCGCCAGGTCCAAGGTAGGGTAAGATCCAATGAGAAGCCACCCCCCGTGTCCTCGCGGCGCTTACTAACTTTAGCCGAGGTCATGAACAAAGGTGCAGAAACCATTCTCATCCCAATGATCAACAACTACAGATAACAGAATCCACGCAGATTAACATAAGCCCTAGACACGGAGGGCGCTATGAAGGAACAGTATGTTAAACAAAGCCTGAAGCTCTCTGTTACCGTTCCTCATGCACCTACGGTCTACAATCGATCTTGCGGACGCACGACTCTACTTCCTTCCACCTCCTTTTACCAGTGCTTTATCGAACTCGTCTGATATTCATCCATTTCAATCGAACGACAAGGAAGTAACATCACTTCTTTTGAAGATAGAGCTCAACTTAATTGCAAACCAGGAGAAAGGTTCATACATTCGAAAAATTCTTTCGAGGGCAACTGAATGCGGCATGCTTTACAGCGTTATAATGCTTTTCACTTTCTTGTCTTAAAAATGTCTTACCAGGCCTCGCATAATGCCCGAGTATCATAGAAGAACAGACGACTGAGAGTACACGCAGCGCGGACAACCGAACTCGAGTGAATCATAATAGAGCAGGTCCCGTGCTGAAGCGCCGGGGCTATGCTTAATCTTATATCAAAACCGAAGGAAATGTTTGAAACTGATGTCTAGAGCATCGGAACTCACAAGACACCTACCAGCGGCGACTGGACCGCCATCAGAGATCTAACATGGAAATTCAAAGTAGAGGTTGTGCTCACCTGTACGCTGCCGCCACCTTTGGTTGACGCCGCTTAAGCTTTGGTGTCACCTCCTCTTCTTGACGTCTTGCGGGGCTGTCTCCATCTGATGAAGATGAATCTCGGCGATTGTAGCTTCGCTTTCGAATGCTTAATTGGTCGTATGGCGCTTCATTTGGAGAGATTATTTCTACGTGTGTTCCGCTGTTGTACCCATTGCCAGGTTCTGCACCGTTAGTACTAAAAGCATGACCGTTCATTGAGCCAGGCACAGCTAGGGTTGGGCTACCACCCGCTTCGTTAGAAAACGATCGCTGCCATAGAGGTGGTGGGGGTGGTGGTGGAGGTCCATAATCTGGTGAACAGGACAGCGTGTCTATATTTTGAAGACCTCCGTACTGTCGCACCTGACCTGGTCTCGCTCCGTTGGCCTGACTATGTATAGAGCCATTATAACCTCCATTTGTCGCTGTCACTGGCTTCGGTGCTCCAGTAACGCCTAGAGCCGCAAGGACATCCTCTGTAGTCTGTTGGTAGGTCGCTGCTTGCTCGGATATTGCCAGGGGGGCTGCAGTCAGCTGCTCTTCCTTTATCATCATCTGTCCGTTGTTCGGCGTACCTCCAGCTGCGGATGTTGGCGAGGACGCTTGCTCTCCTCTCTTTAAGGCCCTCAGTTTCTCCTTCGCAGCTATTTTGGCTAAAGTCTCCGCCTTTTCAAGTTCAAGCTGTTCAAGGCGGGTACGGGCGTCAAGAGAATCCTTCCTGAGAGCGATGCTACCTTTAGACTCACTCCTTCCCTGCCTGGTAGACTCATCATTGACTTCGCCATTTGTGCGGCGCTCCTTGAGTTGTGCACGGATTTCATCAACAGAAATGATGTTGTCTACATCCGGTCTGTCATAGAACGCAGTATCATCCTTGTGGTCCTTCCAATACTTCGAGACCTGAATGTTCTCACAAAGAATATCTGAGGTTACGTCACGCAGATACTTCGATTGACAACGACCTCCACTTTCGGGTGCTGGAGGCGGAATCGGATACAGAGCGTCTGCAACAATAAAATTGGCTGGCAGGGGCATACCGATGAGGTTGACCGAAGGTGACACTATGGTGTTCGGTAAAAGGGGATTCTTGCCACTTTCTGATAAATCTTTCGGCAGATCAGGTATATCAAGGGAACCTAAATCAAGCTCCTCGTCTTCTTCTGTATCAATTCCCTTCTTTGAGGTGGTTGTCAATGTAGACGGAGACTGATATGAGACCGAAGAGACACTTGCTTGACGCTGATGAGGTGGTAGATCACTTATTGTATTATTAGGCAAATGTGGATGGTAAGGTACAGATGCCTCCATGGATAGCAACGGTTGACCACTTTGTGCTTGCGGAGGCTGTGCTTGGTACATTGCAAGATTCGAGCTGCTATGGAAAGCTTGAGTCTGGGCTTGGCTCGGCTGCTGGTAAGGATTGTTTGGTCCTACGGCATTGTTGAGGGGTACTTCATAAGGCTGTTGGGGATAGGGTGTCCCTGGCTGCTGGTTTTGTTGCTGCTGGCCTTGCGGCTGCCGCTGTTGATAGGCTTGCCATTGCCAATACTGTTGCCATGCTTGATGTTGGGCTTGAGATTGAGCTGATGTTGGAGTAGCCGAGTTGTACTGGACTTGTTCGGGATAATCGCTCTGGTTGTAGGTTGATGGCGGGTACACTTGCGAATTTCCATGTACTTGAGGAATCGCAGGTAGAGGCGACGGTGAGTTTTGGATAACACTGTTGACGCCCGTCTTTGGGCGATTAAGTGGGTTTGAGAATTTGCGATGGTTCAAAGCTCCCCTTCACGGTTGTCAAAATCGAGAAAGAGATAAACATGGATTACAGAAAACCTACGCTGGAAAGGCACGCTTTGGTTCAGGGCAGTCTTGTGCGAAATGATTGGGATTGCCACAGTTGTAGCATGTGTTTGATGTCACGGAAGTGGGTATTTGCGGATTCGTAGGACTAGCTTGTTGCGGGTATGGCTGCTGGTACGCAACAGATTGTGTAGTAATTGGCTGTTGGGGTGGATACTGTTGTGGGCCATACTGTTGGGGCGTATACTGCTGCTGGTATACAATATACCCTTGCTGTTGAGTCTGTGGATGTTGTTGAGGCTGTTGCTGATAAGATTGAGCTTGATGGTACTGTCCAGCTTGAGGGTACTGTCCAGCTTGAGGGTATTGTCCAACCTGAGGGTACTGTTGCCCCTGGACGAATTGTCCCTGTTGCTGATAGGGTTGAGGGTACTGCTGATTTGGTTGCTGATACTGCTGAGACGGAAGTTGAGTGTGCTGAACAGGGTACTGATGTGGTTGTGGGTATTGCGGCTGCTGATACTGCTGAGATGGCTGCTGATATTGCGGAAGCGATTGATGTTGTGGAGGCTGCTGGTACCGTGGAGCCTGTTGATAGTGCTGGGTTTGCTGGCCTGGTGGAGACCATTGAGTATCCATATCTAGCAGATCTTAGGAACTTCCTCATAACACCTTCAAATCCAGAAACCGTGATCTGGCCACGCAGATGCTTATTATGGGATTAGAAAACCCCTAGCTTCAGACGGGCGGTAGTAGTTTGGAGAAGCACAAGGTGTTTTTATGCATAGAAAGGAAACGATGTTCTTTTGTTTGCGGAATAAGTCTCTCAGAAGTCTCTCAGATACCTGATGTGCATGAGGGGCAGGAGGTGAGTTTGCCTAGGCAAAATCTAGCGTCTACAGGAGCATCTGTACCAACAGGTGCTTTGCCTTTGTACTTTAAAAAGGCCCCGTGTCTTATGAAAAGAGCTTCTTGCTGATCGGAATCGTTTAGCAAGTATATGAAATTGAAATCAAGGGTTCGCGTTGTGCATCGAAATGTCTGGATCGCAGAGAGGGAAGTGGAAGGAGCAATCTAAATGTCATATCCATATTAGAAGCTAACTACTTTGGACAGTAGCTCAGAAGGCAATCTCATGGCGGAGAACGACAAGCTCTGGGATACCGCCGTGAAACTGGCGTTGCAGGTCTTGTTGAGAGATAGAGACCCATGATGATTGTGCGACATCTACCACAGCTGCTTACAGCACTGCACCGCCCTAGAAGAGCTCTCCAGCCGCACTCAAGTCCTTGACAGCGTCGCCGCAGACGAAGAGGCAAGTTCAAGCTATGCCGGGATTACCAGGTAAAGAACCGAAGATTAACGAGTGAGAAGCATTATGCTGACCTTGTACTTCAGCAAGTGTTGATTTGGACGAGTGCATATCACGACTCTACAAGAAGGAATTGCTTGCCGATTCCGTCATAGAGGCAATATGCGCCAAAACCAAAGAGCTCCTCATGAAAGAAAGTAATGTTGTACATATAGCAGCGCCGGTCACAGTTGTGGGAGATATACATGGACAGTTCTTCGACATGATAGAGATATTCAAGATTGGAGGATTTTGTCCGGATACGAATTACCTTTTCCTTGGTAAGCCCTCTCGCTCTTTCGCAAACCCTCTGCTTAGGGTCGGAGATTAAAGGCTTGGAAAGATAACAGCTCTCTTAGGCGACTACGTTGACCGCGGTCTCTTCTCGGTCGAGACAATTTCCCTACTCGTCTGCCTTAAGCTCCGGTATCCTCACCGCGTCCATCTCATCCGCGGTAACCATGAGTCCCGCGGTGTTACTCAATCTTACGGCTTCTACACTGAATGCAATCGCAAGTATGGTAATGCCAATGTGTGGCACTACTTCACCGATATGTTCGATTTTCTTACTCTTTCGGTGGTGATCAATAATCAAATCTTCTGCGTGCACGGTGGTTTGAGCCCGAGCATTCACAGCATCGATCAAATCAAGATCATCGACCGCTTCAGGGAGATTCCACACGAGGGCCCGATGGCGGATCTAGTGTGGAGTGATCCGGATCCTGAGAGAGATGAATTCTCGCTTTCGCCGCGCGGAGCTGGATATACTTTTGGAGCGCAGGTCGTCGGAAAATTCTTGACGGTCAACAAAATGACACATATCCTCAGGGCCCATCAGCTGTGTCAGGAGGGATATCAGGTGCTGTATGATGATCGACTGAGTACCGTATGGAGTGCACCTAATTACTGCTATCGATGCGGCAATATGGCAAGCGTGCTAGAGGTCAGCGACACCGGTGAGCGATATTTTAATGTCTTCGATGCGGCGCCGGAAAACGATCAGCATAGAGGGGAACAGCAAAACCAGCCTAATCAGGGGCAGGATGGACAAGGCGTTGTGGTGGAATATTTTTTATGAGATACCAATGCATGGAAGTCGGCGTTCATATAGCATCAGCTTCTGGAAAACATTGGACAGCGTCATCGCATATTGGTCTCTAGGAATTAGAGCAGCTGAAAACGAGAGAAATGTGTACTCCATCACCGCTCTCATCCATTACCACCTCATTTGCCAATGCCGTCATGCACGTTGGGTTGCTTCACATTCTGATGGCGCTTTACTTCCAATCCTTGGTGATATCGAATGCCCATTCGAACTTCAAATAGTCGTGCTTATCGTCATCTTGGAATTTCGAGATCGCTTCATAGTGGCCTCTAGCTATCATACCCGTCGGTGCCTCATCTGGATCGACTGGAACCACAGGTCAGAGAGCAATACTTTAAAAGGCTTACAGGGACACGACCACAACTCACACTTTTTCTCATACACGGGCTTTTCTTGCGTGTTAGGGGCAAAAGAGCCCTGTCCCACACGTTCATCAGCAATACTCTCTCTACCACTTCAAACCATGACAAAGTGAAAGGGAAACTCACAATCATCTCCTGGGCCGTGGCGACGGTGATCCCTTTCCTCTTCGTCTTCTGCAAATACTTCAACCCGCTCAGCACGTCATGCTGCACTACAAAGGTCGCCTTCATGCGGAAATGAGCGCCTTCTTTGATGGTGAAGGGTTTCGACTTGAGGGCTTCGACGGAGCCGGGAGCGGTCAGGTCGATGGTGATGTCCGGTCGACCTTCGACTTCGAGGGCGAGGGATCTGATGACGCAGCGTCGTTGATCTTTGGGGTCGACTGCGATGGGGGGGGAGGAGGAGATGCCGAGGGAGGCTTTCCAGCGGTTGAGGGATTCGTCATTTTGGTCTGTGAAGGTTTGTTAGGTGCGTGGGTATGGAGTACTGATATTCGATGATTCATGTGCAGCAGAGAGAATGTATTAGAGTACTCATTAGATTCAACATTTGGCTGTACGAGTGCGGAAAGAGACATTTAAGGAGCAACCATCAAGTGATATACGAAGGCAAACAGGCGACTACAGGATGACTCTCCTGATACAGAGAGATAAAAGCAATACGATAGACCATATATTGAAGCTGATTACGGCCCCAGTTGTCCCACTTACCAAGCTTTGCGTATTCTTCTACAGTCTTCTTCTCGCCAACCTTGAAGCCTTCGGTTGTCGAGGCCTGGAGATCATCATCCCCTTGGTTAGCCATTCTCTAAAACTATAGGAAATGATGATTTTAGACTAGCTTGCTAAAAGACAGCGGCAAAGGGCATGGAGCACGGAGAGTCAGTCTTCTGTCTGCATCGTGAATTGTCGTGGTGGGGTTCGCTTCACTTTCCACTCGAGGCGAAGCGTTCCGCTGTTCGCATGTGAAATCTGGCAGGATAATTCTACTTTCACACTGTACCATGGGCAACGAGAGTATCAAACATTAAACGGTCGCTATGACCATCGTGATGTGAGCGTGGTCGTTGTGGGATAGTAAGTTTGATCCTGGCCTCCCAGTGATTTGACTGCCAGCCCCCCAGAATTCCGACCACGCTTTTTGCGCCAGCCTCCCCCAGACTCCACCCTAGCTTAGCCCGGCGACTGAACCTGAACCCGGACACGCATCTTTCCGTCTTCATCTTTTTCTCACCATTCATCTATTTCCAGTATCACAGCACTTGCATTACATTGAGGGCGCCTCCGTCGCCGACTTTAGTATCACCAACGCGCGCAACTCAATTGAGAAAACCAGGATTCGTTGCGCTTGGCATCCGTCGAACCTACCGTCGACGTCAGCACCTCGCAATATCTACCAAAGCTCAGAGGAATCGTCGCGATGCCGCAAAAGATCAAAGAACTTGTCAATGGGATCCACGAAAGGCATCTGCCGAGTAGGCGCAATCCTGATATGGAGCACTGTGTTCGTACGTCTACATCCAGCTGTTCCATGACAACGCGAGCGCATCTCTAACGTGAGGACACTTTAGACTCCGAGCTTGTCAAGACGCGACGGCTTGGTCAAACCACACTGGGCGTCAAGCCTGGCTTGGTAGGCACTTCGAATGCGACGAAGCCTGAGAACCTCGGTCCGTTCGATTACGCCCATCTGAGAGCACCGTTGCCCAAGGACCTCGAAGGATCTGAGATACATTCCCATCATCCGCATGCAACTACTCCCAAATTTTACTTCCTCATGGTACGTTCGAAGGGTGAAGAGGATCTAGGGTACATGGATGGCTAACGAATCTGCGCATTCAGAGACGAAGCAGTGACGGCTTTGTGAGCGCAACGGGCATGTTCAAGGCCGCATTCCCATGGGCCAAAGTCGCAGAAGAGAACGGTGAACGCGATTATATCAAAGGTCTTCCGTCCACCGCTCATGATGAGGTGGCTGGGAATGTCTGGGTCAATGAACACCATGGTACGTTCCATCTCCCAATGAAACACTACGCAGCGTTAAAAGAGCAAAGCTATCAGATTAGCGGACGAATATGGAATCACTCCGTGGATCGTAGCTCTCCTGGACGAGACCCCCATATCTCAAACCAACGAAGAGCCGAACATGAAGGGAATCTCTCCTCCGCCCAAATTCAAGTTTACGGCGAATGACAAGCCCTTTCTACCCCCAAACGGTACCTCAGTCCGTGCCTCTACACCTAAAAGGGGAAGGCCGAGAGGAATATCACCTGCCAAGAATGCAAGCCCTGCGAAAGCAAGCAAGAGGGCGCGTCCTTCCAAGAAGGACAAGGACGCCGATATTGCGACGGCTCGAGAAGCGAGTGCAGCGCTACATACCAACCTTGATGATGCTACATCGGTCACTTCAGCACAAACAGAGTCGGTTGATGGCAACAAGGCAACAGTCGAGGTAGTGTCGAATGTCGAAAAGCAAGGTGATACCGAGACAACGACCACGAGCGTCAGGATTGCCATGCCTCAAGATTCAACCGCAATGCCGTTGCCAGAGAGCCCCACTGAAATGATCGAGAGGGCAAAAGAGATGGTAGAGGAGGCTAAGAAACTCGAGGGTGAAAGTAGCGCTTCATCATCCAAGCGAAAGGCGGACCTATTAGACGAGGACTCGGACGAGGAAGGGGACATGGAACAGCAACCGGCAAAGAAAGCGAGGCTGCTACAGCAATCACTGAAGGTAGAGAAGGTGAGGAATCGAGCCATGCTCGGCGTTGCAGTGACGATGGCGCTTGGGTCAGTACATGCAGTGTATGTCTCTTGACGACTGATGCTAACGCAAAGACTAGGGCCGTCATTCCGTTCATTTTGCCAGGGTGAGGACGCGCAGGCTTCCGAGGTCGCCCTTCTTTAATCATAGCCCAGCGAAATTCCATCACAGCTGGACTTGGATCGATCTCAGACTCGGCGTGAATTACGATCTTTCCATGCTTTTTATTTACTTATCATACCCCTATGTTTGTTTTTTCCCCCACAGCCTACCGTGTATCTAGTCGGAAAGGCGTTGTGGAAGTGGGTCTTATGGGAAGGACTGATCTCGACCCGCCGTTCGATTAGAAGCCCCTTAATTCATTCCAAAGACCTACCTACCTTATGTAACGTACTACGTAAAACACCATCTTTTTTACTCCGTAGTCGAGGATGAACCAGAGGGGTTTCGACTCTCGTCACGCGTTTCAAGACGCACGTGACATCCCGGGCGTCTCGGTCCTCCGTACCATCTCCCACTAGTTCTACCCACAGAGCCACAGTCCTAGGAACAACGTCCGCCGCGAACCAAACACCATACACCATACGCCATTCTTACTCTAGGTACGGTACATCAGCCCCCCGTCATTCATCCCAAAGGCCTGCGTGACGATACTTTGGGCGAGGCGCATGCCTTCGGGACATATCGGGTTAACTCTCCCTTTGTCCCCTGGCTTATCAAGTTATCGCCAACCCCCCATCCATGCAGGTTAATGCCGAGCAGCCGACCATCCTTCCACCCTTCTTTCCGCTCATAACCTTCCCCAGCTTCTTTCTCCTCTCATAGCTTTCTTTCAATTGTTGTTCTTTCTGCTTTACGGTGTACGGAGTACATTGTTTCAACACGACCCCTTCACCTCCAACATGAAGTCCTCCGTCATGGCCAGACTGCTCGCTCCGACTCGTCTTTCAAACTTGCACACCAACCCCGCAGCCCGCTCGTTACCCCCCTCAACTCGGCGAACGTTCGCTTCTACACCTTCCAATCTAGCGTCATGGGGATTCGTTGGTCTTGGACGAATGGGTGAGCTTCGCGCCTTCATGTCGCGCATGAAAGCGTCAAATCTCTCGTCCACGACTGCTTCCCCACCTTGAGAAAGAGCCTTACTTACGTATTCGGCTTACCCCCTTCAGGGTACCCAATGGCTCAAAATCTGCGTGCGAATATACCTGCGAGCGATGTACTGGTCGTCTATGACCGGAACACAGAGGCGACCGCCAAATTCGTGCAAGAAATTGGCGCAGGCGTCGAGGTTGCAAACTCGCCAAGAGGGGTTGCAGAAAGATCTGTACGTGCCATTTCAACACCTGTGCTTTTTCAAGATGAAATCTATCGATATCCTATGATGAGCATGTTCCAATCTGCATGATCTAAGTTGGGAGCTTGCTTTCTGCAGCCCTTTCCCTGATATCACATTAACATCAAAGCCAATCCTCTGACCCCATTTCTCCTACAATCTACCGTCCCATCAAGCATCTCGCTCATGTCTTGCGCTCACAAAATTCAGGATGTTGTTATCACAGCGCTACCAGAACCCTCACATGTCAAAAATGTCTTCCATAACATCCTGAATCCACCCCTAGCCCCACCTCGAGACCAGGAGCGTCTCTTCATCGATTGCTCCACCATCGATCCCACATCTTCCCGAGAAGTAGCCAACGCCGTCCACGCCACCGCCCAAGGCCGCTTCGTCGACGCTCCCATGTCTGGCGGCGTCGTGGGAGCCAAAGCCGCAACCCTTACATTCATGCTCGGAGCGAGCACCAGAAGCGGAGATCTGGTGAAAAGAGTGAAGCCGGTGCTGTCGATGATGGGACAAAAAGTGCTACACCTGGGCGGGCAAGGCGCTGGCGTGTCCGGAAAGCTGGCCAACAACTATCTCCTGGCCGTATCCAACATCGCGACCGCAGAAGCCATGAACCTCGGTCTCCGATGGGGTCTAGACCCCACCACACTCGGCGAACTCATCAACGGCAGCAGCGGCCGATGCTGGAGCAGCGAGGTCAACAACCCCGTCCCCGGTGTCAGTCCCGGCGCACCAGCCGATCACGACTACGAAGGCGGTTTCGGCGTCGAACTGATGAAGAAGGATCTCAAGCTCGCGATGGAGGAGGCGAGGAGGGTGGGGGCGAAGGTGGAGATGGGGGAACGGGCGGGCGATGTCTATGATGATGTGGAGATGACGGAGCCGGGGCGGGATTTCAGCGTTGTCTACAGGTGGCTTGGGGGGAAGGCGGCACCGCTGAAGTGAATGTACCAAACCGAGGTAGGGTTCTGCAGGATGGCATATGATGGGGAGAGGAGAATTGAGATGGGCTTGGGTCTTGCGGGTGGTGGTCGGTCTTTTTGCAGATATGAGGGATTAGGACTATCTTTGTCGGGGTCCATCCCAGAAGGTATTGGAAGGTCTGAGGGTATCGGATTTTTTCTTTCCATGCCATGAGGAGAGAGGTGGATATAAGGTAGGTAGGTAGGTAGGGGAATCAAGGTATCAAGATATCACTCTACGATTCCAACAAATGTCAAAAAATATGACATCATTCCTCTTCCATGCCCTAGTACTAGCCTTCCTTCCTTCCTTTCTTCCTATACCTGGAGCCTGTACGGAGTAGAAAATTATGATTGATAGTCGGATCAGTGAGTGAAGAAGATTTCCTATAGCGTTACGTTTGCCTTTTTTTTTTTTCTTGGCTCACTATGCGTTTTTCGGGGATGGATATATGTATGTATGATCGATCCTACGCCTTGCCTTGCCTTGCCTTGGAAAATCAAGGGGAGAGAGAGAGATTGGGAAGTTAGCGTCTAACCAACCTATCACCCTCCGCACCACCTTCACTTTCACTCTCACTCTCACTCTCGCTCTGCTCCTCTTCCTCACTCTCTTCCTCTTCTCCACTTTCACTACCATCCGTCTCTTCTTCTTCCGCGCTACCCTCCTCCTCCTCCTCCTCAGCCAACCACTCATCCAACGTCTTCTCCTTCCCCTTTCCCTTCCCCTTCCCCCCACTAGCCCCCTTCCTCCCATCCACCCCGGCACCCACCCCCTCCCTCTCAACAGCAACAGCAACAGCAACAGCCAACACCCTACCCGCCTCCCCCACCTCCCCACCCCCCTCATCCCTAACCCCAGCATCCACCTCCTCCCCCAGCGCCACCCATTCCGGCAACGCTTCATACGCCTCCACCTCCGTGCCGAGTACCAAACTGCTGGAGCCGAGTACTATCCCTCGTCGGCTTTCGCTCGGGGAGGGGGTGTAGGGGACGGGTTTTGGGGCTAGGAGCATGAGGGAGGCGAGTTGGGTGGAGTGGGGGTTGGCGAGGAGGGCGCGGTAGAGGCGGGCGCGGTCGCGGAGGTCGTAGGAGGTGTCGTAGCGGGTTAGGAGGAGGATGTGGGTCCAGAGGAGGGGGATGGGGTGGGTTGGGGATGGGGATGAGGAGGGGTCTTGGGTGCTGTTGTTGTCTTTGACCGGTGGGTGGGAGGATGGGCTGGCGGTGGGTGAGATGGTGGGTGAGGTGGACGATGGGGATGATTGGGTGGGTACGGTGCGGTTGAGGTAGTGGAGGTAGACTTTGGCGGCCAAGAGGACGATCTGGAGCTTTGCTGCTTCGGATTCGGTGGCGAAGTTCTTTGTGAGGATGCGGAGGACGTCGGGGGCTATGTTTTCTTCTTCGGGTAGGCCGGCGGATTCGCCGACGAGCCAGATTATGCTCGCTCTTGCTTGGGGGTTTGTGATTGTGTCGAGGCTTTTGGCTAGACGGATGACGGTGTTGAAGTGGGCCTGAGGGTTTTGTTGGATGAGGTGGCGGATGACGGTCAGAGATTCGGCGACTAGGTTGCCGTCTTGACAGGAGACTTGGGCTAGAAGGAGCCGGAGACAGCGTTGGGAAGCGGGACTGTCGTTCTGTGCGCAGCGGCCAATGGCTTTTACGCTTTCTTGGACTATGTCGAGATCTGAGGAGCGAGTAAAGTGCTCCAGTTCGCTTAGAATGAGCTCCTTCATGTGGCCTTCGCAATGCGGGAATAGGAGGGTCAACATCTCGAACTTGAGTCGTGGAACGTCTGGAGGATCTGTTGACCTTACGAGGAAATGAGTGATATATCTCAGGAATGATTGCGGTCGTACTAGGCAGACGGCAACGATGTTGTACATGGCGATCTGCTGAATATCCTGCGGGCTCCTTAGCAACGCTATCAATGGTCCGATGGCAGAGTCAATGTATTCGGGGGTGCCAAGGTAAAGAAAACAGCGAGCGGTCGCCACTATAACGGCGGAATTACGGCTTGATAGTAGAGGTTTGCATGCTTCGAGAAACAGTTCCAGGTCTGGGTCCAGCACTCGGACTTCTTCACCGGCGCTTTCCTGCTCATCCTCGCTGCCTTCGTCCTCGTAGAAGCTTTGGGTCTTATTCTTTGACGCCCTCTTTGTCCGTATGGGGAAGCATTTTCGTGAGTAATTGGTCAAAAGTCTCAACGTAGCAAGCTGTCCCCATTCATCCATATCTACCAGCTTTCTAACCAAACCTCTGTAATGCTTGTGGATCAGATCGATTCGATCCGGACAGACCTCTGAGAAAGCTATCACAGCTGGCCCTACAACGAAATATTGTTTGTCTCCCAGCAGCGTCGATAAGTACTCTAGAAGCTGAGGTAGTGTGTTCGGATCTAGTCTGTAGCATTTTGGGATTGCCAACGCGGCAGCTCTCCGAACATAGGGACTCATGTCTGCGCATCCTCTTTTGATCGCCAGAGACACGATTTGGCTGATGACTGGTACACGAATGCCCGACATGACTCGTAGAGCCATTGCTCGTACCTGTGGGCTTTGATCTGTAAGAGACTTCTGTATTGTATTGATGGAGAGAAGTGCAAGATCTGGCTCTGATTCCGCATAATGCAACAAATAGATGTAGACAAGCTTCTTGATCTCGATATTTGGACTCGCTACATTTTTCACAACTGCAGAGAAGAAGGGCAGACATGGCTTAGAGCGGTATATCATCTAAAAGGATTTCAATATCAGAAATCCGAAAGGCATCATGCGGCAGAAGACCCTACGCTGACTACCTTTCGCAGGCCTTCTAATATTTCTCTGTCATTGCGGCTATCCAAAAGCTTCTTGACTTGAGTGAAAGACAGATCACGATTTGATGTTCGATTGTTGATCGTCCTTCCAGAACCAACAGAATGCGCCGCGTCGAGGGTCAATTCTCGTGCTGGTCATTAAGTCAGCTTCAGTGGATACAAGTTCATGGATGGCGTCCAGACTTGAGTCCAGCATCGACGAGACTCGGGAGAGAGACTCCATGGTAGGAGGACTCTTCTTGGAAAGATCGTAGGACACTATCAGATGGGGAGTCTTGATTCGTAGACTCGGCATTAAGGATGAGATTAAATGAAGACTTGGCGCCAAGCTCGTACAGAGGCCGGTTGTTGTTCTTATCACTTGCATCCGTTGAGGGAGTTCAGAATCTATCGTGGGCTGAATAGCATGGCGGTATTGCAACTTCAAGAAAGTGTCTTCATCTGCAAGGATCAATAAAAAAATGTCTTGGACGTTTGTAATACAGTGCGGATGAGGTCACAACCATCTACTGAAGAATGATGGGAGAATGCACCTCCAAAGGACGTCCGTGGCCTTGCCGGCTATGCTTTGTTCCGACTTCGTGGACTACGTCTTGAAATATCATAGAGCGCCCTCCACATTAGTTATTTGCTCCACTAGAGAAGCTTTCCTCGAAGATCTTCAAGCCTCTGTCAAAAATGCTCAATCCGAAAACCCATCAGCATCTCAAATCACCAATGAAGGCACATCGCAGTATGACATTCTTGTTCCAACAATACATCTCATTACGAAGTCTCAAAGCATTCATATCGTCTTTGTGCCTACCCTGCCACATCTCCGAGCGTTTCTGGCAACCCGTGTGCTGGTTTCGAATTCGGGTCAAGCTACTTCTACGACGACATATTCGGGTTCTCAATCCACTCTGCTAGCAATTTGGGGCCTAGCCAGTCTCCACCGCTGTACGGCCGAGCATTCAGCTCAAGGTCTGTCGCGGACGCTGGCTTCAGCTGTGGAGACAGCAGCGCATGGAGGAGATCAATTGGTACTAGCAGAGTCTTCAAGTATGCAGGATGGATCTGGTTTTGAAGTCACGGAAGGGGCATCAAGCGATCCTTGGAAGGAGCAGATACCCATTTTTAGTGGCAGTGTCAGATTCGGCGGTGATGAGCGGGTCTGGGCTGGAAAGACGATTGAAGTCGCGAGGGTTATCGCAAAATGGTGCCGATTTGTAAGACTGGATCAGAGACTCTGACAGCATGTACGCTCTCGACCGTGGACGGTGTGCATCTAATCCGCAGCTCAGGCCGTCATACTTGCAATATATGGAAGGAGATCGCAACTGTGTGCGTCTCATGCCACCCTTCGCATCACAATAAATTCCTGGCTTTACAGAGCCCATACGCTTTATTCGACGGCAGACCAGGTATTTTAATTGTAACTTCAAAACTACTCCTTACGGGATCTTTAGTCCCGATTAGCTCAGTCCTCCCTGATCTGGATGGCAACCTCTCTAGCCAGGTTTCCTGTAAGCGTTGACGAAGGCCTATCCCATGGCCGCAAAATCGAAAGATGATAAGCAGCTTCTTGAAGGTTTCACCGAGTATCATATCTTTCCGAAATACTCAAGGTTTGCCGCCTCTTCGGGAGGTAGGAGCTACCTGGTGTGGCGAGATCAGAATGCTATCTCGGCGAAGTTATCATGATACTAAAGTATCTAACCCTTTTCAATTCGGTTGGGTGGCCCGGTACCCCGTAACTTCGGTCAAGGGTGGTGATGACCTTAAAGGTCTTGCGCCGCCGAATGTGGATGGCGAGAAACGGGAGCTATGCCATAAATGGCATGAAAATGATATGCTAGCCTTTATAAGCTAATGGCGATGACACTTCAGGTAAGTGCAACGCCACACTATGGAGAGTTTTTTAGCTTTTGACGGTTCTCTCTTCGGAGACTTCCCTCACCATCTAATCTTTTTGATGTCGTGGGAAACAAAGATCAATGAAAAGCCTTTCGTGTGATCCGTGAAGTCCCAAGAGGCTGTGACAAGCGGAAAGGAATCCTTTACTCCCGACGCGATGCTCGTAAGCTATGCATATACCCAAAAGCGATACCTATCCATCATGCGTAAAGACACTACTCCGAAAGCGTTACAGGAGCAAAGGATCATCAATACGGCAACGGTACGCTTTGCTAGACCCAAGGTTTCGTCACTCCAGACTTCCAAAGTCCTCTCATATTACACGGCTTGTGACGCACTAGCCGCGAGAGACTCTCAATGTGCTTGAAAGTTTGAAATTTGGGCGGAATCAAAATGTTGAGTGACGCGACTGTCAAAACCGCCATTACGAAACCCGAACCACTTTGCGATACTCTTCTGATCTTTACTTCTTCTTTTCTTCTCTTGTAGTGAGAGACTTTAATTCGAGTTCCCTTTCATAATCATTACACCATGAATACCGATGCGCCCACCTCTTCCTCGACTCCACTCAGGTCGTTGCTGCGACGCCTTCCTCCCACGAGTCGTGGTCATACTGTTGCTGTCATTGGCGAGCTCGTGGGGACGATCTCATTCTTATTCTTCGCGTTCGCAGGTACCCAGTATGTATTCTCGGAGCCATTGTAGCCCTATACAGACATTTCATGCAACGAGATTTGCTTGTTTCCTGGTCTCATCTTGATTGTTCTATATCAAAGCTGCGGTGTAATTCTGAATCCTATCAATGAATGGCAACGTTGACTCCAAGTCCAATTTCCAGAGTCGCCAACATCTCCTCGAACACAAATACAGGGACGATGGTTGTCACTACCGTTCAGCAGAAGAATCCCTCAGAGCTTTTGTACATAAGCCTTGCATTTGGGTTCTCTTTAGCCACGAATGCATGGGTCTTCTTTCGCATCAGTGGAGGATTGTTCAACCCTGCTGTTAGTAACTACCATTCCATTCTGTGAGCACGATATCTAGATATCATGCTTAGGGTAGTGGTTAATAAGGGATATTCTGACAGGTCACTATCGGGATGGTATTGATCGGTGCTATTACGTGGGTCCGAGGTGTCTTGTTATTCATCACTCAAGTTGTTGGAGGTATCGTCGCAGCATACATTGTTCAGGCACTGTTCCAAGGAGAGCTTGCTGTGAGCACAACGCTCGGCGGAGGTACCACTATCGCGCAAGGAGTGGTGATAGAGATGATCTTGACTGCACAGCTCGTCTTCACCATTTTCATGCTCGCAGCTGAGAAACATACCGGTAATTTCATCGCGCCAGTAGGCATCGGACTCAGTCTGTTCGTTGCCGAGCTTACGGGTCAGTCATTTGGATTTTGTTCCTTCCCTATTATGCACCTCTTCTCTCCGAATGGAAGACCAAAGACGACAAATGCTCATAGAATGCTCGTAGCTGACAACATACAGGAGTATTCTGGACCGGAGGCTCCCTGAACCCTGCTCGCTCGTTCGGCCCTGCAGTAGCGGTCCATGCTTTTAATCGAACTCACTGGATCTACTGGGTCGGACCGATCGCTGGAGCTCTCCTGGCTGTCTTACTGTTCAAGTTAATCAAATCACTGGAATATGAGTCTGCGAATCCTGACCCTGAATATGGCCCGGCGGCGCCGACTGCGCCTCCAGCCAGACTAATGAAAGACCCTCCGAATGGATCGGCGACAGCGAATTGAATATCCCTCGAAAGAGCTTGTAAATGATATAATATTGATCTTCAGAAGTGCAAATGTACATGAATTACAGGTATCTACTTTACCAAGTATGACATCCAAAGTATGTATACTAAGAAAGCTGTTAAAGAGATAATGCAATGATGAGGCTACCACCTTCGGATAACGCGAGTGCTATCAGGACTCGTAATGTTCTATCGATGCAAAGATATTCACTCGTTATCGGATGGTTAAAGTACGACAACAGATTGAGCATTATGTCGAAATACCAGGAGTCTAACTATGATGAGCATCCTTGTGGGAATCGGATTGCTCTCGACCGCTACCTCCAGATAGCAAGGGGGTATTCGGCAGTACAAGACACTGTTACGACTAGATGTAACATAAGACATGGATACAATTCATGGTGGCCCAAACGCTAGGCCAGCGCTCGCTTGAAGTATGACAGAACAGTAGGGATCGCACGAAAGTGGCGCTGCAAAGATAGCACTGATGCGTGTGAAATATAGAGGAATTGTTCATAATCTGCCACTCCGACGGCAACCGATTTTGGTACGATGTCGCCACAAGGCAAAGCACTTGGCGCCAAGCTCTGGCTTACATCATCACTGATTTTCTCCGCATCACCCAATCGTTCACTGCGCTATTACCCCCATTTTATGTCATTTTGAAGAACTTGCGCAACGCAAATAGACTTGCTCTCGGACTGCTTGGGCGACTGGCCAGCAATGCATCGCGTGATGATGCAGACTCTTTCCGCTCGGCACGGTCTTTCAGGAGACATCTCCTTCAAGATGCAGTATATAAACCTCGGACTGTCTGCTGCTTCGCAAATCAACAATTCACCCATTCATAAGAGTATCCTGGCTTGTGACACTTTCCTCAAACCCTTCAGGCATGCCGTCCACGATTAACGACCTTCCTTATGAGACTCTCACTGCAATCCTGGCGGAAGCCGCCAAGCTCAATACCAAGCATGGCCCTCAATTCACCTATGGCCTCAGCCAGGCACCGGAGCCACTACAAGATGTATCAATGCAACGCGTAGTCAGAGGTCAGATATCGCCAGATACTCTGCGTTGGAATGCCACCGAAGCAATCCGCCAGGTCGGTCGGAAATGGCACGATTGGGCTTTGGAGTATGCATTGGAAAGCCTTCAGATTTCGCGGTGGAGAGGTTCCGAAAGGTCAGTACAGCCCCTGATTTTCTGACGACAATCAATACTTACCCATGGTCTCAGATGGATGCAATCACGTACCCTCGACACCACTTCCACCTGCCCCTCAAGCGTTGCTGTCTATCGTGACCCCTATCATTCGCTGAGGAAGACGGTACAGCTCTTCGAAAACAACCCTACACTTGCGAGCTGCGTTCGTAGGATCTGGTTCAACGGATACTATGGAGCAGAGACGAATGCAATGATCTTCAGTGTACTACGAAGATGCAACAATCTCGACTATCTTACTGTCCCTTGGACGGCGTTAAGATATGGAGATGCGGAGGATTGGGCAAGGCTACTGGGGCGCAATGTAAACGGACGAAGCATTACATCGTTGGAGCTTCTTGCTGTGGACCTCACACAGTCCCAGATCTCCAACGCTGTAAATCAAGTTGACAAGAATCCATTGGACTCACCAAGGGTCAATTTAAGCGGTCTCAAACGCTTGAAGATCTTCGGGAATTCCAACTTCATGCCTCTCACAGACGACGACCTAATAGCAATTTCCCAAACAGCGGCTAATCTACGAGAGATTCATATCACGGGTATCGCGACCGTTGGGACTGGCGGTATTGCAGCCCTTGTTGACTCCTCGGATGAGACATTGGAACTCTTGGAGCACTCGCCTCTGACAGCCGATGGCTTCGCGCACCCAGACCCAAACTTACTGCAAGGGCAGAAAGATCACCTCTGCCGCAAGATCCTGAAATGTCCTCGTCTTCGAACCCTCTCGCTGTCACTACCCTCCTTGTGTGAAGACTTCTTCGCCGACTCCTCGGTGAATTGGGAAGGCGAGATGCAGATTCGCATTGCCGCCGTTTGTGGTCGACATCCATTGTCGCTACAGACTTCAGACAAAGCACGGAACCAACTTTGGCGCATGCTCGACCAAGCCCGCAGTTTGATATCTTCACGCGAGAAGGAGGACGTGGAGTTGAACATCGAAATGTTTATCGGGAATTGGATCTTCGAGCCGAGGTCTTTCCTTGTTCACGGTAATCTAAAAATCGGCGAGACAGTTTCCGATGGGCATTGGCCATCCGAGAAAAGACAATCGGGCAAAGGCCCATACGGGCAGACGGGCCTCTATGGAAAGGCGGATGGGCCATACGAATGTATTACAGAGGATGTTTTCAAGACAGGACTCGAGAGATGGTACATCTCCTTTTGAGCAATGTACGAAGGTATCCCAGATATCAAAGCACTTTATACGCATGGCAATCAACTCTATTCAGCTACGAGCTCTATGGATCAAGAAGAAACCAATTGCTGACACTGACACTGACATCATACCCACTCTTCCTCCCCTCGCGTTACTACCACATCGTCGGTTCCATCAGCCTCAGCATTGCTGATGACCTTCCTGCCCTCGTCTATTCGTCGGAAGAAACTCAACAGGCCCCGTACAGTTCCTTTGCCGTCCTTGCTGATATAGACTACTAACACGATCCGGACAGCACGACCTTTGGCCCCTTGTGGACGAGTATCAGTGGCTGTGGGTTGGGTAACAATGTTCGGACGGTAGAGAGAACCGCGGACGGAGAAGCGAGGAGATGTTCAACGAGGAAATACTTATGGGTTTTGAGATTGCATATAGCGAAGGGATTAGGAATGAGAATGAAGGGGGTTTGTTTGACCAGTCAGAGACTGCTGGGAAGAAGCTGTAGAGGCGAGGATCGAGACGGGCGCTGTTTTGTTCTGTTGCAAGGGTGCCGGACGATTCCATTTTTCTCATGCTAGAGCTATCGATCGATCTTACTTACTCAATTTGGCTGATCAGCTGGTATAGGATTAGGACTGGGACTTGCAGCTCTGTTGTTTACAATCTTGGTCTTTGAAAGACTTGCATGACATTGCATTGCATGACATGTACCGTATAATAAATTCCTATCGCTTCCTGCATTCGCGGTGGTATCTCATACCTCAACCCCATCAAACGCCGGGCGAGCGAGCGAAAAACCACTTCATCCCACCATAGGAATAACGTCTCCGACATTGGTCTCTATACAGACAGCACTATACAACCATCCCTTCCCATTTTCAAAGAAAAAAAACCTCACATAAGATGCTCAATCTCATTCATATACAGCTTGACATGCGAGTCCATCTTCAAGTACTGGTCATGCGCCGAATGTATCTCGTCCTCGATATTCTCCTTTAGATCCGCCATCTGCAGAAAGCGTGCATGATTAGCATATTACGGACTAGTTTTCAGCAGAGCAGCGAAAGAGAGATGCAAATCGGTAAGGAATACAAAAACGCACCTTCTTTTCCGTCTGCTCGATCCTGACCCGTCGCTTCTCCATCTCCCGTCCCTTATCCGTCCTCTCCTCCGTCAAGCCCCGATGCACACTCCGCAACTCCTCCATCTTCTCCTTCGCCGCCTGCGCTTTCTCCTTACTACCATTCCTCACCGCCTCAGTGCGCTCAAGCCACCTCTTCAAATGTCGTTGCAGGACCGCTTCCGTCCTCTCCACCTCCCGCACGTTGTTGCCGCGTTCGGAAAGGGCGTCCCGTCGCTTGGCCGCTTTGAGACTCTCTTCGTCTTCTTTGTGGAGCTCGGTCGAGACTTCGTCGAGGACTTTGGTGCAGGAGACGACGTCGTTGGCGACGACGCCGAAGGTGTCGGTGCTTGTTTGCAGGGCTCGCGTGTGCTTTTCGAGCGAGTCGATTTGGGAGCGGTCCCGGTTGAGGTTGTCTGATAGTTCTGTGAGGTTCGCTTGGAGGGCTGCGGGTGATTGTAACACGTATGGCCGTAGCTTCTCGGACTCTTGTCGCATGCCCAGACATTTCTCTGTTCTCTCCTCAAGTGTGCTTGTGAGCCGAGTTTTCTCGCCCCGAACCCTCTCCAATCGCTCTGCTACTCGCTCTTGGCCTTTCTTCAATTCTAGCAGCCGTTGCTTCAGCTCGTCGTTGCGCTTCGTCTTCTCTTTCACCTGCTGATCCATTGACTTTCGCTCCCTCCTCATCTCGTCAAGCCGTGATTCCATGTCTTGGTTCTCGAGGTAAAGGGTCTCAATTCGCGTCTTGGTAGTCTCGGCTTTGTTGAAGTGCTCATCGATCGTGGCGGTCTGCGACTCGCGAAATCGGACAAAGTTGATTATGTAGGAAAAGATCTTGACGAGGCGATCATGGGTAGGCTTGAGGAGGTCATTGAAGGAGAAATCTTTTATGCCGCACTAGGAATTATCAGCGAAATTTAGCGTCCTAGCGCAGAAGCAGTCTTTTACCTCAACGAGCAGCTTCCTTAGCGAAACGTAGAATCCCATTAGATTCCTCGTATCCGGTGGCACGATCTCCATGTGCTCCCCACATATATCCTCAGCAGCGGCACGCATCGCAGGCTCAACCGTCTCCCTCGTCGCATTCATCAACAGCTCGGCAAACCATTCGAAGACCTTTTGTATCTGCTGTGGTTGCGGCTTTTGTAGGTCCTCAGGAGAGAATTGAACACCAATGTCGCTGATGCATCCTGCGATCTCTTGATCAGGCTAGAGTAGTGAGTCTCGGAATCCGATGCTCATGAGGACTTGTGACATACCAGGCGCATGAAAGCGTCACTGTCATTAGGTTGTTGCTTGCTCTTTCCACCATTGCCTTGCCCTTGGGCGCGAAACTGCTGGCTCATTCTGAATGTATCCATGATATCTGCCAGCTGGAGAATGCGACCGAAGTGCGGGCTAAGAAGCTGTTAAATCTCCAAGGCGTAGCGGGACGTGGTGTTTTTGGTTGATGCTGTTTGGGTGCAACAAGTGTAAACAATGGCGGAAGGCGCTAATTTGGCGTCATGCAAGCAACCCTTCGCTTGATTAGCCAATCTCCCAATCTATTCTAAAGCCGCTTATCGACTTCCCAACAGGAGTTGTATTATTCCACACTGCAAGGAATTGACCTTGATGAAGCCATGTATTCTGGCATGAATATTTACACTAATAGGCACCAGATGAGCCGAGAGGTTGCGTAGGTAAGTGAAAGCGAGACCTACAGCACGCTTTCGTCTCATTGTCTTACTCTTCGCAGTGTAGTGGTTATCACTCCGGATTTTGATCCGATCGCAAATATTCCGGCAACCCCAGTTCGAATCTGGGCGCGACCTTGCTGAGCCTCTTGACTTTTTTGCGTTTTCTTGTCTCCGTCTCTGCTGCCGTGACAGCCTGGGGCCGGCATGACTCACTTTTGCTACTCTTACTTGCTAGGCATGTTGGCAGTCTCCACTAATGGCCTGGGACGGCAAGCTGAAGCAACCACTTGGCCTATACTAAAGTCTACAACCAAGGATACTTTCACCAGTGCAAGTTTAATTGGAGAACTGCCTGTACTCTTGCACCCGTTGTCGCTGGACTATAATACGTTGACTGAACGAATGTCCGAGGAAGCTTGCCACTTGCTGCGCTGATTTGATAAGGTGTGCAGACAAACACTGCATATCCTATAAGGCGCGACATTGCATGCACCGGAAAGGAGTAATGTCCTAGCAACTATGGCATCCGTCTCGGTTGTACCCAGGCAGAGACTCCTGAAACGGATGCTCGCCAGGACATGGGATGGGCACTGCAGAGCTACGGATCGCCTTGGGGATATAGCCTTTGCCAGAGGACTGCTACTTTAGTGGATCTGTACTTGGGTGCCGCGGGCGTACTGCTGCGTTCCGATCGACGAAGTCGAACCTCGAACACAGCGGAAGTACCGTATCACAGAAGTCCTGTTCACCGTCTTGGAGTATAATTGCACGACCTAAATATTGCGCAGGTTTTGCACTACCTTTTGACACCGTCAAAATGCCTGGGCTCGGATGTCCTGCTAGCAATCGCTCATCATACTGAGACCTCCCTGTTGCGGCACAAACAAAACCGAGCTTTGAAAATTGCTCTTTGACTTTTTATCTCGTACGAAGCGTGAGAATATGGTAGTGTCGACATAGAATTGATATCTTGGTGAAATATTTGGGTAGGTCTTTGTGTGAACATTCAGGATTGTGGTCGAGAAGGGCAGACAAAAGCAAACGGTTTCCCAGATGTCATGACCTACAGATATGTTGTATGACAAGCGCCATCAAAGTCATATAGTAAGATTCGGTCTGTACTATTGGAGAGTAGTCGGGTAAAGGGAGTCACCAGCTGGTTCACATCTGTATAGAAGTCCCTAGCATGCGACTTCGTGCCCAGCATGTCGCCCACTGCATGGCTGATTGACCCTTTCCAACGGTGCTAGCATGCATCGTCCTGCAGAAGCAGGGAAATGGGGTGGAGGACTCATGAAGAGATTAAACCTCGGAACCAATGTCCTTGGCGTGGGTGTAATAAGCAGATTTAGGAGCACAAATGCGAGCTGCAAGAGTTTCAGAACATTCAGATATGCGCCATCAAAGATTGAGATAATCGTGCATGTCGAAAGCCGGGGTTGTGGTGATCGGGTAGCTTGGTATCCAATCAGCGATTAGGCTTGAGGATAAGCAACAATGGCCAAGATTGGCAGTCAGCACGGCAATCTGAATCTGACAGGCTGACAGCAGCGATTACCCCGGTTGCTTGGATGAGGAGAAAGGTATTTGGCGCATGCAGCAGAGTTTCGACCATAACTTCTTGTTGTATTCTATTGATATTAACCCCACCACTAGATCCCATTTTGACGCTCATGGACCGCTGTATCAGTCCTGCTGATCTCGGCTCCGAGTGTCAAGAAAGTCGCGAGTGCGACGCTAAGCATATTCGTGATTGCGGTTCGTCTCTATTGGGAGTAGTCTTGATTGGCTCGTGAACGGCTCGTATTGCCTTTTATATGGTTTGGGTATGCATTGGATTTCCCCCTATGTTGGAGCTGCACAAAGGTACCTTACCTTACTGAAAAGACTACATCAAGCTACTCTGTAAGCTGATACAGTAATGAAGGGAAGCTGATGATACGTCCAAGCAGTTGCGAGACCAAATCTTGGGAAATAGGCGTACGGGAGGCTGCATGGGGATGCTACAAGCACCCCAGTCTCATCCTTTGTTTTGCTGCAAATCTTCTCACTGCAGCACATCAGCGATGCGCGCAAAAATTGGGGTAGAGTCTCCACAATTCTTGCTCGATAACGCCCCGAACGCACTTTAACATATTGAATTAGGCTAAACAACGTACTGGGATATCCCGCCTGATGAACTGCAGATAGCTAGCTGGGATTATCATTTGGCTGGGATTCTTAGCCTTAGTGGCCCGCCCACAATGGCTCCTTCGGTAGCGCCCATTTAGCGCTCTCTCCACCAAGCGGACAACGCTTGGAAATCTGGACGCTGTATATTGAATAGCTGCTTCCCTCCCACTTTCCCTCCGCCATATCATACCTGTGTCTCTCGTCCGCATTCGGTACACCATTACCAAGTACCTTCTCTCCGTTGATCAGGACCCGTCATGTACTGAGCATCTCCTAGTCTAGCGGCCGATACCGCCTGGTTTAATAGCCAAGTGTGGAGATATTGTTATATCAACGGGACTGATATAGCTACTCTGCACACCTTTCACCGCGACCTTAAACCGTCACACCACGATCGGCAATCGCCGTTAAACAACTATCAGCGAACACAATGTCTTCCTCAGGTCAAGGTGCACCGGGCGACAAAAAGGATGAACCCCGAGGATTGAAGAAATTCATGAGGAGAGCCAGTCTCGTCCTGAGACCCAAATCCAAGAGACAATCCATATCTGACGCCTCTGCCTTCGCCCCAACGCAGAGTTCTGGCCCCATTGGCGAGTCAAGCACGACCGCACCTACCAGGTAAGTGAGGGTCCGCTCCAATTGATCAACTCCTCTTTCGATGCCATGCTCAAACGGTCACAGCCCTCCTATCGCAACATCATCGCCAACAAGGGCTGGCTCCATGCCAGCTCTCTCGGTCCCCGCGCAGATAACGCAGGTCATCAAGGACAACAAGCCCGCCCCTACGCCCATCATACGCATGAATCCCAAGGAGGCCAGCGCGAGCCAAGAGCAGAAAGCAAAGGCCATGTTCGCCAAATATGGTCTCACCCTCGAACCCGGCGAATGGACCACATCCGTCACGGCAGGCACACCACGCGTGGAACGGCAGGTCCGCCTGAGGATCCATCGTACGTGCCATCGATGCGATACCACCTTTGGTTCGGAGAAACTCTGCAGAAACTGCGATCATACCCGATGCAAAAAGTGCCCTGGCCATCCGAAGTCCAAAGCCGCAAAGGGAAAGGGGATTGCGGCTGGATTCATCGCTGTTGATGCTAGTCATACGAGCAACGACGGGGCCTCGACAATGCCTCACCGTTCGTCCGGCAAGGAAGTGACAAGAAAGAAACCTACGCAGCGCGTGCGCCGTACCTGCCACGAGTGTCAAACGCTCTTCGTCGGCAAAGCCATCCAGTGCGAAAACTGCAAGCACAAACGCTGTGCGAAATGTCCGCGCGATCCGTAAGTGTTTATTCCGACTGAAGCCCGTCAAACATCTCTACATTTCTACTGACTGACCGACTGACACTCGTGCCAGACCCAAGACGTCAAAGTATCCCGACGGCTACCCGGGTGATACGGTGGAAGAGGATGTCTTAGGACAGGGACGGGGAGAGGGAGCAGGAGAGGGGAAATCGACACGAGCAGAGGGTGACAGCAATCCGCCACCGCAGGGCATGCGGCCGCAGGATCCAGATGCTGTGAAAGCCATGGAAGAGCGGATCAAGAACTTGGATATTGCCCCGCAGGCATCCGCTGCCTGAGTTTGGGGACGGGGATGGGGATGGGTGATCACTGACGAGAAGGACGTTTCTACGACTTTGCGATTCCGCTCTCAAGCTCTAGGTAATGATGTGTAACGAACAAAGCTATATTCTACGGCGACACGCCCAGGGAAAGTAGTGACTAATATGATAAAACGATTCTACTCACACCTCTTGATCCCAACGTCCCCCTTTTCCCTTGCCAAACGAATCTATTGGACAACAACAACAACAACAGCAAGCTACCCATATCATTCATTCATGAACCCATCCCAATATCCCCCTCGCCCACGTCAGAAAAAAAAGGAAAAAAAGACATAAGCTCCACCATTGAACCGAGCGCCAATAGGAATCGAACCCATTTCTCTTATTCTACGAACTATTAACCGCGAACAACGCCCGCATACTCCTACTCCTACTCCTAGTAACCGCCAACCCCCCCCAGTCGCCAATAGGTAGCTCGTACAATACCTTACCTTATGGATGATTTACCCCCTAGGATAAAGAGCTTCGGTGACTGCCCCCAATTAGACGAATACCGCGCATCAAATCAAATCAAACAAAAACATACTTTCCCCAGATCCACCATGATTGAGTTTCTCGGTATCCGGCACCTCGCCTCGGATGATGCCCTAGGTCGCCTCAGCCTCAGCCTCTTCTGGCCCGCTAGGCTTCCAGGGATGGGGAAAGTGTATTCGGATCCTGGGAAGTGGCATCACGGCGTAGGTACGGAGTAGGGGGGTATGGAGATTGGGTTTTGGCTTTAGCTTTGATCTGGACCGTGGGCGTATTCTGGGGGGAGTACGTCATATGTTGGCGACGGCTAACCCGTTGGGGCTCAACGGCTAGCTGAATTGGCCTTCCCAGGTTGAATTAAGGAGCTATCGCCAGGTGTGACTTATTTGATGAATGACAAGGTAATGTACGCTACCGAGCGGGTCTAGGTTCGACCATGGGAGGTATTTGTGGATTCCGATTGTGGCTTCAGAGGGGCGGTTCGGGTGTCGGGCCGTGGGGAAGGAGGGCGGGCGGTTGGGACGGTTGGGGATGGGCAGGGGATGGGCAGGGGATGGGATGGGATGGGATGGTAGGCGAATGGATGTGTTGGTGGAATTTGGGGCCGGAGGGCGTTGGATTAGTGCGTTGTGACGGGACGGGATGGAAGGGGGAGTTGATGGAATGAGATGACGGGGTTGTGTCCATGTCTCCTGGAGTGGGGTGTTTGGTGATGGGAGGTGTAAAGTAGGAGTGGTTGTTGTCATGGTTGTTAATGTTGGTAGATGCGTATTCGCAAGAGGGACACATGCGCATGAGTGCATGATTGCCGGGTTGATTGACTCTTGTTGTTGGTTCGTACACAGATAATGGACGGGCCGAGTTCCGAGATCCGAGATGCTGTGGCTCGGTAGGTAGCGTCGTAGCCCCTATCCTGTTCCCTGTTCACGCGACATCGGGTCTGGACAAAGCAGGCCTGAACTCGCTAAACTGGGTTGGTGATAAGTACGAAGTATTGGAGTGTGGATTGTTGCGTTGGCGTTGCAGCCTTCATCCGATGTGACTGGCTAGCCAAGAAGTGTAAAATGGCCAGAACGTTCTGAAGGAATTGGACCTTACTAGTAGACTCTAGTAGACATTATATCTATCTAGCACCGACCCGTTCTTTGGTCATTCAAATTCGCCGTTGAGGTTATCTCTGAGCTCCATAGTGTACTTGGGACTGCCGAGACACGGACTAACCGTTCACGCTGTCGAACTTCGGTTTCACATAGATGAACGGGCTGAGCACATCCACAGCACTGATGCTAACATCGTATCGCGCTGGAATATTAGCGGTACCAAATCTTCATATCCGAATTTTGAATCTCGGTCCCTGTCTTTGGCCGTGGTCTCGATATATTATTGAACCTCATGTTCTTGGAGCCTAGGTATGTTTCGTAATGAGCTCACCAATAACTTAACTAGACTGGCTAGGGCTCGGGCGACTTTGGAACACCGAAAGAACATTCTTATTAGACGAAACCTCGATTTTGGTGAAAGCTGCATTATTAAAACATTCGCTGATAGTCAATCAGCCTGTCTTAGGCCAAGAGTCTACCAGCACGCACATAGTCAGCATTGGAACTCATCGACATCAGACCGGATGGTGCGGGTCAAACATCGGTGATATGGGGAGAAAGCAGCATATCGAGCAGAGGAGATCTCCTTCGTGTCTATGGCTCTGTGCATGGCTTCGGGATCACCATCTTCTCCCTCAGCCCTTGGCGAAGGATTGTATTCATGAGCGTGCCTATGTTCATTCTCAGTCCCTGTTGAGAATGAAGGGTAGTTGAGATGATGCTGCAAGATTGTAAGCTCTGAATGCATCGAGTGAATCCAGTTGGGCATAGTGGTAAGAGGCTAGAAGACTGGAGCGCTTTTCTGGTAAGCTTTGACCTGAGCTTGATAGCCGTTGTTATTCATGCACAAGGCTCAACTGCGTTGATGTGTGGAATGCAAGGAGGGGCAGATCTGAATTGCGAATGGAGGTTTCGGAACGTACGTCCGACTTGTAAGATAGCCTTGTGCTTGACCGTTTATATTACCTGGGAATTGTTTTACCACCTCTATTCGTCAGCTCTTTTCATTTGCAGCCTTTACGGTTACGCTGCATAGGTCGCAAGTCGTCATGATTGAGAGCGCCAGCCTCGCCGCTAAGTGAGAGTGATTCTGCTCATGATCATTCCAGAGTCATCAGATTGCATGATGGGTGCCTAAGGTAAGGTATATGGAAGCGAATAGGGCTGAGCGGGGATTTGGTGGGGCTGCTAGCGCCAGGTAGTTGGGTAGGTCAATCTTCAACCATCAACGAGAAGGATACGGCTAGCCCCGAGGCTGATTGTCAGCCTTGGAGTGGGACTGGTGCCTGTTATGGCTCTGATACAAAGTCCTGACCGTTCCTCCAGCACGAAGTATGCTCTCCATGTTGATATCATCAACGGAGCAATCTTCCCCCCTCTTATCCTTCTCCCGAGCAAGACGCACTGGGCTCCAGCAACGAGACTGATCCGAACCCTCATCGTTCCGCCAGCTAGTGAGGAAGGCTGACAGCAATCCTCCATTAAGCATGCTTCATTGCCCGTACCCGACTTGTGAATATCACAAACCAGGGCATGAGTTCTCGCACGATTGGAACTTGAGCGACCATCTGATAAAGGTGCACGACGGTGTTTTGCGTCAACCCAACGAAAAGGGACATGTATCCGAACAGGCTGTCTCAGACAGCTATCCGACTGATGATATTGAATTTTTCGACAATCGCCCGAGACGCGAGCCTGAGATGGCCAAAATTCGTCCCCGCTACGACTGGGACGCTGAACAATCTACACAGAAGAGGGGATCCAAGATGGCCTGTGATGATAGTAAGGTTACCGTTGATGAGAGCTATTTGAGGGACATGGAGGGCATGATTAGGGACCTTCAGCGCCGCGTCAACGTATGCGAACGTCCCAATCTTGACTATCCTGTCAGTCCGTTCAATTATTCCCGTCGTGGCTCTATCGACTCCACTGCCGAGTCCGACCAGGACGTTCCTCCTATGAGACCTTTCCAACGACGCCAATCCAGTGTCGATATCATAGTCGGTGCTCCACGATTCAACGCACCTCAACCCCCGCCACTTAAGAACCGGGCGTTGAACCCTTCAGTGAGAGTACTAGCAGACGGCCCCAGACAGGAGATCATGCGTTGGAAACACTGTCCCAATTCTTTTGGACAGCCAAAGTGGCTCGTAGATAACGACTCCGCAATGCCTGATAACCTTGATGACCACAATGACAAGCCCGTCTTAACTATCATTCGAGAATTTGACCGCAACAATCAGTTCTGGCGTCGAAAATTACATATCGCTTCACCGACCATCATCGGTCTTCTGGAAGACCTATCGCGATACGACCTTGATGTGAATTCGCGCGACAGACAGAAGCAAGGCGAATTGCACCTCACGGAGCCTCTCATGGTCTTGTTCCATAGCCACAAGGCGCTTCGAGACAAAGGGGCGAGTATCCCTCGACAGATTGGGGATCATGTCCAGCTTATGTGCGACTTTATGCGAAATGAATTTGGTGATGTGACTGCGAAGCTTGACGATCTCGAGTCAGCGAAGCCATCAGGGCTCATCACTTATCCAGATTTGTGGCTACTATACGCTCCTGGCACTATCGTGTACAGCCTGGAGAATGGCGAATACGAAGCGTTCGTCGTCCACTCGATTCGTGGGATGGAAAAGCGACAGCCAAGCCACCACCACTTCAGTCATTCTAGGCTTGACCTCACTTGCTGGTCTATCAATTACGACGGTGAGGTATACGGGCGTGTGTGGTCCGTCCACACCATCTCGCCTTTCCATGGTAGTTTCGAGATATGCTCGCTCGACCTTGTGCCAGAGAAATTCCTCCCGAATGCTAGCGAAACCAAAGCTGAGCTCATCAGCCGTGGCAAGCATTTCTGGCAACTCCAGGGGCAAAAATTCAGACAGTATACAGGGGAGCTGTGGTCGCAACATAATGGTGATGAGCCAGAGCGCGTTATGGGTACGTGAGCTCTATTTCATCTCTCACTCACTCATTCTAGGGTAAAGATCGTGAATCCGAAGCAAAGATCCGGGTGTACTCCCCATACAAGTGTCAACGATGTCCAAGGTTTGCCAAGGCAATGCTGACTCTCTACTTGCACAGTTGATCATCTGACTTACCAACGGCGTCATAATTGGCCAATTATCATCGACAAGAAGCAAGGACCATCCGATGCTAAAAGCAAGAATTGGCAAGACAATCGCTCCAGAAAGTCACGAGGGCTCATTAGAGTCGGTCCACCTCCTTTTCCTGAGGCGCCACCTTTGCACCTAGAATACAGTCCGGAGAGGCACAATGATCGTCACGATCGCTATGCCGAACGATACATGCGCTACAGCACAGGCGGTCCTGCTCGTCAGGTGGACTCTGAATTCACCAAGTACGATTTGCTCAAGCCTGATTCCACGCCTGACGAGTTGACGTTGCTGCTTTGCCCCCAACATGTGCACGGCTACTGCCTGCGAAACAAAGTCTGGAAGGAACTGAATGTCACTCTGTTGCAACCTGTCGCGTTCCGTAAGAATGCATGGGATCGCCTTGTCCTCAATGCAGAGTACAAGGATATCATCCAGGCCGTATTGTCTTCATATGTGGACAAAACGGCCAGGCTTGATGACCTTGTAGCTGGCAAGGGCGCTGGGCTGGTGGCGCTCCTTCATGGCGACCCTGGGAGTGGCAAGACCTTGACAGCCGAATGCGTTGCCGACAGCTTCGAAAAACCTCTTTATCAGGTGACCTGTGGTGATATTGGCACAGATCCTGAACAACTAGAGGAGCGCCTAGAAGGAATCTTCGATTATGCAGTGACCTGGGGTGCCGTTCTCCTGTTGGACGAAGCCGATATCTTTTTGCAAGATCGTGACTTTGCAAATCTCGAGCGTAACGCTCTCGTGTCGATCTTCCTGCGTACTCTCGAATACTTCAATGGCGTTCTCTTCCTCACAACGAACCGCGTCGGCACTTTCGATCAAGCTTTCCAGTCACGAGTTCACGTCACACTCGGCCTTCCCTCGCTTGACCGGCAGCGTCGCACCTCGGTGTGGGCCATCTTCCTCCAGGATTTAGCTACCAAGGGTGCCATCACTGATGCTCACTACAACATCCTGACTAAAATGGTGACTCAGGAATGGAGCAAGGAAAAGCTCAATGGGCGCCAGATCAGGAACGCTGTCAGGACCGCTCTGGTGTTGGCGGAGAAGAAGGGCAAGATGGTGGGCAAGGAGGAATTCGAGACGGTACTGAAGATCGGCAGGGAGTTCGAGGGCTATATGGGGATGTTGGGAAAGGGAGAGGTGAATGCGGGACTGGAAGGCTTTCAGGAAGTCTAGCGTCAGGTTTAGTCTTATGATTGCAGTGATGAAGGAACGGCCTCTTAACAGCTTTTTTCACCGTCTTTTGATGATTGGCATGTCATGGGATTTTGTTGGAAAATATCAATCCCCTTCTCGTCTTCCATCCACTCACAAATTCTTATTGCCCAATATACGATAATTCAAGTCAGCATACCCTATACTCATCAGATCCACCTGCCTTTCGGTGCACAATCATACATAGCTCAACGTTTTCCAAACCCGTGGATCCAAGCCAAGCCAAGCAAGAAAAAAACCTTGTCTGAGGCTACGTCTATTGATTTCCTCCTCGGCTACTATCTTTCTGATCTAATAGCAATTCTATCACTGAAATATAGACTTCCGACGCGGAAACGCGACTGCACGAACAACACCAACTCAGCATTAGGATCGCCCCCGTTCTTGCGCCATGTCGATGATCCGGATTTCTGTGTTGCGTTGATACCTAAGGTACTTTCGATGCTCTCCTCTCCTCTCCTTTACAAGCGCGATCAGGCAGTGCTTGCAAATCTGGAAATCCGGCAAGTATCCTGGGGAGAAGGATCCGTTCTCCATGTGAAAGTGAAGACGAAGACGATATGTAGGCAGTCTTACTTGTTTTATGGAGGATGAGAAGATGGAGATGGAGAAGGAATGAATAGGGGGAGGGGGATGCAGTGAGACCTCGATGCAAGATCTTGAGCTATGTACAACATGAAGGAATTACAATATTTAGAATATCTAGACTATGATGCGGATAGATAAGAAATTGTCTTCAGGAGAAGCAGACGTGATGATATTAGGTACTGAAGGACACTGGTTTACTTGAGTACCTCAGCGAAGTAAGATAACTATGAAAAACGATACATGAACACCGACCGACCGATCACACAAAGCCATAGAACTAGCGCATAAAGGTTCCAAGCCAGTTCATACGTATATTAAACACTTCTGTACCTCATTTCCTATTGCCTCACTCACCATAAACAATCTCCCCAAAGAAGAAAAAAGTGCCCTTTCCATATTCTAGAATACCATAGACGAAACAAGACCGATCCCCCAACCTCACTAAAATCGCCCAATCCACACATCTACATCTACATCTACATCTACATCTACCTTACAAGAGAGTCCCAATCCGATTCGCACCAAGAAAATAAGATCTAACCGTCCGCATGCATCCTGCACTCTATCAGCACTGTTCTGACCGTCTTTGTGAGTATATTGATAAGAACCATCACCTATGCTTCATCTCGTGACCCCTATCGCCGCACCTATTCTTTGCATCCAGGTACGTTACCCCCCCCCCGCTGGTCTCCCTTCGACGATTTCCTGCCCCCTTTCCCCCTCCCTTTGTCCCCATCCCCCTCCCCATCCCATCCCATCCCACCACACAACACACAACACACAACAGCCCCACCCGCATAGCCCTCAACCCACGCCACGTCCCCCACGCATCATTCCCGCCAGCCACTTATCCAGAACCCCACACCGAGTCCAACGGGGCATGATCGAGACGTGATATAGAGCTGAATGAATCGTTGATTGGTCAGTATCGGTAGAGACGGGTATGGAAGGTAAGGTATGGTAAGGTAAGGTGGCTGTGGGATGGGATGGGATTTTCATGAATGATGGGTGGATGGCTAGGATATTTGGGGATTGGTGGAGGTTGTGGATGGAGGGGGGTGGAGGGAGGGTGGTGAATGGATGGTGGTAAGAGTGAGGGTTTTAACATACTCTGAGTATGTTGAAGTGGTATTTGGTATTTAGTATCTTCAAACGCGGTAGGATGTCAGGGTAGTGGGGACACTGAGTGAGTAGGGCCTTTTTGTCGTGGGGTCTGACGAGGAGCATGGGTAGATCAGGAATAAGATATAGTTGCAGTAAGAAACGACGTCTTAAGGAATCGCTGAACGCCTTGAAGCAGAACATGCGTTCAGGGAATAGAAGAGGGGCTACCTGTTGCCCTCCAGGCCAAACACGCCCACAAAGCCAGTAAATGCCCCTTCCCCGGCGATGAGCCGCAAGAATGATAAACGATCCGTAGTCCCAACTCCCTTCCCCAGACGACACGAAGCAAGAATAGCCAGAGATGGCTCCACATCTTCAAACCTCTTATCTTCTGATTTCTTTTGGTATATCCATGCAAAGCTTTCCCATCCTCTCGACAAACCCCGGACTTTCTCTTCCCAACGATACAGCTCCCTCACATCATAATGCACTTTCCTCCGCAGCAACCTGGGCTGCTCTCGGCTTTCTCGTTCTGCAGTCCTGGACCTAGGCCGCCACTGCCACTGCCGGGCGAGTACGCTGACATTTCCTTGTTATATCTTCTGATCTCCCGGACAATGTTGTAGAAGGCGTTATCGACGTTGATGCGTGACTTGGCAGAGGTCTCAATAAAGGCGCAGCCGAATTGTCGGGCTAAATTTTCTCCTTCTGTAGTCGGCAAATATATTAGCCAGAATTCTCTAAGCCACCGAATTTCCCGAACGCAAGAGTGGGTGGAGTCAAATAGCAGTGCTTTCACACATACCTTGCCTTGATACTTCTCGCTCTGAATCTAGATCGCACTTGTTGCCCACTATAATGATGGGAAAGTAGTCTTTGTCTTTGACCCTCAATATTTGTTGTTGGAACGTCAGAATTTCCTCGAAACTCTGTCGTGATGTGATTGAATAGACGAGCAGGAATCCTTCGCCCGTACGCATGTATTGCTCCCGCATCGCGGAATACTCCTCCTGTCCAGCTGTATCCAGTACATCGAGTAACGCCACCTCGTCATCTATAACGCACTGCTTTCGGTAAGAATCTGAGAGCAGGGTGAGCATGGGGTGTTCGTTAAAAGGAGCAGTCAGGGGACGACACCTTCTATCGTAGGGTCATATTCGTCGACGAAGTGGCTTTGTATCAGTTGAATAGTCAGACATGACTTTCCAACACCTCCTCCACCAACAACGACGAGCTTATACTCCCTCAGGAACTGCAGTGGGGGCGTATTAGACCGCATAACTAGACTGAATGACAGGTTCCGAGAAGGGAAAGAAGGGACATACTTTATTAGACATGGCGCCTGTGGAAGCTTAGACGCTCAGTGGTATAGCCGTATGTGGAAGTAAACGTGGTCAGCGCGTGGCTCTTAGACGAATTGGCGTATCGGATTTGTCGGTTCTTCGCCTTGTATGCGGACGACGACAAAGCACGAGGGAGCTTGGAGGCTTCAGGGATGATGGAGAGGATCGCTTGTATCGCCAAAGGGTATCTGCGCGAAGGCGGGAGCTGGGAGAGCTCGGTGCGGTTTCGTGATAGACTTGCGAGGAGATGTCCTTCTACTTGCGATCGAGTGTAGGCGGAGGTGTGGAGGTTCGATGTGCGGTTCAGCGAGTGTGGCGGAGTGTCTTGAGGGGATGGACGGCTGACGAAGACGACTTTGGGTATTGATGAGAGATATTGAGGCAAGGATTGTGATGGCTTCGCTACCACAAGGAGTCTATCTCAGTGAAAGTTTCTCTTCCCGAAGCTCCTCGTGGCATTTGCAGCAAAGGAGCATGCGAAGGAAGTGACAGGGGGGGAGGTCAGTCTAGGGCCGACGGCATCCCTCTCTAGCCCTGAACCAAGTACACCAAAGTTACGACCGCAAGAGCTCAAAGGCCGGAGAAAAGATTGTTTGGGAATCGGCCGCTGTCTGCTGTTAGTCCCGGCGCAAGTCTCTGATCTGATTCGATAGGTAATATCCCAGCAATCGGGTTTGCTCTCGGAGTGGTGGGTTTCACTGCACCTGCTCGTCTCTATCTAGCCTGAGGTCTTTGATAATGTAAGCTTACCGCTCGTTGCTTGTCGTGTCTATATCTGAAAGAAACGGTTGATGAAGAGAGAGGTGAAGTGCTCAAGTATGAACGATTGAGCAAAGCGATGTGGCAAGGGGTAACAACCGGGCTGTCGGTAATCGTGTAAGGTAGCATCCAAGGCACACACACTGTAGTATCTATTTGCGGTGCCTGATTATGTCTACATACGAAGCTTGGACGTTTGGGTTTTGGGCTCTGACGGTATGAGTAGTGTACCACTCCCAGGATCCAAGCAAGATACACGTGCCCAACGTCCATCGCAACTCAGCAGTCTCCTAACCACGCCGCTGTATGACTCAAACGCTGCAGACTGGGACTATGAGTCGGGCTAGGTGATAGACACATCTGCATCAATCAGGGTAATATATCGGACAGTTTAAAAGCTGTCAAAATTTGATCACATTGTTTTAAGTGGCAGATGTGATTGTTGTTACATCGGTTAGAACCTCCAATGTATGAGATCCGTGCGGTTGGGAGCCGTGTAATGAAACAAGGGTGGAATCCTACCAACTTGGCTGTCTTTCCCTTCCATAGCTCCTCGGAGGTTCCTCAATTCTCATCAGGATCGTCGCTTTCATCCATCTCGTCCTCCTTATCAACCTTCTTTCCCTTTATATTCTTCTCAACTTCTTCGATTAAGCTGTCCAGATAGGCCTTGTCTTTTCCAACCAGCGTGACAGAGTTTCTCTGCCGTCCCCACCGGGGATAGCTTCCTACCTTGACACCGTGTGGCTCGACTTTAGCTGCCAGCTCTGTCAGGTATCCTGCTACAGCACTTTCCGCCATAGGAGTGGAGAACAGGAATCTGTACACGCCCTCGCCCTCAGGATCTGTCAGCCGGGGGATCAATCCTGGCTTGAGCCCTTCCAGTAATTTCTCAAACAACCTCGGTACTCCAGGTAGTATATGCACGTTCCCATTCACAACGCTGATAGGCACCCAAAGACTTTCGTCGACAAAGAGTACCTGATCGCCATCATCTCTCGAAGTATCGATTGGCAGCCTTATCATCCGTTTCTTCGCCTCTAGTGCAGCTGAGGGCACATCGTACGAAAAATTCGGCTGTGATGGATGCGGTTTGGAGAGGGTCTTCATCCGCTGCAGGGCACCTTCATGCTCTACGAGGCTTAAATCAAAGGCTTTTGCTATTGATTGGTAGGTAATGTCATCGTGCCTGCCGGTACCCTAGATAAGCTTCTCCGTCAATGGAAGAGCACGATCTACCACGCTTACGTTGGCCCAATCCCTCCACTGTTGCCTGTCAGCGTGATCCTCAGCCCATCTACTGCATGTTATCTTGCCTCGTAACCACGAAGTCGTAATTGTCGCTCATTCGCCTTGCTGCCTCGACGATCTCGCCTTCATCATCGCCAATGACCTCGATTCGCTTAAGGTTCATGCCCAGCTTGAAGCAGAATTTGGCGAGGTATGCAGAGTTCGTATCCACAGTCTGGACCGTAATTGTTCAGCTAGGACTGTGCCTTGCTGCGAGCCTTTCAGCTGAGCGCACCTTGCCCCCCAGGACCTCATCCCCAATGATTATGCATCCCGCCGTATGTATCATGCGCTTGCTCTTCTCCCCTGCCGACATTACTGATGTCATGATGTTTCCACCCAGTAAGGAACGCGAGGTTGATACCGAGCTCTGGACGTAGCTCTCAAGTGGTCGCGAGAGGTGGCGACTTACTTGACTGAGTCTAGCGAACATGAAGGAAGTATGGAATATCTGGATTGGAAAGGAGAGGTGAATGCGAGCATGTAAGATGGATGTGCAGGACTATTCTAGACGCTCTTGGCGGCGAAAGTTTATTGGGAAACTTCAGGCGAGGGTTGTGGAGAACCAGTAGATGTTGAAACCATCCCCTCGGTCTCATCCCAATCTATCAATATCCTCGATTTACAGTCTCGAGATGGTACGAATCTGAGCTCTACTAAATCCCGACTCTTGTGCTGATATTGCTAGTCTTCTGAGTCTCGATTGTATACATTCTCTGATGACACCAAAGCGAAGCTGCGCAAATTCAGGCTGGGTACATCAAGAGCGAAGGATCCTCAGGCGGTAATATGTACGTTTTAGATTGCTCCAATATTCTGTATGCATGTCACTCCGCCTGAAAGTGGAGGAAACTATACTAATTCGGACCTGCGGGCAGATCAGATCGACAAGCAAAACCTTGAGATTTCTCAAGCCGACGATGAAACGTATACTAGCATGCAGGATCTAGGCGACGAGCTGCCCGGCCATTCGCCCCGATTTGTGCTGCTCAGTTACCCGATGACTCTGGTAAGTGTTTGAGGAATTGGATTGTTGCTCAATCGCTGACAATACTGGTAGGCCTCTGGACGTCTTTCAGTACCATATGTACTGCTCTACTATCTACCTGTCACCTGCAATGCAGAGCTGAGAATGTTATACGCTGGGGCCAAAGAATTGATGAGAAATACAGCTGAAGCTGGGAGAGTCATCGAGTTGGCCGATGCGGAAGATTTAGAGACACTCGAGGAGAAGCTCGGTGGCGAATCATAACGATCGCGCAATATCACCTTGACTGCGTGAGTCACATGACGGTCCTAATCTAGATGGCCATGGCTGAGGGCCGTTCCTCAAGCGCTTCACCCGTACGGAACGTCAGATTTGACCAGCAGTTATGATCTTTTATGCATGACAGTGGCAGCTGCCTAAGGCCGTTGTCAGGGATTATTCAATCACATTGGAGCGTTCTCGCCAATCAGGCGCGAAAGGCGTCAGATGTCGCAAATATTAGGATGGATGGCAGGAGGCTTACTTGGTGATTGGGAAAGATCAAGGTGTCAGCTATGACAACATTTTCCCTCCTCCCAGCCGCGAAAACGACCACCTCTGCAATGTCATCTGGAGTCAGAGGTTCGCAACCACTGGGAACCCATTAGTCTACACGACTATTTCTGTTAGGATACCTACGCATAGACTGCATCTGCCTTGGCCTTGTCGCCACGAAATCGTACAACAGAGAACTCCTTGGGCATGGTAAGCAGAAGTCAAGCGTGTGTCGAAAGGTACCCACAGTCTCAACCTGTCCAGGGTCCTGGAGCCTTAGGTCAGCATCACTTTCCTAATACCTAAGCTTAAACCATGAATTGAGTTCGGGAACATAATTGCAAGTGATCCGCTTCAACAGAGATGATCACGTTTATTCTGGAAGCATCGTGGGAGGAGCGGTTTCGATACCCACGTACCACTTCAATCACTCTTATCCTTGTAGCAACCAGTTCCCTTCGCATAGCATCTGTAAAGGTCCGGACAGCGGCCTTTGTTGCGCAATATATTGACCCGCCAGGATAGCCCTCTCTCCCAGCAATACTACCAATATTAATGATGTCTCCTTTGCCGCCATCGCCGCGCTTCTTGAATATTGGTATTACTGCTTGGGTCATGTTAATCAAGCCAGTCACATTTGTCGAAAACATCACATCGATGTCCTCGGCAGCGATGTCTGGGGCTTTGTCTGTGCCCTTGACAAGACCACTGGATCCAAGGTGGGTTAGAAAATGGCCACTTGAACAGGATCATACAGTGGTTCATACGCGTTGTTCACCAGAACGTCAATGTCTCTGAACTCTGTGGGTAGCGAATCAATGAAATTCTTCACTTCGTTGGGATCGCTAACATCCAGCTTCACTGGCAAGACCTTTACACCATCACCAACCTCCTTCTTGATGTCCTCCGCTAGTTGCTTCAGGGTGTCAAAACGTCGGGCACTCAGGACAAGTTTGAGACTCTTCGGAGAGGTCCTTGCGAACTCCATTGCTGAATTGCATCTTAGTCTCGTAATCGCCGAAGGTCGACTCTGGATCAAGACCTGTGCTTCTCCCAATACCAGATGAAGCCCCTGTAATGACAACAGTCTTGCCCTCAAGGCGCTTTGCCATTGCGGATGTCATTGTTCGTTTTGCTGTCTGTAAAACGAACAGAGTTTCGGAGACGATTTGCGAGCCGAGGCTTGTCCTCTTCACAAATCTGGGCAATACGAGTATACTCCTCCAAACCGGCGTAGGAAGCATGTAGGATCTTCTCAATGATGTGCTTTCGAAAAGGCATCCAATTTCGGAATGATGAATCACGTATGGAAAGTCGTCGGTGATCTTATTGGACAGATCGGCAATCGCGCCAACGAGGTCGCTTATTCTAACTGACTTTGGACGACTACCTTACTTTACCCAGATGAGTATTTTAGGAATATCTCTCCAATGGGCGAGTATTCATCCTATCTTGGCCTGTCCTCCCCTTTCTCGACATGATGGTATGCATCTGTACTCAACGACTAGTTCTTGACGAAGATTCTTCCAGTTGGAGAGGTTGAAGAAAGACAATGTCTTCTCCGCTGGGATCATGAGCTCAGAAAGCGGGGTTCGTAGTCAAGTGTTTCATCCGGCATTGAATCTTGACCTAGTACAGCTTGTAGCGGTCCGTCTCCTGATTCTTTGGGCGGCGGATAATTGGCGCCCTATTGCTAGCATTAATTCACAGGACACACCGTGTGGTATTACCAGTGACAATCAGCATATCCGAAGGATACCAAGTACACAAGTGGGAACATCGTCCATCTAATTACCTCTGGTGGCTGCCATTTGAGCTCGACGCTCCAGTAGAGGTTGCAAAACAGGAAGTCTCAAGAGACCCCAAAACCTGAAGTTTAGATTAGTTGACACAAAGACTCGAGGAGATCCAGTTTGAGTGATTTGAGATCTCTACTCCGCTATTTCTTTGATGTCCACATCTATTGGCTGAAAGCCAGCGTACACTCTTCGTTTCCGCAAAATGACAACGTTTCCTCCTCAATCTCCGTTCTAGCTTACCCTTACATTGCAGTATCAGAGGGCTGGGAAATTAGATCACCTTACATTGTGTAAGACGATTGCGTACCAGTGTTTTCTCATACTTGTAGCCACATTCTTTCAGCAATTACGGTGATGTTTGTATATATCAAATATATACAAACATAAAATCAATCTACTTTCACAGCTTCTGCATGAACCTTGTATACACGCCATGCAATGAAGTGTGCCTCCTCTTCTCTTTGCGGAAAATAGAATGATGTATCTGCCACATGGGTTACCCAGCGCACACTGTGTTAAACTCTTCCTACTCAACATGAGCTCAGTCTAGCCAGGAACACATGGACTTTGTAATCGGGTGGGGTGGATAGGAAAAGTGTCGAAGATGGAAGCTAGGTCCAAGGGTCTTGTTTTGGTCAGCCTAGATGACAGAGGATGTTAACACTCCTCGAGGTCGGTCACATGTCCCATCCCCTTGTCAACCACGATGACACTCTCGAGCTTTGACATTCATGCTCCCATTCTCTAGGAAGTTCTCAAACATCAACTTCGATCATCATTCAACTCCACATCATCCTTGAATTGCAAACCCATCCAAGGCTTCCGACTGCTACCGAAGTCAAGCCTCGACGTCCAAGCATACACATTGCTTCAGCGATAGACAACACACAACGCTCAAGATTCTCAGCTTGTGTGAGGCCCAAAAACAATTATTCGTTGTTCTGCAACCTTGGCTCTTCTCACTTGCATATTCACCTCAAACAACATCATTATCCAATACAGGTTTCCCACTTTCCTCACAATTACCCTAATAGAGCATTCCTATTGTCATGTCTTCAACGTGGGATCCGCTTTTGGAGTCGGCACTTCGTGACCTTGTAAGTCTGTAAAAGTCTGTATCCAACGGTATGATTAATAACACACGCTACTATTTAGGCCATAAACCAAGGTATCTCCATTGCACCACAGTCACGGTGCATAATCACAGAGGGGCCAGTGGTGAGCGTCCCTTACATCATGTTGAGAGTTGATAGTTGCTAACCATCATAGATCGCTACTTTTCAAGATGGCTCAGAGCTCGACACCACACACTATCTTGTTAATGCTGTCCTGTGTAATCAGTCTATCCAGACGTGTGACGAGACAGCCTTCCTCCTTCCTTCGATACTGCCGCGGGAGTGCTTGGCGAATTATTCGGTCAACCTTGACACTAAAACAGGTGTCTTGCACGTAGCGAGCCGTTTTCGCTATGTGACTCTCAAGGATCTGTTCCTGCTTCGGAAGGCGATATCACCACATGACTCAACACCCTTTGTTGAATTCTCCAATGGCGAAGTATCGGCTGTGGCACAAAGTGCTGGTGGTCCTACCAACAAGAAGAACTTCTTGCAAGATGCTTTTCTGGCACAACAGTCAACAGACAGCTACAAGGCCCAACAGAAGTGCTTTAAATCACTTTCGGACAACATAGCGGAGGATACTGTATCCACTAAAGCTCGCAAGTCTGGCACTGAGAAGGGCGCTGAGCTTAGGATCGATGTATTGGCATTGATGCACCAAGATCCACTCGACTCTACACCCCAAAGCATATCTCCGTCGTCCGAAAGCTGCATTGGGACGCCTTTAACGCCTGCAACGAGCGCAACTTCATCAAACTTCCTTTTACCGCCCCATTCACCAAGCTCTGAGGTACCTGATAGACAATCCGTGTGCACAGGAGAGATTCATTTCCTGGCCGGGGATATCACCTATCTAAAGACGAGCCAACTCTTTCGATTAGCAGTTCAAGACCTGCCTTCTTTTGATGTTGATACGAAAAACGTCTCATTCTGCTGTGAAGGTCTCGATCTCGTCCAGTCAAAATATCACGATATATTCAACGAGCCGCTAGCTTCCCTCGACCTAGCGTCTTCTGAGTTCAAGAGAATTGCTCATGCGATCGAGAGTAAGTTTGCATTTGCATCACTAGACAGCCCAGATGTGGAGATTGCCCTAGATGAGAGCTCGGGTGAGCTATATTTGCAATCAGTACCATTCAGAAACTCAAGCCAGTCGAGGTTCACCATGATCGACATTGATGCCATGTTCGAGGACGAGGACGATGTTGATATGCCGCCGGTACATCCAATTGTCGAGTTGCCAGCTACTGCTCCAATACATACCTGTATGACACTCGAACAATCCAAGGCGTCGACCAGCCTTGGCCTGCGTCATGCCCTACCCGAGAGTACTGTAGAGGTCCTAGAAACAGTCAATGCAAATTACCGGGAGATCTGGCTAGAGCGTCTCGAGGAGCTGACTGGTACCCTGGAGAAGGACGAAACCAAGTACTGCGAGGCTATATACGATGAAGGCTTGCAAGATCAGGCAGTGGCGCAGTTCGAGTCTGACAATTTCAGGATATCAAAGGAGATCATCGACCTCCTCCAGCCATTCATTGTTACATTTCTGCAGGTCTGGTGTGAAGGCCCAGGCGGTAATTCAAATAAGTCCTACGGACGCTGGATACCTGGATTAGACGAGCCTGAGGTGAGTGACATCACCGTGAAGCTGGTTGAATGGCAGCAGTTCGTCAACTCCTCGAAGAAAACCCAATCGGTGCAGCTGCGGCCAGATACTGTGGTCCTACAGGAGGCGTCGTCGCCTTCCGATTGGTATCTTCAGGCTCTTGGTGGAGACGGACAATATCGTGAGCATCGACGAGTGGAGGTCGAAGGATCAGACGACGACGAGAACGGATCTGGCGAGGAACCCGTTCATCATATCAACTTTAATGGCAACAATGTATACCAGCGATCCAGTACGCCGCCCGAGGTGTCATTCTGGGCGGCTTCGACCACCTACGACAAGGTCCTTGTCCAGAGACCTTTTCTGTCACTGAAAGATAAGAATTTCAGCCTTAAGCCTTTGCCGGCGGTGCATGTCACGAGGGTCCTGGCCGCCCAAGCCTTCAAGTGGGTTGATCCAACCATATATACCGGAGACGACATCTGCGCCTTGTGGGAGAAGAAGGGTTCTGCCATGCGAAACGCTGCCACGAGTGATGTCAACGTAGTCTATCAACAAGTAGGCACTTGGAATCTGGACGAGGTCACCGAGGACGACTTTACTCCAAGAAATGCCCCCAGCGATCTCGCCTACGAGTACGGCGCGAACGGAAATTATCCATTTCTCCAATTGCCCTATCACGTATACGATGATTCGGATGAGCATTGTATGGTAGAGCTCAATGTGGGGAAGCAGCCTAAGCATCATTTCCATACATATGCGACGCAGATCCCGTCGCCTACATCGCTGCTCCAGTATGAACTGGGTACCGAATTGGCGAAGAAGGCAGGGCTCCTAGAAGCTAGAATGGAGAAGAGGACTCCATGTCGAAGACCCCTCAAGTGCATGAAGATTGTTGAAGAAGAGGCGTCAATTATCGAGGAAGACGCAGGAGATGATGATGAAGCGGGTGTATTGACGACAACGGGGGATATTCAAAATGAGTCTGACCATATTCGAGGGGCTTACAATTCCGCAGAATCTAACGAGAAGTTCGAAGAGGAAGCTTCAGACGACGCTGAAGAAGAGGCTGTTCGTTTGATGGAAAACGCATCAGACGTATCAACAGATGTGGAAGAGGGATTTGATTTCGATCGAGAGCCTATCGACTTCGTGGAGTCAACTGGTAATGTCGAGGGACAGAAATCGATCATGGGAGAAGAGCCAATGGTTCACGCAGAGGATGACTGGTCAGCGGCAGCGGATGACATTGACGTTGCGCCTGACCTCGATCAAGAGCCTCAGGTCTTACTCGAACCTTCGTGTGACGAGAGTACCGTGCACACCCTTGAGGATGGTAGATATTTATCTCCATCGAAGATGATCCCTTCTCAAATAGATCAACTCCGCACCCCATCCCAGAGCCCGTCGAAGGCTGACGATCATGGTTCTTGGGAGCTCGACGAAGCCGGAAATTTCATATCTCCTAGCAAGTCTGAGTCTAGCATAGGCTGCCTGGAAGAGCATGCACATGATGTGGAAGAGATACTGGATCTGCTTGAAGACCAGGCCATCTCATTGTCCGGGGAATTGGCAACATCGCCACTCGAATCCGCTTTGAACGTCGTACATTACCCGTTACTACAGCTAATCGGCAAGTCTTGGGACAGTGACGATGTCTTTGGGCTGTCAGCGGTGCAGAACAAGGTCAATGTTAATGCAGAAGACGGCCCGCAAGTATCTCGATCAAAGAATCGTGATTCAGGTTCCTCAGCAGACCCAGACGTTGACGCAGAAATCAAAGAAACATATGCTGCAATCGCTGAAACGAGGTCTCAGCGACTACGATCACGCGTACTGAGGGAAGCTTGGGACGGCGACAATTATTCATCAGGCGTGAAGAAAGAGAAGGAATCCTCCGATGGCGATCATGGGATCGATAATGATTACACAACAATGTCCGAGCGTCTTGACCGCGTCTCGCATTCAACGCGAGATACTCTGTCTCGATCTCCTAAGGGCACAACCTCTCGGTGCTTTGAACTGGAAGTAGATCTCACGACTCGTTCGTCGGAGTGCAAGGAGACCAAGCGAGAAGAGTGCTCGAATCCCCAGGAGCACCCCAAGGCAGCATTCCTGGCTCAATTTAAAGATAAAGATCCTGCTAAGAAATCCAATAAGAGCTTCTTGTCAATTATCGAGGAAGGGGAAATAATCATACCTTTCACCAATCTTGGGGATCTGGCCTTAGGTCCCGAGTACCCCAACCTAGTCGTTGCAGATTGTGCGCCACCGGACTACAACGATCCATTAATCGACGATTTACTGGGCGTACCCGATCTTGACGCAGAGTGTGTAAGCGCCTCTACCAACGAGGTCATCACTGAAGACATTGGACCTGCAGTCTTGTTCCCATTGGAAGATGGGGGGAGTTTTGAAGACACCGCATCAAACACAGATACCAGAACAGGAGAGTACAATGCATTTACGAGCAGACCGCGAAATACGACATCCATTCTTTCGCCGATCCATGCAGGAGGTACAGAGGATGAATCCTCGCCCATCAAAGCACGGAGGTCAATTGCAAAGGGGAAAGGCCGACTATACCCACTTGCAACAGAAACGTTTCGCGACTTCCTTACTGCCCAGCCCTCAAGCACCCAGCCAGACCCGATCAACGAAGAATCTGAAGTCATCCCATTGACAAATGTCCCTCAACAAGAAAAACAACAACCCTCCATACGGGCAGAACACCACATATCAACACAAGACCACCCCCTTCCCCCAAAAGCCACCCTATCAATACAAACCGACTGCGAAATCCCCACCAAACACCACGAAATCACCCAAACCTCAAGCGAAGAATCCAGCCCCTCCACCTCCGAACCTCACTCCCTTACCTCATCCCAGCAACTCACCGCCCAAACCTCGCCCTCATCGCTCCACAGCGAGGAATTACAATTCCCAGAAAACCACAACTCACCTCGAAAACTCATCATCGACGAAACATCACCGACATATCAACCCCTCGTCCAGTGCTGGAAACATATATCCGTCGCCGTCAATACTCTTCCTATAAGGAAAACAAATACTGAAATCTCGGCATGCACTACATATCCTAAGCAACGGACGAAGACAGGAGAAACGCAACGTATCCCATCACCCAAATCGGAAATCCCACCCGCTGCTGAGAAATTGTCAAAGGCCGTAAGATCTCCTAATCTGTCGAGAGTTTCCGGCTCTGGTCCGAGCTATGCTCAAGTCGCTATTGCGGCGGCTCAAGCTGCGATCGAAGTGGCGTGGTGGGTGGTGTGGAAGTGTTTGTGGTGAGGTCATGTTTCGGTATAGAGTAACGGCTAGAATAGAGAGAGGATCAATGATTGATGAATGGAATGGATGGAATCGGTTGGGTGATGGATAAGGTATCTATCTACTCTGGATATATATATAGTGTTAGATTTTTAATTTTCATAGGCGATGCGGAAATACCCCTTGCTGCGAATTATGCGACCTAGAATATGTATATATATCGCGCCGTCCGTCGCGATGGAATATCTACACCAGCGCGGCGAGCTTAGGTATTCTGTGGGAGAATGGAGAGGATTAAATGGAAACCATTCAGACCACGCTCTTCAGATCAAAAACATGTAGCCTTAGGAATCGCTCATCTAACCAAGCCTTACCCCTCCTCCCCTTCCCCTTCCCCTCCTTAAAAACCCCAAAAATCCATCCATCCATCCATTCCTATATACAAACCTCCGCAAAGTACAACATATATGTTAACCTATGCATAGGAAATAGGTTTAGGTTGTTTGTGGGGGGATGGGGATGGGGATGGGGATGGGTGGAAAGGAGGAAAGGGGGGTGGGCATGGGTATGGAGGGGATAAGCGGGGGGGGATGGGAATAGAGGGGAAAGCAGGGGGGATGGGGATGGAGTGGATAAGTGGGGGGAATGGGGAAGGAGTTAGAGATATGCAGTTTTTGAGGATAGGGAAACGGTATAATGACACGTTCTTATCCATTCAAAGGACGCGCAATATGGGAGGGTGTAGAACTGGAAACATGTTAACCAACAGCGTGCGAGAAATGAAAAGCTGCGTTCTTGTGCTCGTTTAGGGGAAACCAGAAGTATTCTAAAAAGTGACAGAAGTCTATACCATCAGCCATCACCGTTCATGCAGCATGCCATCGTCCATCTATCTCACACACACACCTCCATCCTCACATCACACCATCCTCCCCCCTGCCCAATCACTTCAACTCCTTCTCCACCAACGCCAGCAACGCCTTTTGATTCGCCCCCACGACCTCCCCCACCTTCTCCCCGTCCCGAAAGACGACAAAGGTCGGCATGGCCCGCACGCCCAGCTCCTGCGCCACGTCCGGCACCTCGTCCACGTCGAGCTTGTAGAAGCGCGCGGTCGGGTTGGCGTTGGACATCTTGACGATCTCGGGGGCGATGACTTTGCAGGGGCCGCACCAGGTGGCCATGCAGTCGAGGACCATGAGGCCCGGGGCGGAGAGGGCGGTGTCGAAGTCGGATTTGCTGTTGGGGGGAGGGGGACGTTAGTTGGATGATGGTGGATGGAGGGGGAGGGGAGGGATGGGGTTTGAGGGTGGGCTTACCTGGTGAGGTTGTGGACGCCCCTTTCTGTGGAAGTCATCTTTGCTGCTGTGGTCTGGAAGGATTTGATCTGTGTCTTGTTCGTGAATGGTCCGAAGGGTGGTGGTCTCGATGTGATTGATGATCGACTGAGTTGATTGAAGGCTGTCGTTGCAAGTCTGGAGTTTCTGACGAGGAACGCCAGAGTGAAGGAGAAGGAGCAGAGATATATAGGCGGTGTGTGAGTATGAGGGAGATGATGCTGGATGATTAGGCAATGAATGATTTGGAAGGAAGGAAGGATGGAGAAGTGAGATGGTGAATTTGAGAAAGGCTTGGAGGGCTTAGACGATGACGCAAGGCGGGTATTCTATTCTATGCTTGATAATGCGCAGTGCGGGGCGGGGCGATGCAGGGCGATTTGGAATTGTGAGAATGATTACATACTTAGTACACCGCGATCTTACTCCTTCAGCTCACATACCTAATGACAAAAAGTCGATAATCCAATTATATTCCCGAGGTGAGGTGATTGTAGTTCTATTGATCAGTCATGTTCGAGATTAGAATAGAATACGCTTTCAGCATTCCCCGTCGGTCTTGGGAATTATCAGATGTTTAAAGTACCGTATTCTACAGTGTAATAGCCGCACCCCCATGTACCCCAGATCAGCATCCCCTCATATGATGTCAACTGATAATGATAATGCGAGCAGCCGACATGGAAAGATCTAAGGTTCTGGTAGCAGCTGCAACGGCTATTCTAATCGCTTTGCCGAGCCCAAGCGATCGGTAGAGATATCCGAGCCTTGACATTTCTAAGATCTGTTTCACTCCAGTACGGTACGGTACGCTGCTTTTAGCTTGTTGAACCACTAAGCACGATCATACAACGCAGGGATCCATGCAGACCCTAGCATCTCTGCCTTGTAGGTGAAGTGTCCAATATATGACATATAGCGGTGTATAAATATCATTCGGCTGGCTTCCTTGCGTGCTTGCCCACTGATTTGGAATATATGGGCCATGTGGAATTGCGCATGAAGTACAGCAAAGGTTGATGTCCGGGTATCGCAGAAGACAACTTGGAAGGTAGCACTTGACCAGAAAATCTATACAGTAAGACGAGAAACTGAGCAAGTCACCGGAGAAGTCCTGCTAGAACGCCTTCATCCGATTCATTATGATTATAGATACACATAAGAATGCCTGTAGGGAGGTATGGATACCCCTGCTCGCACATCTTGGTATTTGAGCACTGAAAAAGCGAGTGATTTATTCGTTTAGGCCTGTAGAAGCCATGGTCATGTGAGACCAGCGTGGAGGCAATCCCAAAAATCTGAACATGTTCGGACATTCGGCCGCTTCCAGTAAATAGACGATAGTGCTATCACCTAAGATCCTACGTCGAAATTCCTTCGTCCAGGTTGTTCTTCCATAGAATGACAATTCCATGATGGTGGGCCAGAGTATGCCAGCACGACAAATCCTTGCACGGCTTGTTGCTTGCGTACGAATGTGGAAGAGTGCAGACCTCGGCGTCCTCCTGAAATAACACAATGGGGTATAAGTAACGAGCGAAGCCATTATTTGTCATACAAACTCAGATGTACAACATTGCAATATACGAAACATTCGCACCGACTTCGACAACGCTCCCGGGTTGGTCTCAGTCCACATCACTATCTTTTGTCTCTGGCAACCTCGGCGATGGATGACCGGAGTAGGCCAACGGACTCCGCTCTCCAGACGCTCCAGATGATGTGCTGAATCTCTTGATCTCTCCGGAGGATCGAGGAGGCAAGTTGAGGAGCCTGGCGCTACCGGCGCTAATGTGCCGTGCATGTCCCTTGCCAACGTCCACGCTTGTTGCTCGCTGGATTTGAGGATATGAAAGATCCGGGCTGACGGGTGAGTCTCCCGAAGGCGATGACTCTGCAGATTCTTCCGCTTGGAAATCATTGAGAAGGCCCTCTCGTGACTTGATCCTGGGTCCAGGCCCGTGACGGACAATGGTGGGATGCTTTCCCACAGTCCCATGCCAAGTCCCTGCTTCTCGAGCGTCAAGACCGAATGGGGCAGGCTGGAAGGATGACTCATCGTCGCTGTCGCTGCCGATTCGAGCAGCAGCACCCATGTACGGACGCTTTCGTTCGGGAACCCCAGGCTTCTCCTCCGGAGCAGGGGTGAGGCTACCCATATATCGTTGTTCCTCCGGTGTGCATGGGAGATCTTCCTCGGATTGCCCGGCCTCTTGTAAGCGTTGCTGTAACGAGCCTGCACTTTCTCGGTGAAATTGCTGTAGTGATGATCGCTTTGCGGGCTTACCGGTCAGCCAAGAGCCCTCAGAGTCAACAGATGCAAGAGACTGAGCAAGGGCTGCACTTGATGGCATGTCTGGCGAATAGGGGCGGTCACGTTGGGATGAGCCTCGGCTCAGAGCTATCTTTTCACGAAAGGCTGGGTGAATATTAGACAGAGGAGTTTGATATCCGGCACCGTCTGTCCCCCGGGAGCCGGGAACATCTGGAAGCGCTTCCGGAGACTGCATTCGAGAGTCAGGCGGCGACAGTGGTAATTCGGGAAGATCTTCCTTGAATCTCGATTGAGTACGTATGGGAGTCCCTGACCTTGCTCCTGGTATCCTCATGAAGGCTGATGGAGGCATTTGACGATCCTGCAGTTGACGTTCTTGCATCTGTCGTGCCACTGATTCTCGCGAGGTATTGGAAAATTCCGAAGGAGTCACTCGTCCTCGGTCAGAGGAGTTCCTCTTAGGCCGTGTATCGCTTCGTCTGAAAATGGACTTCCAGTTATTTGAGAAGCGATTGCTGATGTCTGAATCCCGCCAATAATCCGGGTCAATGATCTCAGGAATATCAGGTGTACTGGTGGACGCGAGCTCCGAAAATTGTAATGGGTTGGATGGCTCCTGGACGTGATGTGTAGGGAAGGTGGGTGGTGACATGCTGGCGGAGGACAATAGCGCTGTCTTGGCGGTCTCGAGTATGGGTACGTCTTGTTCTTGTCCGTCTGGCTCAGGCGTTGGAATCTCGAGATGTGACCTTGAGGCTCCGGCGACCGGATCATAAAATGGATTGGACGACGGCAGGTGCTCCCTCGATGCATCCTTGAGCCAAGATTCGGGTGTCTTGATAGTTTGTTCTCTCGTTGGCTCTCGCAGAGTGTCCGTTAGTTCGGGCGCAGCTGAGCCAATTCCAAGGCCGATATCCTCATCATCCATAGTCTCTTCTTGGGCAACGTCCTCCTTCGCTGCTTGATTTACGAACCCCTCACGTTCTCTCTGCTTGTCCGATTTCCTCTGTAGCTTCCGTTCCAATTTCTCCTGTTCTGACCTCCTCTTTTTGTCCATGCGCCGCTTGTCACGTTCCATGAGCTCCTTGATCGTGCCTGCATCCATATCATCCGCCAAGTCATCGATCCGTCCCCTGGACTGCTTATCTTCTTCGGGTATCATTGGCTGCTTGTCCTTCTTTGTTGAAGCTCTCGAGGGTCCCTGGCTACCAGATGCAGATCGAGGATTCTCAGCGTATCGGATTGTGGGTCGTGGTGATAACGCATCGAATACACTGACCTTGAAGGCATGCTGCTCCGATGTGACCGACATTTGGGAATGCATTGACGCGGGTATAGGCAGCGAGACGTCTGAAAGGGGTCGGTCAAGGCTTTTGTTCAAGCCACCGGGAATCTTCTTGTTATCTCGAGCAAGCATACCAGGACTATGAGTCGTCGGACGTTTTGGTATGGGTCTGGAAGAGCTCATGGCCCTGATCTCTTGCTCCCGAACTTGATCATCAGCCTTCCTTTTACTAGACTTGCGCCTCATGATCCATTGATCATTGGCGCTCCGCTTGGCCTGGAGGGTTGGGGGTTGCTTGATAACAGTAAATTTCTCCGGCTGTAAACTAGATGCCGACATCGGATCTTGAAAATAGTAGGCAGGCACGTCGCTCCGTTTCTGAGGAGCAATGACCGCTTGATTTGACTGGGTGCTGCCGGATTTTTCGTTGAGATCATCCTGTCTGTGCGATTGAGGGATAGTGGGAACAGCAGGTACGGTGTCGACCTTTTCCGACTTTCTAGTCCTTGAGCGATCGGCCTTGGTGAGCTTGCCCTGTGAGCCACGTCTTCGCTTTTGACTGCCATTTTGACTTGATCCTCGGCCAAGTGTTGGGATACTTCTGGCACTCGAGTCGTGAACGGGCTCCTTCCGGGCGTTATCTGGCGACAACGCCCTTGAAGTGGCCATTGTTTGCTGGCCTGATGTATTTGACTTCTTAGACTTGCGGCCAAAAGGCCAAATTGCCATTTCGTCGTCAGAGCCCTTGAGTAGATCCTCTCCTCCACTGACCCGCCGCCTTTTGCGGAAGCATAGGAGGGCCGACAGCTTGACAGGATTGCGACGGGTATCCTGCGAATCAAGTCGCGTTGATAAAGTAGATGTTTCAAGTCACCATTATGATGACATATCCCTGCAGGTAATCTCAACGTTGGGGCCCTTGTATCGATGGCTGACGGTTTGGCTGAAAGTTATGTCACAATCGGGGAAGGGTGCGACCGCAAGAGGCTTCTAATTGCGATCTTAGGTTAGAACTATTCTAAGCGGACGCGTCGAAGGACGGAGCGGAATGATGAGATTCAATTCGGTATAGAATAAAGGAATGACGATGTTGAGGAGGGAAACAGTATCAAGATTCCAAGCTGGCTGTCAACTGATCAACCGGCTGGTTTTGGGATCTGATGACATTTCTCTTCGATGGGTGGATGGGTGGATGGACAGGCGGCGGGAAGGATGGAGCTCGCTTCCACCAATGAAGCAGCTCTCAGCCTCTCAGTGGCTTGCCCTCCTTAGAACGCCACTTATCTTTACTTCCCTTAGCCTGATATCCAGACGGGAGACAGTAGCCCCTGAACACCCTTCATCGACATCTCGAATTTCCCATCTGGATGATCTGGGTACCGGTGTTGCACAAACTTTGTCGAAGCAGATCTATAGGTTTTCTGCCGGCTCAAGGCAAGCACCTTTATTGGTTGCTCACTTTGGTGGGAATCCGGGGTGCATCTCCCCCCCCACCCGAAAGCCTGTTTGTACAGCACCAAGAGCGAATCTCGTGTTTCACATAGACATGCATCAATATTAAGTATTCTAAATCTGGTGGTCCCTACATGATACACTATTGCCTATAATAAGCGTCAAGAATCTGGTCGGGCCAGTAGAGTCCAATACATGGGGATCCCACGGTCGGAAGCTGCAATGCCATCTTAGTTGTCAATATCCTCCTAGCCGCCAATCGTCTTGATAGCCATTCTCCCAAATGAGCAAACATGTTCCACTGGCTAGAGGAACGAGTGATTATGCGGTGATGGATCTGACTACATGCTCGCTTCACTGTCTAAAAGGATCTCTTATACAGTAGGCAGGGTGTTTCTAGCTACGGATGGTAGCAAACTCTATGCCACAAATGTCTTCTTTCCAACGACGCTTTCCATGATCATATTCCAGACGCCTTCGCTAAATTCGTTGGTAAAATCATTGCTGGATTGGAGCACTTCCTAGACCAACAATGTTTGCCTTTTGCTCCCGTTAGCCCTCAAGCGTTGATGCTGTCATGCTGTATAATTCCATTCCGACGATGCCCACCGAAACCCGCAACTCCTCGCTCATATGCTTCCCGTCGCTATGCTGCCCCAGGGTCAATTCCAATGTTCGAAGGTATCTGAAGGAGCGCTGTGTCCATCGTATAGTAAGGTAATAATTCATGTCGAGAGTAAGAGTAAAGTGGTGTTCTCAGGTTATTGTTGTCAAATGGCTGTGCAAATGATGATATTTAATGGTGAGGGAAATGAACCTTCGGAGCCGCTCGATTAGTGGGCGATAGATGGATGAGTCCTCGACTCGAGATCAGATCCTGAGAACCTTGATCCCTACATCAATGACCGGAGGACTTTGATTGGACTTCTTGTGCTTTGTACTCGTGGGAGAGAGACTGGCCCGACGAGCGGCTTCCTCAGTCTTTCCAACCTTTTCTGCCTTCACAGCTTGCTCGACATTGACTCTGTCTCGCTCGTTACATGAATCCAAATGCCTCTCAGCTTTAGCGATCAGTCTATGCCGTGGGCCAAGCTTGTCGTTATCGGCATCAAGATCACCAGCATTCGACTGCCCACTAGAAAGGGGAGACATGCATCGGACCCTGTCGCTGGGCTTCTTGGGTTGTGAAAGTTTGATGCGGATCGTGGGACCAGGGACTTTGCTGGTTGCAGAAGAATCGGATACTGAAGTGCTGACGGATGTGGTCTCGGAGTCCTTGTAGGTAGAATCATTTTGCCAATCCTCTTCTTCGGTTTCGTCCGGATCATATGCCTCATCGTCCTCGAATTTCCCAAGGGCCACCGATAACTGCCTTGTGTTAGGGGACAGCGGGTGAGCGTCGTCAACATTGACGGTGAGCTGTTTGTTAGATGTGCCCATGCGAAACGGGTGAGGTCGACTCGAACGGCGATCCGCCTTCTTCTTCGGTTTTTGCTCTACTTCTTCATCGCTATCCACTTCACGTTCTATGCTTGAACTTCGACTGCTGCTCGATGATGATGCAGGCATGAGACTCGAGACTGCATGATGTATGTTGCCTTTGTATACCTGTAAGGCTTCCGAGATCATTTCGCGGCTTGTGCTGTAGGGAAGTGACCGCTGTATTGTCTCGACCATCCACGACTGCGCATATAATTGGTTGGCCAATCCATCCTTCAATGAGGCCTCGGTCTCCGTAGATGCGGGAACGAAGATGACATTGGGAAGGCCGGTGTGTGGTCCTGATACATTTCGAATGGAAGAGAAGTGCTCCCAAGCCTATCAAACATGTCAGTTGAGGTCCTCTCCGTAGTGCAATGTATGTCTCACATGGTGTACGATGTAGACGGTCCGAGCAACCCCTTCAGGATCGCTCTGGCATTTGCAGTAGAAGAATCCGCTCATCTGCTCGGAGTATATACACACGTCGACCTTGTATACGTTTGAAAAGGCCACGATTTCCAAATTATCTCCGTATGCACCCCCTTGGGCCATTGTCTTCAAATATTGCTGAAAAGTTAACTCGACTTCCTGGGACGTAGGACCTTTTGTGCCCAGAGACTTCGCCAGTGCACCTGGATTCTTCCGTTTCGGGATTCTATTGCTTCGGCGAGTTCCACCGCCAGGATGAACGACAATGAAGGATTTGAAGTGTTCTGCGTTTGCACGCATGTATTCGATGGTGGCAGCACGAAACTTGACGTGTTGGGATTGATCACCGAACATCTGATCCGAGAGAGCGTTGAATAGACAATTACCTGAACTTAATGTCAGTAATTGCTGTTTTCTGGGTCTGGTTGGGAAAATGGGCAGCACGGGCGAATTCGTACCGTTTCCGGTCGTGTCAACTGCGTAGAGATTCATAGCCTTGAGTTCCGGAAAATCATGCTTACGGCCCATGATAGGCAATACAAGAGAGCAAGAGAATATGCGGATAACGGTGAGAGCAGAATGCGGTAGCAGAGTGCAAAAGCCAATGGTCAGGGTGAGTCGTGTGAGCGTACGTGGTAGGAAATCAAGTACTGGATAGAGTTGCAGTGTACATTAGAAAACCAGAAGGCTGCTGCGAAGCAAATTTATTGTGGCTTTCATCAAAAATCAGGAGGTTGGTGTTTTACTCGACCGATAGAGTAAGGCCACAGAATCTGGGGAAACGGTGGCCCCAAATTCACTTCACTTCAATCAGTGTGTGAATGTGAGGCAGCCTTAAGTATGAAAGGAGTGACGAAGTGAGACGCTTCGGGCCGGCTTTAGGGTTGTCTTAGAATACTTTAGGGCTTGTGGGGCTCAGTCTGGCCAATACCTTATTCAACGAGCTAACAGGAGATACCTGCCAGAACAGTTTACATATCAAATTCATCCATCTGCACAAAATAGCAAGCACACTTATAAGCCGAGTGCATCTACTATTAGGCTTCTGAAGAATTGGTCAGCTGTGCGCAAAAGCTGTATCATACCTTAGTCAGGCAGAAGGCTTGAAGACTTTGTCACCCGCGCGCTTTTGAACTTCAAAACAGCCATTCACTTCCTTGGCTATTGAGTCATATTGCTTCTTATTGCCCGATCAATATCCCACCGCAGCAATAACCCGATGGCAGGGAAACGCGTTGTTGTGGTCGGGTGAGGAACAATAGCTCACCGGGCTCTTCCTCCATCATCACAGCTACACTGACACCCGGACCATCACAGTGCCGGGGTCGCAGGACTCACGACGGCCCTCCTGCTCTCCGAAGATGCACTCTATGATATTACTGTTGTCGCAAAGCACATGCCTGGTGATTTTGACATAGAATATGCCTCGTGGGTATTTCTATATCCTGCTCTATAGTGCTACCACTTCTCCATGCTGTCCGCCATCCTCTCGCTATTTGTTCCAGATCTTGAGGGCTTGGAACAGGAATACTGACCGGAGGATATTGTTAGACCTTGGGCTGGCGCCAACTATCTTCCGTCAGTGAAAATGACAATTTCCCCGCACAATGCTTGAGTGGAAGCAAGGTCTAAAGACAATGCAACACTGATTGGATGCCAGAGCTTCCCTTCCAGGCACCGAAGCCGCGAATTGGGACAGGAATACATGGCCGAGGCTTGAAAAACTTGCCAGACTCCACCCTGAGTCTGGCGTGCACTTCCAAGGTCATGGCCACGACATCCTTGCTCGACAGCTTGGATATTAACACATGACATCGTAGAAGCCGTGCTCTACAACCGTGCCCAAGACCTGTATGGGGGTAAAGCTACTGCATTGGCAGCATCTACCGTCTCTGATCCATGGTTCAAAGAACTTGTGCCGAATGTGAGTGAGGGGCTGTATCATCGAAGGCATGTCTCTTATTCTTCGATCAGTTCAGAACAATATCTAAGGATCAATTACCTCCTGGATGTAGGTTAAGTCCTCCAACCAGACCTGTGTCAATGTGACTGTAATGGGGGTCAAGAAATCTGGTCAATAGCAAGCTTTTGTGTTTTACGCATGTCCAGTGCTTTGATCGCATCCAATGAGAAGGGGAAGCTGACTCCGTAACCACACAGATGACAATGGGAATACTTTCACCTCAGTTTGTATTAACACTGCAGTATACCTACCGTGGTTGACTTCTCGCTGTCTCGAAGCCGGAGTGAAGTTCAAGCGCGCTATATTTGGCCATATCTCTGAGGTGTCTCAAGCCCACCATTCTGGGAAAAAAGCCCACCTAGTGGTGAATTGCACAGGACTGGCAGCCCGTACACTTGGCGGCGTCGAAGACAAAAGCATGATCCCCGCTCGTGGGCAGACAGTTTTGGTTCGGAATGAAGCTGAAGCAATGTATGCCAGCTCTGGATGCGATGATGGTGAAGAAGAGGTGTGCTACTTGATGCAGCGAGCTGCTGGTAAGCCATCGATCAAAATTCTCGCTTGGATAGGCTCACCTGACATGCTTTTAAGGTGGAGGAACTCTCTTAGGGGGCTGCTACCAAAAGGGTAATTGGGACTCACAAGTCGATCCCAATCTAGCGACCAGAATCATGAAGCGATGTATCGATATTTGCCCATCGTTGACAGGCGGAAAGGGTATTGAGCATCTTAGCATTATCCGGCATGGCGTCGGCCTCCGGCCCGTCCGTCTTGGGGGAACACGCCTGGAGAAAGAGAGGATCAACGACGTATGGATTATTCACAACTACGGCCATGGAGGTTACGGGTATCAGTCTTCTTATGGATGCTCGCAGGTCGTTGCAAAGCTTGTAGAAGAGGCATTGGCCCCTCGAGCGAATTTGTGAAGGCGTCATACAGTGCCCGCTCCAACCACTTCCCATTATTTGCTCAGCATGATCAACAATAGGGTGACAGGTAATTGAGGAGGAATCACCTGCAAGGCCATGAAGATAGGACTTCTCGTCGCGCACTTTCTGCCGAGGTCGTTGTAAGCTCGTACATCGGCAGACTAACAACACGCGGGGCTTGGATTTTGGAAGTATGACCCATCCTAAAGGTATGTCATGTTGGATCAATACGCTGCGTCATTCCTTCCCGTTCGTGGGTTGTTAGTATGATGGAGATCAATATTCGTAAATGAACATTCTTCTCTTGCGTCCGTTTACCATTTCCATCGCACTGAATTCTGCGTCCAAATTCCTGCAGATATAGTGACGTAGGATGGCCCTTGTTCACGCATACTGCCGCTGCACAAGGTGACTCAAATCAAGATGCCTCAATCACCGTCGCAGATGCCAAGTCACCAAACCCAACGGTTATCTCTTCGGCGCCCAATTCCAATCTTGTAGGCTAACGTCGGCCGGCGTTAACTAATACACAAAATTGCCTCAAATTACAGCTGTGATCAGGAAGTCTTCAGTGTCGTCGCCTGAAAATATAAAACCTATACAAGTCAACAAAGAAACGGTACTAAGCTCCAGAAGACTTTGGCAGATATGGCTCCAGAAGGCGTTACCTTCCTCACGGAGGCATCAAGTCCGGGCAAGGATCCTGAGCCCATTCGCGACAGTAGGCTACAACGTTTCGAATGAAGCTGCAGAATTGTATTTAAGGATTACGACAGGGATCCAGATCAGAGAAAATGCTCTGTTCAAAGAAACCGGGGACAGTATGCCAAAGTTCGAGGTGGTGGCTGCTGCTGTTCCTTCGGCGTATTAGTATTATGTGGGCTTTATACACAGCTCCGAGAGTGGGTTACGGGGGAAATTGGTCTAATGACGAAGGGTTCTGGGGCGAAGGGTTTCGAGCTCAGGATTCGGACACTGGAGGAGATTCATGAGGGATATCGGACGAGGAAAGGCTACAGGTACGTGTTGTCGGAGGCTTCGTTTTCGCCCGCACCGCTTAGAATATCATATCTCTGGAGCATCTGAACTGCCTACACATGCGTCGCGTCAAACAAGGACTTTCCGGGCGGGATCTCTTATTGGTAAGAATGGCTTCACTGCATTGGAAATGTTCAGAGATCAACATGTAATGTAGAATGACACAAGACCTTCGGTTGACAGAAAGCAGTCAACAGAGGAACATACATCCAGACTGCATTGACGTACTTGTCGGCGGCCGTAGAATAGACAGCCACTGACAGGCTTGGCGCCAGTCTCAGAGTTGTGCTCCAAGGCTCCCTCTTCAACCTCCCAATCGCAAGCATCCAACACTCAGATTCTTGGGACTACACGCAGGACCCTACCTTTCCACTCTTGAATGCCTGAGCACCTTTCGACTAGTCTCGTCTCTTGAACCTCTCCTTCTTCTTCAGCATGGACCTCTCCAACATATTGTACGTTCCCAGCCCTGCTCAAGGTGCGATTTGGGCGCGCAAACGCTTTGCGCAATGACGGACATCGCCTCTGCGCGACAGACGCTGACCTTGGATACTTTTACGCAGTCGGTTGGTCAACCTCGCGGTTGGGGGTTTGATGATGGTAGGGGGAATCGGCCAGTTTTTCCCAATTGGCTTGTAAGCTGCTACAATGATCCCACTGCTGTACTAGGCAAGGAATTGTGCTGACTTTCGCGATAGCCAGAGTGTCATCGTTGGATGCTACGTTATCATATTCGGCGCCGGTCAGTCTGCCTCGGCCATCAGTTGTAGGCTGGACTAATATCCGCATACTAGCAACGCTTCTGCTCGAGTTTCAAATCCCCTCATATATGTCAAGATGGGCGCCATTCCTATTCAGCTTCCTTGGACGAGGCATTTGTGAGTTTCGCCCAATCGGAAATGTACCTAGGAGAATGCTCTGACCCAGAGCGCTTAGTCTACATATTCGTTGGATCCATACTACTCCAGAAACATGCCTTGCGGATTGTTCCAGGTGCCGCTGTTGCGATTATCGGACTCGGCTATTGTGTCCTCGAATATATACCATCAATTGAGCCGCCACAAAATATGAGAGACGCCAATGCTGAGTGGGGAGCCGAGCAAGTATGAGACTATGTGGTGATCACTAGATACGTGGAGATACCAGGAGGGACATATTCGCTTGCGTGGAGCGTCCTGTGCCCTCGGGCGACCTGGACCATATGTGTATCAAATGGAAGCTCATTCGGAGGGTAAAGAAAAGTGATCTAGCTCCTGGCTGGGAGTGGTGGAAAGATCAGACACTGTACCATAGTCTTGATTAATGCTTTGTGTAAGGCTGTTGCTTTCTTATCGATACCCTGGTCCTCACGGAATCACAAGGACACGATATTGGTTGTGGACAGTATGTGTCTCTGAAAGCACATAGCAAAGGCCTGGCGTGCTCCTTTCTTGGAGACAGGAGTTTAAGCCTTTGAGGTTGAGGGCGGAAGGACCAACGGTTGCCGTGACACATAGTATGATCAGATAATCAATCCTACTATGAGCAACGCGCCCTAGAATACTGGGTAAGCCTCAGGGGCGACGACCAATGAGATGCCGGATAGATAGCAAACTCATAGCTTTGTCATGCGACATCCCCGACCTACATGGGCATCGGTCCCGCTGAATGGTCCGTCGCGAATGAGGAAAGAGCATCCGGGGTGCACAATCGTCCTGCTTCTCGAACTCGATTTCGGAGCTTTGGGACTAGAACTACCTGATTTTCCATACACTGTCAGCTCCTTTGCGCATCCGGTATCATTTGAGTAGTGCTATCGGCAAGTACATCGATCTTGTAGCCCGAACAGCTCTTGCAGTCGCCAACCTTGATATCCGGCGTGATTGCTAGATCTGTCGACCCAGGCTGATCCCATTCAGTCGGCCTGCGAAGCTATCATAGAAGGTACGAGACACTCGGTGCGATACTCCGGGCCGTTCTTGGAGGTACTGGCAAAGCATCTATGTTTATCGGATCCCGCTTTTCGTCTACCACCCTCGGCGCAATGCTTTAAGACCTGGTTTCAAATCCTCTTCGAACCCCGAATCAAGCGTGTCAAACCTTCAGATCAATCCCAAGACCCGATCATGCAATAGCTCGGGTGGCACTGTCGCAAGAGCAGGAGATGGCTTCGCAGGAACTATTACAACAATCTCATAATCTACCGGATTTCGAAGGTGCACAATCGTTACTGCAGCATTCTCGGGGCGGGCGTGAGGTCATTAGGGACGGTATACCCATCGCTACAGATCATTTCGCTACCAATTCCACAAGCTCCAACGAAGATCAGAGGCCAGGAGACTACAAAGCACTTGGGCAAGGCGACAACCAAGACAGCTGGCAGGATCGTCAAGCTGATGCACAGGAAGCTTCAGTGAACAACTCGCCTGCTCTAGGACAAGCCTGCAGGTGAGCATCAACAGCGTGCCTCGCAGTATAAGCATACCGGCCGACAGGAGCACTGACATTGCGTATAGCAACTGCGGCACTACACAGACCCCCCTTTGGCGGCGGTCGCCAAACGGGTCAACTATTTGCAACGCCTGCGGCCTATATCACAAGGCACGGAATATCTCGCGACCAACTAACCTCAAAAGACCGCCCTCCCAGCCTGTATCTGCGCACGGCTCGGACGTGGACGCCCAGGAGCCTCGACGGAGCCTTTCCCCATTGGCTAGTGAAGGGTCAGCCCAGCATAGCAAGTCCACCTATGTATCCGCGGGCCAAATACCAACCGGCTCCTGTCCTGGTGGGGGCCATTGCAATGGCACTGGAGGTGCGGATGGCTGCAACGGCTGCCCAGCATTCAATAATCGAGTGGCGAAAACAACGCAGGTCGCCGTTATGTTGACACCTCCTGCTGTGGTAAGCAACGAGCAATACGAGGGCGAGGAGGGTTATGCTGCGCAAACATCGCCTGATGATGTGAGCCCGAGACCTTTGGCTACCCAAGACTCGCTCAACAGCAATCAAAACACTACTAGCCTCGTCCTCTCTTGCCAGAACTGTGGTACGACGATCACGCCTTTGTGGCGCCGAGACGAGAGCGGCAGAACCATCTGTAATGCCTGTGGTTCGTACAACTAAGCGGGTCTCCGGCCAAGCACCTTGGCTGACAGATATGTAGGCCTTTATCACAAGCTCCATGGCGTGCATCGACCTGTCGCCATGAAGAAGTCCGTGATCAAGCGAAGAAAGAGAGTAGTTCCAGCAACTAACGAACAGGACACAAATGCTTCTCAATTCTCGACCCTCCCAATATCACCCTCGCCCACTCCACAGCATGTAGACGCTCCCGAAGGTCGAAGCAAGCAACGTTTCTCAGCAAGTATTGACGTCGGCGGCCCTCTTGACCTCCGTCCAAACCCAGGCCATCTCGACAGCCCCGAAGTCCGTAACAGGAAAAGGATCGACTCCAGTATGGACCCAAACAGCCCGTCTAATCTTGCGCTTCGTCATCATGATCGTCAGTTGGAAGTCCCAGATCAAGGCGACCCACCTCCTATAGGCGTTGATTTCACAGGTTACCAGTTGGATCAGCGTCAAGATCAGCGTCAAGATCAGGGGCGGCAGCCGTCGAGTCATCCACAACATCTCCCCTCACTATCTAGCATACAAGATACAGCAAATCAGATTTCGGATCCACTCTCTTACTCTAGGCTAAGCCCTCTGCCAGGCTCTTCATCCAGGAAACGAAGTTACGACAAAGCCGAGCGCGATAATCCTTCGCCATCTACTGCACATAATTCAGGCGCCAAGCGTCTGAGCTCCATCTCGTCATTGTTGAACCACCCTCAATCCACCCCCGAAGACTTGCCAATCGACCCGAACCTGTCTAGCATTGGCCAACATCAGCTGCCCTTGCATCGACACTCCCACCCCGAATCTCAACCGCAAAGGTATCAGCTACCGCTCCCAACACCAGATAGCAGAGGGCCTCGGCAAAGTACGAGCAGCGATCCGGGTGGATGGGAGCTGAGGGAACGGCGAGCGAGGTTGAGAAGGGAAGCGGATCACATAAGAGAGCTGTTGAGATTGAAAGAGAAGGAGTTGGAGGAACTGGATGAACTCGGTTGACTGCATTGGATGGATGGATTTATCATTGGGTAGATATATGGGCACTGTATTCGGAGATACCAGCATTGGCATAGATTGGACAACATGTCGTGCAAGATAGCGAGGGAGGTGAACATGCATTTTTTTCGAAGTACAAAGGCCCCTTGCTACTATCATATGCTTCGACGCCATTCTTTGATAATCTTACAGACAGTTTGTAGCTCGCGTCTTGATTCTAACCCCTCATGCTGCCGACTTTGGCTTCTTGGTCCCGTACTTTGACCTCGCTCTGATCCGATTTCCAACGCCGCCCTGAATGAACAATGTATTAGCTTGGACGAATCTTCTTTCTTACCTCTGGTTGCTGTAGGGATAGATAGATAGGATGGGGTAGGTTTACCAGATCCATGGCCCCTCTCACGAGGTGATACCGTACGCCTGGACAATCCTGACTTCTTCCTCCTCTGACGAGAACGACGCTGTGTTGCTGTACGTTGTGTCCTATATTGTTGTACACAGGACGAGTTAGCATAATTCTCCTGCCTCCCCTTCTTCTTCTTCATCTTCATATCCTTCTCGCAGCCCTCTCCCCATCCCCATCCCCCATCCCTCCAAACCCAAACAAGAGAAGAGAAAACCCAAAAACAACAAACAAACCTTCACCACCGATATAACACGTCACCGCCCGTCCACTACTCAGCCTCACCTTCGCCACCTTCCTTTCCGCCGAGTTCGGCTTCTTGGGCTTCATGATCGACACCTTGAGGCAGACGGCTTTCATGTGCGGTCTGTTGACGAGGGCGGGGGAGACGGGGTGGCGGGCGCGTTGGGGCTGGCGCGGGTGGCGGAGGATTTGCATTAGGGTTGCGTGGGGGGAGGGGGTGGTTGTGAAGGGGCGGGTTGAGGAGAGGGGGTGGTGAGAGGGGTGGTGGGTGTGGGTGAGGAGGGGGGCGGTGGTGGAGGTGGGTATGGGACGGAAGAGGGAGGGGAGGTGGAGGCGGGGGGTGAGGCGGAGGAGGGGGGGAGGTGGCATTGTTTTTGGAGGTAGGTTGGTGATTGTTGGGTTGGTCGTGGAGAGAAGAGACTACGCTTGCGGACAACCACGTGATCAGATTGACGCTAGCAGAGTCGCTGCCAAGGCGCCGACCTCGTGCGACCTCATGCTCCTTTCAAACAGCCAACAGCAACGAAACTTCGATGCTTTGTTTTAAGGACAGACTGCGTGTTATGGCTGTGTCTAGTAGCTAGCCTAGTTCGCATGAAGTACTCTGTCTATCGGTCTATCTGTCTAATGGCTCTCTCTAATGTCTACGCAGCGCACGTGCCTGTGCTCAATGCACCAATTGTCTTATTCCCGACCTTTCTGAGCTCCCTCTTTAGCAATCTCCTCCACTGTTGTCTTTCCCTCGCTATTTTATGTGTGTCAGGAAGTGTAGACTGCAAGCTGCTGCGCGGAGTAATGCTTACAAGATATGTTTGGTCGTCGCAAGGATTGACTGCCAATTTTCGAAGACTGTGAACGGTATGCCTTCCCGCTCGCAGTACGTAATGAGGTCTGCAATAAATACATCAGTTTCCCACATCGACCGTTGCTTTCTATGCTTACCGTTGCCCTTCTTTGCGAATAACAAGTCTGTTTCACGTGCTGCAGACAGATCCGAAACACCATCGCCAGCGTAGAAGAAAGTTGGCTGTGGCTCATTCGGCCTCTCCTTGAAATGCTTTGCATATGGCCGAATGGTCAAGGATTTGTCATGGCCGAAGTCGCTATCGTCATGGAATTGTATCTCCCAACCTCCCTCCTCGTCCTTTTTCTTTGAGCCTCGATCGATACACTCATTGCTCACGATTTCGATATCATTGGCCTCTGGTCTACGAACGTTTCCGAGTCAGCAATACTTATCAAGACATCGGATAGAGCTAGGAAATATCGCTACTATCTAAGAATGACCCACTAGAGGGACTGCCCCCCTCCAGAAGAAGACGATCATCCAGACGTTAGGTAATAAAGTGGCCCGAGGCAAGGGAGCAAAGGAAGGCTTTTCCAAAACAAAAAATTACAGTCAAGACCATTTAAGCAATGAAGTATGCAGGGTTCTATCATGCATGTCATGCAATTCAGAGGGACAAAGGCAGAGATGTACCTTACCCAACAAGATGTACCAGTAGCGCTTGGATAATGTCTGTCATGCCGGATGAAAGGACAATGACTGGGACATCATTCTCTCGAGACCATTGATAGAAGTCTTTGAAGTATGGATCGAGCTTGACGTTTTGAAGGAGGAGCTTGATGCATTCGGGGAAAGGGGTTTTGACACTATCCATCATATCCCTAAACGAGTCCCTGCGATACTGATTAGGTACCCACAGCTTGCTACTCATTTTGGTTTCTGCGTTCATACCGGAAAGTTACTTTCTCCGCCAGCACATCGGCATTGGCCTGCTTGCGCAGTTTCACGCCGAACCCAAGGTTGTCTGTCTGCGACGATAAGCGGGGGTTACCTGGCATTGTTCAAATGGCTGTCACCAGCCAATCATTGCCTATCGAGAATGGTGAGCAAATGTCAATTGACCAAGGTGAGGGCCACACACTGTCCTGTAAGGTAATTGTGCCTGTCCGGTCATCAGTCTCTCCATGCTGCCAGAGCGGGACCAAGATCCATACCATCGAAATCGGTGAAGAAGATGCATTTTGGCATCGCCTTCAGCGTCTCTGGGTAAGGCATCTTGATACCTGCTTCCACTTTTCGGCGATCTTGGAAGGGATAAGGGGGTAAGCAACGCCTGTATTTGCACGGAATTTTCAATCAAGTCTACAATATAGAGAGCTTTTTCAAGCCTGGGGGTGGGGCACTCTGATTTTGTGCCAATATGCTCGCGCGTAGAATAAGAATCAGAACGCCAAGGAATAGACCTACTCGTGCAAACCACAACCCAGATCCTGATCAGTGGCTTTCTATTCGCGAGATATGGTCCAACTCTAAATGGCTAGTCGCACGGAGGAAAGGTCTCCGTGCTCCGGGGCTAAGCTCTAGGGTACTCTGGGGCCCCAGTTCATGCTCAGATAATTCGGTAACCTGAGGATAGACTTTGGGATAGGAATTGGTCAGCCTTCAGCGCTATAAGTTTATAAGCAAAAGTAGTGTATTAAAGTCTTTAGTCGTGGAGATAATAAGCGTGGACCATATCTAGGTAGGTGTGGCCAGAACCGGGTGAACCCGTGTAGCCAAGAACGCTTCCACCCCACTCCACTCAGCTGTTAGTTCTATTGCTAATCCATGACACTATCAACATGTCGAGCTTGTCCCATATCCACCAAGCCCACAGCAACTATCTGGGCTTGGACAGCGTGCGCCCGGCACAATGTCCTTCAACGCGCTACCAAACGAGCTGATCTATCAGATATCCCAGCGTGTACTGCCAGACGACCTTGAGAGCTATGGACGTACCAGTCATAGGGTTGAGAACATTGCTGCACCTTTCGTACAGGAGCATAGACAACTCCGAGCCCAATATACTAAGGTGTCCCTTAGCCATGTTGGTGCGGCAGAAATGTTCTATGACATGTGTGCTAGACCGTGGATTAGCCTCTACCCTCGATACTTGGAGATCAAAGCGAATAAAAATTGGAGATCTTTGGAGAGTCCGCGGACCAAAGAAAAGGTGGCGCAGGTGGAGGTGATAACATTAAAGCGGAGTCAGGTCGAGGAGGAAGATATCAGGGATCTAATTCAGAGGACCAGGCTCATCCCGGAGCATGAAATGCGCCACTGGATCGAGGAAATCGGTCGTGGAGACGAAGACTATCTTTTCGCTTTCATGCTTGCATGTCTACCCAATGTCGAAAGACTCATCGTTCGGCTGGACCACACGAGATTGGAGCAACTCAAAGACATGGTGCGGGCTATCAAGCGATTACCTAGACCTCGGTACCAACCGAAAGCCCTTTCGAGGCTGACCGACGCAAGAGTGCTGGAACGAGAAGGATCTGACTCGTGCGATCTCGAGCTCTTCCCGTTGCTCGCATCCCTACCTGGTATACGAGTCCTTCATGGACGCAACCTCGTTGGCATGTACCGGGAATGCTACCGAGATGGCTGGCTGGAATATCCTGGGGCTAGCTCATCCATCACACACATTTCTCTTGAGACTTGCGGCATGTCTGTAGAAGGCCTTGAAAAGCTCTGCGATAGTATCACAGGTCTACGAAGCTTCAAGTATGTTGCACATCGCGCTGGATGGGGACTACATCGCATCAGTGATTTGCTAAAAAGCGCACATCCTACGTTAGAGGAGCTTGTGCTGTCCACTGGCTCTGGCGATAGTCGATTCATAGGTCCACTGCGGAAATTCACAGCGCTCAAACACGTCACAGTGGACACCGGCATGTTGATCCAACGAGGGAAGATGCAAAGAGCCGTCGATGTGCTTCCTGCATCTATCGAGACTGCAACACTGACTGGGAACAATCTAACCACGGTTTTCCAGGAGCACTTCTTGGGCGACCTGTATCGCCCATCGTTTCATTACCCCCACTTGCGTCGCCTCAGTGTAGATGACAGTTGGGGCAAACGCGATATCGGCAAAGATCGTCTCAAGTTTCAGAAAGAATTTCATAAGCAGTCATCGCCGTCGTGGATGCTTCGATATAAGTAGCCTCCTGTCTCCAGTGCCACAGAGTGGCTACTGCGGACTCCAAATTGTATGCTGAACTATATATTCCTCTTAATTTCGATCTATAACGGTGCTGGTTCAATGGTGGATCTTGTATCTTCTCCTCTGGGTACAGTAATATTTCGAACGGGGCCAATCCTCTTCTACACTCTCTTAACGATGAAAGGACTTTGAATAGGCAAGATCGGATTTCGCTTGATCGATGTTCGTTCCCTTCACATTAGATCTGCATTTGATTGCACATCAATAGCTACAGCATTGCCGGCAGGTCAACACTATTTTATCAGATTCGAATTTTGCTACCGACTTGCCGCCTCATGAAGTCATATGTTGCAGCCACGTCTCGGTCCCAATAACGCTACATACGCATTAGCTGCTGGTATGTCCCCCATGTGCTACATCTCCATTGAACGCTCGAAATTCCAAAACTCAAGGCGTTCAACAGGATGGGGAACAACGTATCGACACTATTGTTATTTCCGATGAGCTGAAATTTTAAGATTGTAGATGCCTTACCGATACCAAACAGTCATTCGAAGCGAAGTCGTGAATCATGGTCAGGGTAGAACTTCAAGATTCGCCGCCCTTCCCGGGCCTACAAAGGCCGTACACATTCCCTTCGGATGAACTTACGCATTCAGGTCCAAAACTTTTGCTGGTGTGAATGAATCTTGCCCACAATGCGACTTATCACTGAGTCAATCACAGATACCACTGCTGTATACCTTATACTCTTGAGGCCCCCTTCCTTCCTTTATAATTCAATCTTTGCAGCGCAACGTGAAATTAAAAGGACTTTAGTGGGGATCTATAAACACAGTTCCTAACCTTTTCTCATTATCAGCGACGTTCGCAGGGTGGCGCAAGCGTTTGCGGAGTAGTAACGACAATTTATCAAGGTCATCTTTGGTTGGCACGTTGGATGCTACGTACTTTTGGTATCAGAAAATTACAATAGGACTAGGTCGAGCGGCTATACCCATGTTGCAACACCATAGCTTTTATTCTCTTCATACTGTGAATACAATCCAACGTCATTCCGACCATCCATTCCAGTCCCTGACAGTTGGCGTTGAACAGATTGGAGCTCTTGAGAGATGGGTACGGTGACTAAGGTCTCTGCATCGGCACTTTCTCATCTGCGGTGGACGCGCGCCAGGGGTATAAGTGTTGCCATTAGGTCCAGGTACGAACTTTGTGGCGTTGCTGCGATGGGAAAAAACAAATAGCGTCGTGCTGTTGCGAGGAAAGTTAATACTGAATAATATTATAAGACTGGTATTTGAGTAGCTTAGAAAATATATGTCAAAATAAGACCTTGATCCTCAGTGGGCAATAGGTGGAATGGCCTAGTGGCAAGCTTGCTGCATCATCCGGAAACGGTTGAGCGAAGATGCCACTTCCCATTCCGGTGTTGAGATCGATTCGGTTCGACCCCCGTTGGGTTCCTTCTCGGTAACATTAGGTTATTAAATTCCCAGAAAAGAGTTGCGGATATCTCTAGATCAATTGTTGTGTCAGTGTGATCACTTTACCCTGTAGAGTCGGTCATTCGATCCTGAGGTTCGCAACTCTTTTTTGGGGTTTTATTGGCAGGGAAGTGCCACGGTAGACTACCAAAGTTTGCCACACCGATCCATGTCTGCAGCGGCGTATTGGCAACGCTTCGGCATTGTGCAGTATAGCGATGATTGGCGAACACATTCCTGTATATCGATAGTAAAATCACATGTCGTGTACTCGGTAGGTCACATGTTTCGAAAATTTACTGGAGACTGTTGGAAACGCGGTTGAGTAATATCGATATCTTTACGCATCATCTTCCTTGCAGATAAATACACAGTCATGACCAAGGCCATCTATGAATGTCAGTCTTGGTGCCGCTCAAATGTGGTGGATCCATATCGCCTTACCAAGGGCACAGCAGTAGCGAAATACCTGGGGTTGATACCCGTAAGCGTAGCCATGTTATAATGATCAGAACTTACCACTTCAAGGGTGGATTCGAGTGCATCTCCGACACGTTCATCCCAAAGATTCCGGCCAGGAAAGTTAGTGGTAAAAAGATAAAAGTTATCCAGCTCAGTCGCCATAAGCTGGTGTTGAGCTCGAGAGATTGGCGGGCGTCACGAATTGCGATTGACTTGTACATCTGTAAAGACAAGAGATTAATCCGAAGTCAAACAGCCAGCGTGTTGAGAATTTACCAGATCTACCATCTGAGCGACGGGCTTCCTCAATGACTCCTCAACCTCGCTGCTCAGCCTCGCGAATTCCTTTCGATTCTGACGTAGCCAGTCTGGTTCCATCGTACTGGGGCCGGTGATATCGATAAATTCATGCTGTACATTTTCAAGTAAAAGGATGTGAAGTTTGAGCAGTCTTTCCGCTTGTTGCAGCCTCTTAGATGCTCCCCACAACAATGGCGAATATTTGTCGTCAGCTGGCTGACTATAAATTCGTTCTTCAAGAGCGGCAACGTAATTGAGCCACGAGAGTATGTAGTCACTCCACTTCGCAGAGACAGCGTCGAATATATGCCTAACAGCGGCAATCAAGACCGGATTACCGACCAAAGGATTTTCAACGTCAGCGTTATACATCAGACTTTGCCAAGGTATTAATCCATCCAAAAGCTCCTCACTGATCAGACTTTTGCGCATCGAATCGAGAATGACTATAGTGTTCTCATCGAGGCCTAGATCTGGGTCTGGAAGATTGTGAGGTTTGAGTGTACCTTTCCTGAGCTGGATATATATCGAGAGTCTCTGCTCACACATTTCTGGTAATGACAACACGTCGTCTCGCTGAAGATCACCTTTTCCTTGTAGGACATCCCGCTCAAGGTCTGGAGCTTTTTCGGGCAGGCGAAGAACGGGGTACTCCATGCCAAAGGCAGTGCGGATGCCGGTGCCGGTACCGGTCCGCTCAGGTCTCCAAAAAACAGTCTGCATCGGGTAGAGGTCACCAACATACTCTTCAAGCAAGTGGTGCTGCCTTTTGTTTTGGAAAGGCTGACTTGGCCCAATTGCCCAGGCGCGGAAATTGTTTCTGTGCCCATTGAATGACATGTGAAAGGCTTGGCCGAGGGACAAGAATGCTTCTCGGTCATCTTGAATGTGACTTTCCAGCTCAGCAATCTTCTCCTACGAGTTGGCGATGACTCGCTTACAATATTCTTAGATTCGATGTGCCTTGTTGAGGCATAAACTGTCCGCATGAGTTTTGACCAACAGATTTAATTGACGCTGTACGAACCTTACGCAATGCATCTTCCATGGCCTTTGTTAGCGAAGATGAGTTTCTACTTGGTTGTTGATCATTTTCATCCACAGGGTACCCGGGCACTTCTATCATGGAGTACTCGGGATTATCCCAACTTTGGCGAATACTTTCGGCGGTGACTAGCATATGGTAAGTAATTGAGATCATACTGCACTTGCACTTGAAACACTAGCACAACCTTCTGTTACTTTATCCGTATTGCCATATTCAGCTACTACCACTTTCCTCGTCCGGATGGGAATGGGGTCCTCGTTGCGATGATCTTGAATCCATTCAGAAGTCTCCGTATTTTGTAAGGGTTTTCCGAAAACGATTGATTTCCACTGAAGCAGGTTTAAACAACGAAGGGGTGGCTTCCGCCCAGAGGCAGCTTCAGCTTGCGGTATTGACGACTTCTCTTCATCATTTTGTGCCACCGGCTCTTCAGTGCTAGGGTTTACGGCCGCGGACTGATGAGTAGCAGGGACGCCGTCCTGGGTCTCTGTAGACGAAAACAGTTGGCCATATATCCTTGGAGTATCCGCTCGAACTGATGTTTTCGCGGATGGTAAGGGTAGACGCTGTTGATTTAGTCTGCCATCATTCCCATCGAAGTGATATTGCCGGTACCTGTTTCCTAGTGTCCGGAATGGGTTGTAGAAGATGGCAATGGGGTTTATGGGGTCCATACTGGACAATGGGTTTTGCTGCCGACTTTTATCCTTGCATATGGCCTAGGACACCATCGGTCGCTGGGCTATGTCTTGGATAAGATCAACCTCCAGCGCCAGGAGTGTTCCTCAGCCGATAGCTTTTGACCATCTCCCATGTTTCGAGAACAGTACCTTGTGGCATAGAGGCTGAGCTGAAGAAGGCAGGATGGGGGATTTCAGTAGATATCCAGGGGCCCCCGCGCCGCTGTTGGACGGCAAATCCCGCACCTACCTGCAAAGCATGGTGAAGTTCTGTTGCCCAATCGTCAGCTGCTGCTAGACTTCGTCGATGCAAGCACACCGTAGAGTAGGATCGGGCTTGACAATTGACCAACGAGGTCGGCTTTGCTGGAATTCTACTGGGTACTATGTTGTGAAATCACGCCACAACGTAACGAGTTCTGAATTTTGAATGGATGTTAGATTGAAGCGAAAACGTTTATCTATTGGTTGTAGCCTACATCACATCGCTATGTGCGCAAGGCAGACTTCTGGTTCCATGTGACTATCAGGCCATGGGCTTGCCAGCCTTCTGATCCTCTTTCAACTTATCCAGCAGCTCCTTGGGCGGGCTCTGTCGGTACCCTTGTGGGTTGTTCTTTGTCCACCTCCACAGATCCTCGCATGCATCATACAGCGTCCTCTCAGCCTTCCACTTCAACTCGGTATTCGCCTTTTTAGGGTTCGCTGTAAGGTCCAACACATCGCCGGCTCTCCTACCAACGACCTCGTATGGTAGTTCCTTACCTACCGCATCACTGAACGCTTTGATCATCTCAAATACAGTGCTGCCCCTTCCAGTGCCCAAATTCCAGGCTTGCACGCCCGGGTGGTGTTCGCGTAAATAATCGAGGGCAACCAAATGGCCTTTTGCGAGGTCGAGGATATGGAGGTAATCGCGAATGGCGGTGCCATCCTTGGAAGAGTAGTCTGCAGTGACTATTGTAAGCATACAATTCTCATACGCGCTACCATAGTAAGGGTTTGGGGCCTCACCATTTCCAAATACCAACAATTTGTCCCTCTTCCCAATTGCTACTTGCGCGAGCAGAGGAAGCAAGTTGTATGGTACACCTAAAGGATCTTCTCCCATCAATCCACTCGGATGACTCCCTGCAGGATTGAAGTACCGCAGCAGTGCCCCATTCCAGTGTTCCCCACTCTTGCCTTGCTTTGTAAGATTATTACGTTGAGCTTCGACGTGGTCAGTGATCAGAGACTCGACGGCGGCTTTTGTACGGCCATACGGATTTGTGGGTCCGATGGGACAGCTTTCTGGAATGGGAATCATGTTTTCGAAACGGGTAGCATCTCCATAGACGGTGGCAGAGGAGGAGAAGACGATGTTGGAGACATTGTTGCGGGTCATGGAGGACAGTAGGCAAATAGTGCCATACACGTTTGTCCGCCAATATTCTAAGGGAATCTCAGCAGACTCGCCTACAGCCTTGGGACTGTTAGCACAGACCTGAAATCCCCGCTATTTACGATGCTGGTCTGGGGAAAAATTCAGTGAATATGGTGCATGTGCACCTTTCAGCCTACCTTCAAAGCGGCGAAATGTATAACACTGTCAATGTCTGGATGCGCCTTGAAGACCTTGTCAAAGTCCTCCTCTTTCCTGATGTCAATGTCGAAGTATTCAGGCCGCTTGCCGCAGATGAGCTCGATGCGATTGATCACTTCTTTCGAAGCATTATACAGATTATCCACGATCACGACCTTGTAGTCGGCCGTCAACAGCGCAAGAGCGGTAAATGAGCCAACGTAGCCGCATCCTCTGACAGCCAGTCAGTAGCGCATTTTGCAAAAGAAGATGTAGCTGGAAGAAATACTTACCCCGTGATGAGAACCGAGCCTACAGTCATTGTTGCAGTGATATCTGAAGCTCAATTGGATGTCGTGGTGACTACCCGACAGCTGATAGTCTTTCTCGGTGCGCTCTCCGGCGTTCCGACACCCAGGTACCTTATCTCACTAGTGTAAGATCTAGTCAGTCTTAGGACTAGTTTTCTCTGCAACAAATCCTTACCCCACCCCATACGCCGATCAAGATCCGAGGTCTATTTCCTCTTCCGTATACATAGTAATCACATGGGACCGATACCTATCTGATACCAATGATGGAATTCCTCCATCGGTGTCTTTCATCTCTACAGGAAAGACCTCTGATTCACTCATAATGACCTCCTAACTATCCATTCTCCGCAAACACATCGTTGAAAACAAAACGATGGCTTCCACCACCGAGCTACCAAAGACAATGAAGGGCATCCTCATCGAAAAGACAGGCGGAACAGAAGTCCTACAATACAAGACCGATCTCCCAGTCCCAAATCCCAAAGAAGGCGAAGTCCTCGTCAAGAACGACTTCATCGGCATCAACTACATCGACACCTACTTCCGCACCGGCCTCTATCCATCGCCCAAGCCAGAGATCCTCGGCAAAGAAGCCGCCGGTCGCATAGTCTCCCTCGGTCCTTCGGTCACGGACTTCAAGCCCGGCGATCGCGTCGTATGGATGGGATCTGCAGGATATGCCGAATATACCGCCGCGCCAGCCGCCAAAACAATCAAAATACCCTCCTCCATCTCCTCCTCTGATGCCTGCGCGGCTATACTGCAAGGTCTCACGGCAATCACGCTCGTGGAAGAAGCGTATAAAGTACAAAAGGACGACTGGATCTTAGTCACCGCTGCGTCTGGTGGTGTGGGATGTTGGCTGTGTCAGGTCTTGAAGGCAAAGGGCGCACATACGATTGCAACGGTGGGTAGCGAGGGCAAGGTCGCGGTGGCAAAGGAGAATGGAGCGGATGTTGTTCTTGTCGAGGGGCCGAACGTGGTGGAAGAAAAGGTGCAGGAGTGTACGAAGGGGAAGGGAGTCAGTGCCGTTTTCGACGGCGTGGGGAAGAGCACTTTCGATCGTAGTCTGGGTGTCCTCGCAAGGAAGGGCACTTTGGCAAGCTTCGGGAATGCTAGCGGGGCAGTCGAGCCCTTTGCTATTTCGTAAGTACCCTCTGATATTTAACCCAGAAATCGATACAGAATGCTAACCGCATACAGGAGGTTGACGCTGAAGAATGCAAAGGTCCTTAGGCCAACGCTCTTCAACTACATTGCCACGCGGGAGGAGTTCGAAACATATACAGAGAGGTTGTGGAAATTCATGACTGAATCAGGCTTCAAAACGCGCATTCATAATATATACCCTTTAAAGGATGTCGCAAAGGCACATACTGTGAGTCCAGGAATGGTCCCTTAACCCTTATTGGCTAACGGAAGTGACAGGATCTTGAGGGCCGGAAAACTATGGGCAAATTGCTCATGGTCCCTTAACCGGAGAATCTAAAGCAAGCACAACGCAACATTGAAGCTGATCACTCGCCTACTGCGGCTCAGTCGTGCGCTTGACATCGAAGATCTCCTGGACGACTGCATCGGAATTTCCAGCGACCTGCGTCAGCTCTACTCCCACTTTCCGTACTTCAACTCCGAAACCTTCTTCTGTCATGTCCTCCGCCTTCTCGTTACTTTGTTGGATCTCGGCTCCATCCTTAACCATTTTCTCAAATTCATCGTCATATCCAGCGGCAACGATGTTTGTGTTGACCTTGTAATCCTCGGCTTCAGCGCCAGTAGCCGTTGCTGCAATGCCGTTCTCTGTGGGAGCCTCTGTGGGATCCTCTCCGTGTTGTACGCTCGTCTTTTGTCCCTTTTCTTCACCATTCTTGGGCCCTTCCTCCTCGTCTCCACTTTCGGCACTACCGCCCAGCATGTTCTTCTTTCTCATGGGTAGCCACACCTTCTCTATTTCCTTCCAGTCCGACATCAGTTCATTGGGGATCATCTTATAAAAAGAGCAGTGTACCCCCTGAAAAGCGTCAAAGTAAGTAAGTCCGAAGCTTGTCTCCCTGACCGTTGCTTCGAATTTCATGCCCACGGCGCATTTCTCTAGGATCTCTTCTTCGACCCAGAATTCGTAAGTCTTCGATGCTGGTGGATTGGCATTGAGATAAGTCTCTTCCTCTTCGGTGAGGTCTTCTCCCGGGGCGTGTGGGCTGAACCAGGTCTTGGCCTTCATCTTGCCTATAGCTTTTAGACCTGCGCACTGCGGTTGTCCATATAGGTCCAGGACAGTTTTATTGGCGAAATTGATCTCGGTGACTTCGAAACCAACATCCTTGACACTTGTGACCTTACAAGTCCGCTCACTTAGTTGCTGCCGGTACTTGGGGAACATCTCGTCGCTTGCGTTTGCGGCAAGACCGATCTTGAAGACGTTGCGGGCTCGTTCTGGGCTGACGCCTGCGTTGCATTCTGTTTCCACTTCTCCCATCCAAGCCCGATCAGTGGAGTACGTCCCTTGATACGATCCGCCGAAGATCTCGGAGCAGGCCATGTTGAAATCGCCAGGCAGGAGAGCTGTTAAGGTTGTGATGTTCCACTGTGTAAATTCGAAGTCAGCATTGCCTATTGTATAAAACCATGTTAGAGAACATGAGGTGCCGTAAAGAGAGAGCTTATCTCCCAGAATATGTTATATGCTATACCACCCTATCAGAAAACAAAGGCACTGACAAACACATACGATTTCGGCAGCGGCCATGTCACAGAGAGTGCGTGCGGCGTTAATTTGGTCGATATACTCGGGACAGACATCGTGATGTAAAAGGTAATTGAAGAAGTTGCGTAATATCCCGACAAGGTACTTGACCTTGTCCTCGCTGGGGAGATTATATCGATCAGCGAGTCTTCCAGATCTGTGGTCGTCAGTATGTTTCCTCGTCCAGATAGAGCTTGCTTACAGAAAAGATGCGAGGCATCCCTCAAAGTCCACAACATGTGTGGAGTCGAAGGCATCCACTTTGTTGGGGTCCACGTAATGGGTCGCGGCTAACTCTGCAATCTCTGCGGCGCTCCTCGTGCTTAGAGTTTCTGCATCAAGGCCTCCAAACATTTTCGGCCCTGTGCAGATTTTATGTTAGTATCCATCACTCAATGTGATGAGTTGAACAACACGGAATGTCATATCATGGAGATCTTGGTCAAGTCTGGGCCACTGATCTAAAGTGCGTTCTCGGCCACATGAACCACCAGGGAGGTAATAACTTCAACAATCACATACCTCCTTTGACACCTCCGTGCACGAGATATCTGTCGAATACCGTAGTACCCTCAGCATCGAATTTTCGCTTGGCAACGAAGCGCTGGATAGCTTGCTCAATCCGCCTACACATATATCAATTAGGAGTCTATCAATCGGATTGCATTAGTATAACCCTACTGAGTAAATCGATACGATCTGTAGTAGAGCTTAGCGAGGTCTCAAGGATATGGTCAAATTAGTATTCGACTTACGGGTCATAGATCTTCTTTTCTTCCTTATGCTCGGCTGGTGTAAGTGGAGCGTCGACGTAGTATTCTTCGAACCCGGTTGGTGCGTTCTGTGAATGCACGACGGGGTCAGTCATGGACTTCACGAATCACGACTGAATTGAAGACTTACCAACCCTCGCTTGCTCTTTGGCTTCGACTTCTTCTTTTTCTTTTTACCAACTCCCATCTCCATAGGGATGTTGCCATTCTCGGCCTCGTCGTCAAGCTCGTCCGCATCCTTTTCGGCATTTGATATTTCAGTCGTGAGATCAATATCACATGCTGCCTCTTTGGCTGGCTCTGTGATCGTGACCGTCTTAACATCTTTGGCAGCGCTAGGCTCCGTCACAGTAGCAACATTTTCCCTGGAGGAGGCTCCGCTTGTGGTCGCAACAGGGTTGGGGTCGATCGCGTTCATCGCTGGTAACTCCATGCCATCTGGGCTGATACGATCTCCCTCGTTAGCCATGACGGTCGATCTGAGGGATCAATATACCAGGTAGGCTCGAGATGGCTGTAGCCGGTTCTAAAAAGATATGAGATATTGAGCGACGATGAGGGACCACGAAAGACAAGAGTTAAGACCCTTCAAATAGTAGACGATGAGATACAAAGTGAAGTCATTCAACACCTTCTCACGATAATGGTTTCCGAGGCCTCCGCCAAATTCACTGTGGTTCGTATTCAAGGCACCACACTATGTGCATCCCTCAATGTACGCATGTGCCTGATACTAGAGATCGGGAAAAGCGACGATGTTGGGTTTTTTGACGGTGACAAAAGTCAGGGTTTGATCGATGTTTGCTAGAATATGCGAGACCTATCGCGTATCCTACTCGTTTTCGACCACAGAATTCCATGTCAACACTATGCGGCATCCTTTCGAGACTTGCTTGCAGGTTAGAAGTAACAGCACGAGCAGGGGAATTAATCTCCTTCTCCCCACAATCTTCTAACCCAGGCGCACCATTGGCCAGTGGGATTGTCGCCCATTGAGGTTAGCAATGCTGCACTTATGGCGATCATGACACTAGACTGTATACAGGCTATACAGCGGCCAGATATCGATAGATCTACCTTACCCGCTAGCTCCCGCCCAAATTTCCTGAAACTTCCCGATTTCTCGGCGTTTCGGATTGCTTCGTCGAATCCTGGGAGGGTTTGCCGAAAAGTGAGGCTACCAGAAGTACATACGTGGCCAGGAGTCGGCCACCCAAAGATACTCATGGCTTTCAAGAGTCTTGGGAACCGTGCTCATTCTACAATGCTTCATATCATGTAATCGGTCACTACGTATCCTCTCCTGAAGATGGCGGCGAGCAAATCCTTCCGGAAGTCCCAGCTAATAGCTTTCAACAATGTCGCTGCTGGCCAGTAAGTATTGAAATTGTTCCATAAATGGGCTGCACGTTTACTAACAGATGTGCTTCAGTGATGGTGTGCTGTCAAGCCCTTCGGGTGAAATTGTTGTCAAGCCTTGCAAGCAATCCGAGATCGATTTCTACGAGTCTACCTCCGCCCATCGTGACTTCCTTCCCCATATCCCTACCTTTCTAGGCAAAATTACACTTGGGGCAGACAGTGCTATAGCTCAGGCAAACGGAGCGACTGTCTTGCCGAGTGAGACAGCTACCGAGCTTCCGCCAGGGTCCGGAAATGGCAGTACAACGGTCATTGCAAACAACTGGGCACCTTCGAATGGTGAGAAGATACAGACAGATCTGGCTATCGTGCTGGGGAATGTTGCACATGGCTACAAGAAGCCCAACATTCTGGATGTAAAACTTGGCGCAAGGCTGTGGGCTGACGACGCTCCGATGGAAAAGAGAGTGAAGTTGGACAAAGTCGCGGAAGAAACCACGAGCAAGCCTCTCGGCTTTCGCATTGCTGGTATGAAAATCTACCATGCGGTCCCGAACAATGACGAAGAAGGAATGACGTCCGATGGGTATAAGCTATACGACAAGATGTACGGACGCAGCTTCACTGCTCAGAATGTAGATGAAGGCTTTGGAGATTATGTCCTGCTGGCCACGGAAGCCAGGGCAACAGGCCCGATCAGAAAAGTAATCAGAAGGTTCATCAGCGACCTCGAAGCAATGCAAGCCGTCATCGAGAACCAAGAAAGCAGGATGTACTCCGCGAGTCTCCTCTTCGTGTACGAAGGCGAACCACAATCTCTCAGCCAGGCCTTTACGCTCGAGGCAGACGTCATCAATGATCTCCAGCACAAGACAGCACATGCCAATGGAATCACGAATAGGAACGGCACGGAAGCTACCGACGATAACAAAACTGTCGATGACGACGAAGACTCAGCAGAAGGTATCAGCCTTCCAGCCATTCAGAGCGTAAAGCTCATCGACTTCGCCCACGCCGAATGGACTCCTGGTCAAGGCCCAGATACCAATCTTTTACATGGCATCAGGAATGTCATCAAGATACTGAACGAGCTCGTCTGAGCAATGTGGAACGCTGTGTATGATACCCATAGTTGTTGAGACGTGTAAAAGGTTTTGAAACAAACGATCACTTACAAGCGAGGTTTCTGATACAGTTTTCTCCCAAATTGTTGGAAAAGCAAGGCTGTTGGATCTGGTGGAGGATCAACATTTGTAAATACCAAGTCACTTCATTGAACCACAAACTGATACAATATCCACGCGATGCTCTAATGTTCGTTATCCGTTCCATCATGCCGCATAACTTCAAAACGCCAACTCATCAAAACATCAATGTAACCTCCTCAACCCCTCCACCAACTCCCTCACCCCCTCCGCCCCACCCATCGTCTTCCCCACCTCTCCAAGTCCCCGCACAATCTCCTCCTGCTGATCAGCCGGAAGAGTCAAGAAGCCCTCGATCAATTCACCATCCACGAATCGATACGGCTCATCGGCCTCCCTAAGCTGATTCTTGAACGCGCGATACGTATTGAAAGGAACATCACCCAAGCTCTCCACCAATGGTGCCAGACCGGCTTGCAAACGCATGAGGAAGTCGCGATGAGAAGGCGCGATGAGCCCGAAGAGATAAATGCTCCCTTCCACCGTACCCATGAACGCTTTCGGGGTGACGGGCGCAGGGTTCTTGGCGTCGATTTCGACTTCGAAAGACCGGATGCGATTGACCATCTCCCCCAATCGCATTTCGCTCTCGACTTCTAACCTCCGCCTATCGTCCGCAGTCACGCCGGCGACGTTCTGCTTCAACACCATCAGATTGCCTTCGGCGTCGGCTTCCAGCCACGTGCCTTCGCCGACATGAGCGACGGCCGTGCCCCATACCGTTTGAAAGTGGCGGGCGGTTTCTGCTAACGTGGGGTCAACACCACCTTGACCGGGCGTGTAGGTGCAAATGGAAACGGATTTCATCAGGTCGGCTATTGCAATTTGAGACGTTGGCGCGTGGATTGAAAGGTCGATGGGGGCGGTCGAGGTGCGGTAAGTGGTGAGCTTGCGGAGGTGGGAATTTTCGAGAGCATAGACGACGACCTGTGAGGTGCATTAGCTGATGCGTATATAGCGATGGATACACAAGAGAAAAAGATTTACCGTCTTGACCAGCGCTGCGACAATGTTGCCGGCTATTACGCCTAATGCTCGACAGGCGCCTTTCACAGGTAATTCGGTTATGACTTTGAGTTTGCGTTCGGAGGTGACAGCAAAGACAATGATCCTCCCGCGCATCGAGTCGTCTTGGTCATCATCCAGGTACGCCGTGCCAACAACGAAACGTTCGACTAGCTCGCCCGAGTCTTCACGAACGTCTGCTCTGATGACGCTTTCGACAAGCTCCTCCTCATTCAGTGCATGGGTATCCAATTCTTTGAAAAGGACCTCATCTGCCAGCTTGAAATGGCTCTTGACAACTTCTCGGCTGCGACATAATGACCGATGTATGGTGCCAATGCCAAAGGCTTTAAGTTTTGTAGAGTATGCTATTCTCCGCACCGTCTCGCCTACTTGCAGTGTTTGAACATGCGTAGTGCGCTCCGTATCGACAACCGCAATTCTAATTTCGTCCTGAGTAGCTATGGCTATAGCGCCAGGGTATGCTTCGGAGTCAAATGAGCAGACACTAGATGCATTTTCAGCAGTGACTGCAGAGTATACTATACGATCCTCTGAGCCATAGATCAAGCTCGGATGGTCACATGTAGCGAAGACGTTGATAAGACCATCAGCTCTCGGCAGTGCCTTGAAGGTTGCTTGCTGAGTGCCGAGGACCATAACCTTCTTCGAGGAGAGTGCAGAAGTTGCGAGATCGAGCGCGAAAGTTATAACTTCGCCATTAGCCATCGCGATGCATAATGTAGGCGATTGACCGAACAAGACTGGGGCGAGTAGTATAGAGCGAGGGATTGAAACTGCGTCATCACTGACAATAACCTTTTGCAGAGTCTCTAGGGTGTCAATGTTGAGAATCAATACTGCTGCGCTCTGCCAAAACCCTGCTATACATATGGCTGAAGGGAGTTGAGGAACGTGAATGCAAGCAATCTGGCCCTCTTCTGCGAATTGTCGCCTTGCCTTGACTTCGAGGTTCCTCGTAACGTCTAAAGAAACGGCCTCAAGGCCTCCGATTGATAATGCAAGGCTATAATTGTTCGCTGATGCGGCCGTGATTGCTTGCTCGATAGATGGCAACCATTCCGAGAGAACCATACCATTCTCCGAATCGATACAACGAACAGATGAGCCTGTGATTTGAATAAGTCGACCGTTGGGAAGGTTAGCTGCAAGAAGAGTTGCTTCGGATAAAGAGAAACTTTTGTAGTCAGCGCTCTCGTCCACTTCTCCGTCTGCTCGAAATATAAACACTCTAGTCTCGCCAATGAAAGACGCCACCAGAGTGTCCACCGTATCACCAGCACTACTTGACTTTAGAGAAAAGAGGTCAGTGGCATGATCCATTTTGCCTAGCGAGCCATGATCTTCCAACCCAACACCACTTCGGACACTTCGAAGACTCCCATCTTGAAAAGCGCCTGAGCCAGTCACTATCCTTGCCTGCCCTGAAGAGTACTCATTTGTCTGACCTTCGCCAGCACGATTTCCCATGTCCATGATGGTGAAGTCCAAAATAGGGGCGATGTTCGAGATTGTCTGTACTATCTCGACGCCCTGCTCCTGAATTCTCAAGACCTGGGAATCTCCTTGGTGAGAGCCCACAAACATGTAGCCGTCGTTAAGATAGACCAACACCGAAGCCCGGGATGTCACCCCGATCGAATCGAGCTTCCAGCCTGTCACCTCATCTTCATTTTCAAGTAAGAGCATTAAAAGGTACAATTTGCCAACATCATCTGCTATTAACCACCGCTGACTATCAATCTGTGTCCACGCCACGAATTGAGTCGCAACTTCTAAAGGATTGCTCAAGACGTCCCCATTAACATCATCATAATAGGTTATAGAGGTTTCCGCAAGCACAAGTAAACCATCTTGGCAATTGTCAGTGTACATTTCAGCTCAGGAACGGGGAGGTTTACACGCTGGTGCCGGCACAGGTATGATATGGCTAGCTCCTAAGTCTATATCCTCGCGCATCCCAATCACATTGTCAAGGTCCGCGCTACCAGGTTCGCCGCTACCGCCAGCAGCATAATCCAGTTGCCGTACGCTCAGACATACTCTCTGTTGACTATCCTCATAGAGTAGGGCAATCCTCAGCCGTTCGCCATCTCCTGTCTGTGGATATAGAAACACTGCAGACCGGATAAAGAGATCCGAAATCCTTGCGGGCACAGGGTCGCCGAGAAACCCCGAATCACTAACGGATTTCTTCTTGATTCGTTGTGATATTGGTATGATAGTGACAATGCCATCGAACAGGAGGAGTGCCATAAACCGTCTCGTAGGGTCAATTAGACATCGATCGTCCGTTTGAGAATCTCTTGATGTCTTGTCTGCTTGGTCCTGGTAAGTCTTTTCTGTCCGAAGCCGCCGTTTATGTGAGTCCCACGAGACCGTGAAGTACATATATCGATCTGTCCCAACGAAGAGGTGATCAAGGTCTGAATGAGGAGGACGTAGTCTCTCCAGCATTGTGACCTTGCCGTAGAGGCTTCGAGTATAAGATAGAAGCAGTCCATCTGGCGTTTGACTGTAGATCTCGAGTGTATTGGCCTTGGCCAAGACCAGGCATTCTTCCTCGGGGGCCAGGAGACTGAGCTTCAATGCGTGTCTCACGCTGGTAGGTCGATGTATAGGAGCTAGGTAGGCCATGCTCCCTGAAAGCCAAGCAGATTGTAGCGCTGATATCTAGGTGCTGATCAGTAGCAAACCATGTACAAGTAACACGTTGTGACACGCACAACGCGCTGAAAGATAATGATATAAGATATTCAAGCAAATCGGGCTGCGTGAACGCGGAATGCTCCCGCACATCTAAAATGCGTTCAACTTTGGACAGCCAGAAATTTCGCTACGGAGGCCACAGCCCCTCAAATGCCACGGCGGAAGAAGACCACAGTTCCTGAAGTCCAGCAGGACACAGAAGTCAGTGTCGCCGATGGACTGGACTCGACCGCTGCCCCTGATGATCAACAAGACCGTATCTCCAGCGTAGGGCAAGGTGAAGTCTACGCAAAATGGGCCAAGCTGGGCTACTACGACCACCATCCAAACCATAATCCTGCAAACGCCTCCGAAATCCAGGTCAAGGCCATGCTTCAAGGCCATGAGAAGTTGAACCCAATTTTGAAAGAATACAAACTACTCCTCAATCAATCCAAAAAGCGCACATTGTTATTACAGTATCCCAATCGCGACTTTGGCCAGGAATATCGTGCTGCAACAGGTCAAAAGCCTCTCGAGCTACGGATCAAGCCAAAATGTGGCCTCGTGGAGCTGGATATCCCAATGAATATTCACTCCAACTTCGACAAAGAAAAAGGTATTGAGTATGGGGAAGCTTTGCGCAGTAGCCAGCTTCTACAGCAGGGTGGCTCATATGGTCTTGGTGGTGGATTTGGAGTTGGACCACGGGCTGTCAAAGATGATCGAAGAGAGTTCCCACATGATGGGCCGCCACCCGAAAAGCTCTTAGAGAAATTCAATGATTCTAACAATAAGGGTTATGTGATGAACAAAATCACTTTGGGAGGCAGAATTGTCCCCTTCAAGGACGGCGATCCTATATACATGTCTGCAACCTTTCGACGAGGTTAGCGTAGCTGCTGCAATCTTGACGAATGGACCTTGAAGTAATTGTTCGCAGATATGTGCACGTGGACCAAACTCGATGCGATGGTCCAACTTCGTCCTCAATTCGGCCATATCGATGCATTTCACGCATCCGACAAGTCTGTGTACCGCCAGGAGCGTGCCTTGGAAGAGAGAGCCATCACTAAGTTCGATCTTAACGAAGCTCAAGCTGTCAACATGGCCGTCAAATCGGCAGAGAGCAACGATGACTCGGACATGTATGGAGGAATGAGTGAGACGGCTAAGCTCCTCAAGGCGATGAGAGATGAGCCTTGGCAGCGTCTGGCATGGATCGACCAAGACGTAAGCGCCACTGTCTTACCAAAGTTAAGCGTCCTACTGATCCCTGACAGGAGGATGAGTCATATCACATCTACGATGAGAATCTCATCTATCAAGATCCAGAGGATGCACGTCAACTTGTTTCCGAAATGACCGATGAGCAGTATTTAGATGCCATCAGCTGCCCTCGTCACGATCTGGCCAAACAAGGCGAAAAGGTCTTGGCAGGGGATGAAGCGTCATCTGCAGGGTCCCAGGCTGGTCTACGTGGTGTAGAAGATTTAGACCTTGATGACACTGAAGATGAAGAAGCCGAGAATGACGAGCTTTTGCCTCCGGGCGTAATCTCGCCTGACTGGCGACAATACGGACGAGTTGAGATGATATGTAGGACTATCTGCATAAGGCGAGAAAAGGACCGAGCATTGTGCGAAACCCTCCTGAAACAGAAATTACAAGACAGAGAGGAATTTTGTTTTCTTCTCCCACGTGACCCACACCACTTGTACTACAAGTGGCGCCTCGCTGAGAACAGAGCTGGGAGAGGATACCCGCCGGAAGAGGATACCGATAGCTCGAGGCTCGACCTCGACAAATACCCAATATAGCCTGGCTTTATCAGCCAAACTCGTAGGAATGAAAGGATTGCAATCATAAGTAATGTTAGTAGCAATGAGCGAGTCATGTGTGGTCTGATATCTTCCTGTGTACTCTAAAGTGGCGAACTCGTAAAGATACCTTGTCAGATTGGACAGAATTCAGGGACAATGATGAGGTGCCTGATGCTACAAGCTCAAGTCTCCTCGAGCGAAAATCTAGAACTCCTCAGGGTGGTATGACTGGCCTACTGGAGAGCCAGAAGTACAAATGTTGGCCTATCCCTGGGATCAACGTATAGGATACCTAAAGTAAAGTACGTAGCAGTTCGGACGTTTGCAGAGAGAGATCTGTACCTTAAGCGATCGAAGCGCCGGGACGCCTAGGACTAGCACCGATGAGCTGGATCTCTTGGCAACACAGGCTAGAATAAGTAGATTCTGTCCAATATGTCAATTCCAGGGCTTCAGTTGTCTGCACCTGTGGATACGAATGTTATACCAGCAGTGCATGAACTCCAGGAGGGAACCGAATGGCGCTTCGAGGTGGCCTTTGGCACCAAGGTAGAAGTCAAAGTAGGAAATTTCCCCATTCTCCATCATATAATACTATATTGCAACCCCATCATCGCTGAGACTCGATTCTGTAGCTCCTCTCTGGTAGCGCAGAACTATTCGGCACGGAGCTCGCACAGAAGCAGCCTTATACATTTACGGGCACTAAAGCAGCCATATACACTTGGCATGGCTGTCGCATTGAGGTCGTTGGTGACTGCCAAGTCGAATACATTGCGGAAGAGACCCCCATGACTAGCTATGCGAATTTACACTTTGCTCTTGAACGACTGCGAGACGAGGCTTTCACACACGCGAAGGATGGACCAAGAGTATTGGTGCTTGGCCCAGAGAACGCAGGGAAAACAAGCCTGGTCAAACTGCTCACAGCATACGCCACGAGGTCCGGCCGCCAGCCCATCGCCGTCAATCTTGATACTAAGGAAAGTATGTTAAGCATACCGGGAAGTCTCTCGGCGGCGACGTTTTCTTCAATAATCGATGTGGAGGGAGGCTGGGGTAGCAGCCCGACGAATGGGCCAATGCCAGTGCCTGCGAAGTTACCACTAGTCTATTACTTAGGTTTGGCCAACCCGGAAGATAGAACGTCTGTCTACAAACCCATCATTACAAGACTTGCTTTGTCTGTGATGAACAGATTGCAGGATGATAAGGAAGCGAGAGGGACAGGCTGCGTTGTTGACACGCCGGGAGTCATCAGTCAAGGCAAAGGGAGCTACGAGGTAGCCAATCACGTGATCTCCGAGTTCTCTGGTAAGTTTCTGGGACCATGCAACAATTTACAAGATGTCGCTCATTATCTATTCAGTTAGCGTGGTCGTTGTTCTCGGTTCGGAACGGCTTTATAGTGACATGCTTCGCAAATGCAATGGACTGAAAACAGCAACAGGCGAGACGATAACAGTAATCAAATTGGACAAATCAGGCGGCTGTGTTGACCGAGATGAAGCCTACCTGGATCAATTCCGACAAGCCCAGATTCGAGAATATTTCTTAGGGGACGCCAAGAGCATTCTGAGTCCTCACACTCAGCAGATTGACTTCAATTTCATGAACATTTACAGATTGACAGAATGTGAGTCAGAGATATCGTCGATGACCTGAGTGCACAACTAAAACTGCTTCAGCATCTGCACTTCTCACATCGTTGCTGCCAGGAGATGCCATCGAAGAAAGCCTGACGCCTGCCATTTTCGACCAGGTTCAACCTTCGCTTCAGATGCAGAATTCCATCATGGCTATTGTCCATGCAGAACCGGGCGATCCTCAGGAAAGTATCCGCGATGCGACGGTCATGGGCTTTATATACGTGGCTGAGGTGGATGAGAAGAAGAGGAAGCTCAAGATTCTGGTTCCACTGAGCGGAAGATTGCCCAACAAGGCTGTGGTATGGGGTTCATGGCCAGAAGGAGTTGGAGACCTTGTTGGGCATTAATAGAAGTATGCGGCGTTGATTCAATAGTTTTCACAGAGCGAGGCATTCAGACCGGCTGGTTGGGAGTGTGTTTAGATATCAGTATTCCTCAAATCAGGCCACACCTACGATTCATCTTACATCGCTTATGCTACAATAACACCTAAGCGCCTCTCAAGCCTGCTTCGTCATCAGAGAGCGTTGCGTTCTGTCAATGGCTATCCCACCCCATGTCAGATGAGACAACAAGGACATGGATCTTGAACACCAGCAACGTCCAGTGCCCTCGTGCTGATAACGGTCAGTGTCACTATTGAGGTCGTTCACCTCATCGACTTTTTCTTTAGGCTCTATAGCCGTATCTACGTGTACTTCTCCATTCCTCGTATGTCATCGAAGCTTACAGCGCAGGCAGATACTCACACCTCAGATATATTCTCAAGTTTTGAACCACCGGAGCGAGTCAGCAGTCCTTGACTGGTTTTGTGCTAGTTCATTGTCAATCGCAAGCGCAAGAATTCTTTGAGTGGGTTGAAGGGGATGAGTGCAGACGAGTTGGCAACGCGAGAAAACTGCAATCCGCGAATCGCAAATATCTGGACCCAAGAAATTTTTGCGAGCGTTCTGGATTCAGCGTGCCCGGCTGAGTTCATTGTATTCGAGCACTCGGTTGATGATTTTTGAAATTTTGATCCGAACATCAAATTACAAGAAACCGTGACACTGATATGGAATTATCCCTTGACAAGAAACCGATCTTCATGCCGGCTTTAGCCGTGGAGGAAATGTGAACATTGCTGGAAGAGCAGATCAGAGCCAAAAGTACGGATGTTAAAAAGCTTCAATTACTTCCAAGAGCTTGTTTGCCTAAGGCTTGCATCTTCACGAGCAGCACCATCTGTGGCGAAGGGGCTGAAGACGGTGTCCATTCACTTAGCGCCATGTCGATAATGCGACTTAATAGGAGTCAAACAGTCTGAGTATACAGCCTGTCAACCATGAGCTGCTGTATCTGTGATACTTCGCAAATATCTTGAGGCTCCGCCCAATCCTTCGCATGAAGAATGCATCGATGTCCATCACGACATATGGCGTAACGCTTTGCATGTGCACAGAGTAGTCACTGTGGCCGTCCAAGGCTGGCTTCTGAAATAAGAGACACGCGAACCTGCGGCAGCAAGGAATAGGAAGTTACTGCCCACATGCTGAAGCGATCCTCCGCCACAATCCTGGCAAACGCGACGGTTGGGTCTGACATGTAAGAGCGTTGTTTCTGTTGAAGACGACCGCGTATCTGAGGTCGCAGGCCAGATCCTAAGCGTCGAAATCAGGTGCAGAAGCTCTTAAGCTCGAGAAGAGTCGAAATTTAACTCGTATAGATCCTCTATCCCTCTTTTTGACTTCGCCCTTGAGCTCACTCATGTTCTCAAAGCCCTTGATGAGGTCCATGTTCCTCATCTTAAGCTATCATATGTCTTCGCATCGCCAAAAGAGTGCTATGATTACCACATTGTGAGATAACCAGAGAAAGAGGACGCAGGGTGAAGAGTATATGTATTGTTTTCGACAAGGGGAGATGATCTAACATTGTTTTGTAATGAAATCCCTCAGATTAAAGATGTTGGTCTGTGCACAAATTGTCCGCCTGTAATTCTAACCTCTGACACGCGGTACTATCCTGCCTCCGTGCTTTTAGCATGATGTAGACTCGGACTTCAGCCCTGTGAAATAGATGCGGTGAGACTTGTCTCAAGTTAATAAGTTAGGTTGGACACCCTTTAAGACTTCTCTGGAGTGTTCAGGGCTCTATATAGGTTGATGCGGTATAAGTATCTATGGACTGCTATCAAAAATCACTTCTCTTTTGATTATCCAGTACCTAATTCTGATTGATGATTTTAGCGCTTCGAGCCCTGTCGCAAGTATGAAGACTCTCGCAATATCATAAAAGCGTACCATTTCTATACTGATGTATATCTTATAAGAAAAAATGTTGGTTCAATTGCAGCCTTCCGGTCGTATCTCACGAACGGGTACCGAGCATAACATCTTGGCCCCACTGATTCCCAGTACGAAAGCAGTGAATCATGTCTGCACCTTGTGATCTCCTTTTATGGCTTGCTCATAGGACGGTGGAACACCCCCCTCCGCGGAGCTCTCTCCTCGCTGTTCTTCTGGCACCGCTGCTCCTTGTGTGGTTCCATAATCTCTTTGCGACTGTTGTGGTGGGTGCTGCCCCTGAGGGAGCGCTTGTTGCCTCGGAGCCTCTATGCTTGGCTGGTGACTGACGTGATAGTACGCGACTCGTCCGTTTTCCCCTTGATCGTTGGGTATAGTTTCGTACTCGTAGTTGCTAGGCTCAGGATAGAGGGAAATGATATACCATGCATGGATTACGCCAGGCACGTATCCCAGTGTGCACAGGAGGATGTTAATCAGTGAGTCAGCGGTGCAGATGCCTGATTTGATCCATACTGTGAAGGAATCAGTTGAACGATTTGATGAACATTGGCTGAAGCTGGGTACCTGCGATTGGAGGGAAGAGGATTGCGAGGAGCCCAAGGAAAACATCGCTCGTGCACATTGTGTTGACTATAGGTGTCTCTAGGCGGACTCTCGGATGACGCAGTAGGTATTTCGAACCTGTGCGGATGGTGTAGGGATGAGAGACAGCGTATAGCATGCTACTGCCTAGTTCTAAGGTATCACGGTATCTGAAACGCCAAGGGAGGCGAAGCCAGTTACTTACGTAATCTGGTCTTGGCAGTCTAGCAAGCGCGGTCCCGAAGTCGCGATTCCTTTGTTCAACACAACGTTTGTACGCAACCGGGCAGACTTGCACGTTTCAAGGCTGACTAGCTATCCGTATCTCTATAAGTACTCCGATAATAGTATCAAAAGATCCTAAATGCCTAATCTTGCAAGATCGAGCGCTATCGCCGCCGCGAAGAGCACTCACCTCGATCGATTGCTGAGCGCAAGTACTCGTTCGAAGAGTAAAAGTAGTCTGCTGCAACGGAAGGACTGTATTCCACGGTGACGACAACACAAATATTCAGGTTTCCACTTGGTTGCGAATCGGCCAATTGGAGCTGGCTGGGTGGACAATAGCTGGATTCAACAATAGGCGAAGAAGGAGTGAATAGCATCACAAACCCAAATAGGCTACAAGACCAACCACCTCTTTTGAGAAACCAGCCACCGTATTTCCAAACAGCGCCAAGTCGCCTTCTATTTCTTGTGAGCTTTCCTCTGAACACCATCCATCAAACCGTTCCACATCTTCAACATCTTCCACAGCTGCTTACATTTACTCTACCTTCATCTAGCTTCTGGCAAGCTTCAATTCTGCACTAGCAATCCTAATTCTCAGCTTCTGGCAAGCTCTCGATTTGACACCTTTCAACATCGCTTCTGGCAAGCTCTCACTGAATTTGCTTCTTTATCACCCAATCTACCCACTAGTTCTACACACCATCACAAATCATATACAACACCTCTGTATCAATTCCATCACCGCAAAGATGTCTACTACCTCCGGGACTAGTCGTGTCCTCCGCTCAGGCTCCAGAGCTCGCTCAGATGGAGGAGCTGGCCCCCCCACTGCAGCTCCCTACTTGACTGCATCTACTCGCTCGAATCGAGGCCGCGGCTCGCGTCGCGCTGCGTCCCCAGCTGTAGCAGCCAATCTTCCAGACGACGAGGTGCCAGAGCTAAACCCAGCATTCAATCGAGCGTACGGCACCGCGGGAAAACCAGCAACTGTACAGCATCAATCCGCAAATTTGGGCATGGACCAAGCTGTGGAAGGTATCAATAAAGCAGTCTTCGGTGCTGAGGTGTCCAACAATGCCATTTATGGCAGTGCAAGTCAACTCGCGGCTGTCGACGAGGAAGATGAGTCTAGCGCAGCTGACCCTGGACGAGTGTCTGGTTCGTTCGCCGCCAGATTCGCCCAGCCTGCCACTGGTCAAGAGTCGATCAGTAATTGGGCAGTTCGACTTCCCCAACCTAGCCCTGGAAATCGGTTCATGTTCTCGCGAGGCGTGCGCGATGGTCGCGGGGGTCTTGACCTTGGCCAAGAGGAGGGCAAATGGAGTGCCATATTCGATACGCTCAAGCTTCCTTTCCTGACGTTGGCCATTCTTGGGCTCTGCGCTGTCCTCCTGATCAGCATGACTCCTTTCTCTTTGCTAAAGAACTTCGGTATCAGCTCAGCATCAAGTGGTACAAATCACAATATCACGAACATGGACTACAGCATCTTTCGACATCGCTTGGACCGAGTCGAGCAGCGTCTGTATGATATCCAACGCCACGTCGTGACATCCGCAAACCATGCCCCCCCTCAGCATCGGATTAACTGGTTCACGCCAGGATTTGGAGCCTGGATCGACATTGAGCTTTCGTCTCCAACAGCTGCCATCTGTGATCCGACTTGGAAACCATGGCCATTCAGCAGCTTTTTCAAGCAATCTTGTCCTATTCTACCTTTATCGCCACCCCAAAAGATGGCTCTTCAGACCTGGGATGACCCCATGCAAGACCGCTGGTGCGCGCCTCGCTCTGGCGGCAAGCTACAGCTCGCCATCGAGATCGAGCGAAACATATTGCCAACGGAGTTCGTGGTCGAGTACATGGCAAAGGCTGCCAGCCCCACAGGATATATGAATTCTGCGCCAAGGGAGGTAGAGCTGTGGGTTCGCATCGAAGATGATGAGGTTCGAGCCAAGGTCAGCGCTGCCATTGATGGTCTCTATCCTGATCTATGGCACGACGCAAACCTGCAAGGTAAAGTGCTCCATGTACCGCGAGACCTTGGAGTGGAGTACGTCCCGGTTGGCCGATGGGAGTACAACATTTGGCAGGATGAGAGTGCCCAGGCCTTCAAGATACCTGGCCCGCTACTCAATTACAACTTCAGTTCAGATAAGTTCGCCATCCGCGTCAATTCTAACTGGGGCAATGTGGAGTTCACCTGCATCAACCAACTGCGCATGTACGGGTCTGACAATTCTGGCATCATGGATGAGCTGGAGGATGATCCTTTCAGCCTGGTCTGATAAGGTGGCTTTGTGAAGGAAGTCAGGAGTGCTGGCGATTGTATGCTTGCGTTGGTATTGAGATGTATCCGTGCATGGGTGGGTAGCACGAGCGAATGTTGGCATCAGATACCCTTGTACTCTTTTCACTCGTGGCGAGCATTGTTACGAGATACGAGGTTACGAGTTGCGTCTTGATAGTCGGAGGTCCACCATATCGGCAACACCTCTACATAGATATATCACCGAGACCATTACAACGCGTTCATGGTCCACCATACAGATGAATTTATTGTCTTCTGTTCCTGCGCTCACTTCAATTTCCCATTGGGAATTTGCCAAGATTCTGCTCGCTGATGTAATGACGATAGTGATCACCTCAGGCTAAAATCAGATCTCGATGTCCTCGTGTCAACCATAGGTGATTCCGCTCGCTTATCTGGTAGTGGCGGAAGAAGCCACCACCGCAGTCATTCAAGTCATGATCTGGTCTTCCTTGGCGGAAGGCCAAGACGCCAAACCCTTAGAACTACCTAGCCTCGCGACCTATATGTGGATGGCACGAGTACGAACATCACAGCCTGTAGCGGATGACACCGCCAGGCTCGAGGCTTACACCTAAGTATCAATCAACTTTGTGGAAAGTAAGGTACATTAATGGTAGTTGATCCGTGGCTTGCACTTTATCCTAGCCCGAACGCTCCCGTGGATGGTGGCCGAGGACGGTCCGGCATTTCCCCGAGGATTGAATCACTGATTACTTTAGGTATTGATTGTCAACAATTCATGACAAGATTCTACGATACACCCGGCAAGTCGAGCACCTTGACCGTCCTTATCTGCCACGTTCTGCATTGTCAGACTATCTGAATCCACCAGCGCAGCAGCATGATGGACATGCTGGCTGAAAGTCAGATTACCGGAGCTAAGACCGTCGAAGTGTGGTCGGCGAGCAGACATTGTGTATGCAATACATGATGATCGGTCTTCAAATATATCTCCTCGGCGTAGAAAAGCGTCGAGGCAGCGCAGATGTGTGTCAAGCATTATACATATGGGGGTGGGAAGTTTAGATAAGTCAGATAAGAGGTAGAATATGGTCACACCGGTCGTCTCAGGGAGAGCTCAGTGTTTGACAAGAGATGGCTGCATGAGGAGATGAAACGGGGATGCAGGACCCTGAATGTGTAACCATGTTCCTGCAGCATAAACGGTCTGAAGGTGGGAAGCCAATCACCAGCCACACAGCCCTAAGTCCCTGGATCCCAAAAGAGCAGTGATAGGCGATGGTAGGATGCACTAGTGATAGAGTTAGACGAAGACGCCAAAAACGTGGCACCGTTTCACACTACACTCGGCTAGCCGGAACCCCACAGCGAGATGATTGGTGGAAGGAGGAGATACTAGATAGATTGATGGAGTACCTAGCTCAGGATCTGACCTCCGGTGCTTTTGTCGGTCAGAGCCGAAATTCATGACATCGTCTCGATCTGTGCCAACAAATGAGTTACCTCCTTAACCTTCATTATTCCGATTAGTGCGCTTCTACAATCAGCGCCATCGACGATCCGAGCGTCGTCCCGTCTCGCGTTCGATCACGCAGGATATTAATCTCATTGGTCCTCGATCGGGGGATTTTGCTAGGTAGCTTCATGGTACCTTGGCATCTTGGGTGGGAATAGGATTGAACAGAGCTCCGGAAGCAGCGGGGTGGTGGCTTCTCCATGGCCTGCCTTGCTACCAAGATGAGAGTCCCGAATGGCAAGGCTCGTCCACGGAACCTCCTTTCGAGGCGCACTGTCTCTTTCTCCTACCTAGTGCCATGCCAAATACGAACACAATATCTCGTGACCCCCATGTATTCCATCTCCTTCGTGCAACCTCTCATGGTTCAATACGTCTTGCAAACATACCCAACATCGTTATGCATCCACAACATAGCATGATGATGCCCTTCCATCTCGAGTGACCCAAGCTGACCAGCACTCCAATGGTCGACACATCACACTTACCCCATCAGCCGCAGCGTTGGAGGCCCTCAATTGACGCTTGATGCGCTCCAGTTGATACAACAGGCCAATTGATACGACAAGATCAACCATCATGGAGGCGACCCCATCCCAGATCAACGCCATGGCCGTTACGGAAAGAGTCACCTCGGTCTTTTCTTTACTTGGTATCATCTTCATTCTGTCAACATACCTACTGGGAAGAGGATTCGACAAGCCCATCAATCGCCTCATATTCTTCGCGTCATGGAGCAATTTGGGTATGAACATTGCATGTCTCATCGCAGAGGATGGTCCTGCTGCTGGCCAGGCGTCGTCGTTGTGCCAATTCCAGGCATGGGCAATCCAGATGTGAGTGCTCAGTCCGCCAAGATGGGAAGAGCAAGGATTGATGAAGGGAGCAGGTTCCTCGGAGTTGATGCACTATGGGCATTGTGCATGGCCCTCAATGTCTACCTGGCATTGTTCCGTGGATGGACAGCCCAGCGCATGCGAGGCTATGAATGGGCATACATCGCTGGGTGCTATGGATGTTCTTTCGTACCAGCGCTGGCTTACCTGTTCATAAACACCAAAAGCAGGGGAAAGATCTACGGTCCAGCGCTGGTGAGTACGTCTCGAAACTTGCGCTCGTCTACGCTGACCTGGCCTAGCTCTGGTGCTGGGTTGATGCAAGATGGGACTTTCTTCGAGTGACAACCCTCTACGGCATTGTGTGGTTCGTATGTTCTAGTCCATTTTCTTCTTCCTTCCTCACACGTCGACAGGGTCGCTCTTGGATTTGCCATGGGAATCTACATCATGGCCTTCATCAAAGTGTGGCATAACCGCCATGAGCTCAAAGGACTTTTCAACCCCTTCAACGAGAATCCCTTCGAAGGCATTATTACTACAGAGATATCTGTCACGACTTATGCTCGGCGCCCATCAGAGCCGAACCCCATGCCTCCAAAGGAGGAATTACCGCTTGCGTACGCCTCGCCAATGCGGGACCCTGATTTCGATCCTTATAGCGTCAATATTGAAGTTGGGCGCCCACGAGTAGATCGCAATACTTCGACGGCAGACATGTTCAAAGTACGAAGCTTGACCAGGAATCATGCCCTTAGCGAAACGAACCCTGAAGCTTGGCTTTACGCACGTGTCGCCTTTCTCTTCTTTTGTTCACTCCTCATCTGCTGGGTTCCATCCTCCATCAATCGACTCTACTCTATCGCCAACCCCAAAATCTTAGTCTTCGGACTTAATTACACCGAAACGCTCGTGCTACCCCTGCAGGGATTCTTCAACGCGGTCATCTACATCATCACATCCCAGACCGCCTCTCGAAATCTATGGCGCAGCATGACCGGCGCGCAAGAATTACCACGGAAAAACAGCACGGTAACCGGCAGTAGCGTCTCGAGGAAGGGAGACTCGAAATTGAGGATGGGACTGAGCAAAGCAGACACGAAAATGGAGCGGTTTACGAGTCGCAGGACGAGTGATAGGTCAGACCGTGATGCCAGTAGCATTACCAGTCTAAGGGGGCACTGACCTGATTACAGGTTGACATGAATTTTCGCAGGCGCTGGATACACTGCAATGCGTGAGCGTTACTAGCTTTTGGCTTCGGATTTTTCGGAATACACGCTCTATGATATACCCCGGGGTGGCGTTTGAGCTTGTCAGATATACTTCGTAGCTATACCGTGCTGTCGATCAGCGACCGTCTTCTTCATCTGGATTCGGAAGGGACCAATATATTCATTCTGTCAAATATCTCAGTATGCCGAAGGTCCTGAAAGAAATCTTCTGATCGGACACGCACGCTTGGAGCTCAGCTGTCTTCTCCCGGGGAACTGGGCCATCTGCTACTTGCGAATGGGTAGGCCTTCCATCTTCGATATGACACCCTTCGACTCTGAAATATCAACTTACAAGGTAGATCCTCTATTACTTTTACCGGTCTACCCATCTTTACGACATAACATCCCCTTGAAAGCTGAGAGAGCAACATCATCCCATCAACTCCATCCCCATCTCTTTCGCATAAGAAACACTGCCGCAGACACCTCGAATACTTCCATATCCCCTTGCCCCCCTTTTCCCCCTTTCCAAAACAACCAAAGACCACTCTTGCCAGAGCTCATCCCAACACCACCGATCCCGAATCAATATCCTTCACCCTTCTTCCGCAACGAAACGCGAAGCTTTACAGCTTTACCGCTTCACCTTCTCACACTCATTTGCCGTGCTATGTTATGTTAGAATACAGCAAAGGAAGCGCAGATCGTGCCCCACGCCTCATGCAGTAATACATTTGTGGTTTTAGACATGTGTGTGGCGTGGCTATTGCGCCTGTGGGATACTCCTCTTCTACCTCGTCTCCGAGACCAACACCTCCCACCCCTGAACTCTACTACATTGTAATCTACGCAACAAAGCGGTCGGCATTAAAAATACAGAATCAAGCCTCCTCAAAAGTCACAACTCTCGGTAACTCTCGTCTCACGCTTGTGCACAATAGTTCAAGAAGACAGACAGTAGACCATCTCGAACAAACCTATCTACCTTACGCAATCTGCAACGTCGAGCCGTGTTGGGCTGGCTTGACATTGCGATCGGGCTCACGTCCCTCCCCCAAGAGATCTTCTTCCCAAGGTACGTACCGTCCAGATGAACGGACCGAAAGCTGCTTGCGCTCCCAAGCCGCCCCTGCCACGAAGGAGGCAAGCAAGGTCTCAACGAAGGTTGGTCACTATTTTCAAGAACGATACTTACGGAGTTGGACTTGGAAAAAAAACTTATCCAATATTACATGCGTCTCCTGTAAGTTACCACACTTAGTATACATAATTTTCTTCTACCGCCCAAGTCACAGAAGACGACGAAGCAGGATATTTGCACCTAGCTTCTGAGCCTCCGGACATCGGTTTGGTGTTCGGCGGATACTGCCCCTTATCCTGTATCCCTGATAGCGGAGCGGTCGCCAATGTAGGCTCCACTGCTGTCGACACCCTCCCATCATCAATCGTAACGCATTGGGACACTATTGTGGAAACTGGACTTGTACTACTCTTACATCTCGACCTCTCGTATCGTGTATAAAGAGCAGGAGGCTGAGCCAGGTAACAGTGTTATTGTGAGGATTACGAGCAGCTATAGCCGGGTACGAGGTAGCTAATGTAGGCTCCCCCGTACTATACCCCCCGTGCTATGGCTTTTTGCTCCCCTAGTACCCCCTCTACTGGGTCAAAAGCGGCCCTATTCCCTTTCCCGAACCGAAATGGTAATTGCCAGCCTCAAGTTCGGGGGTAAATATATGAATGTATCAAATACACCCTGAACTGAGGATTGGTAATTCCCATTTTCGATCAGGAAAGGGAGCAGGGCCGCTTTAGAAGGGGCAACGAGGGAGTAGCGAGGGAGCAAGGGCGAGTCAAGGCCTGCATTATCAGATGGGGTGTAGCACATAGGAGCCTAAAGCGGCTGTGTTGGCCCGGCTTCAATTTGCTATTTGCGCCAATTTCTTCCGGGTCCCATATGTCTAGACGCCGTTGTTCTCCAATCTCTTGACCACGTATCAACATCCATAGATTTCAAGAGAATTCATTCGTCGCTCGGCACGTTGACGTAACCCAGCGAGTGGAGGCTTAATTCTCTCCCGGGTTTGTAAGGCGGAAATTTGGTAAATGGCAATAATAGCAACTTCTCTTTTCCCAACAAGGTCTACAAAGACAGTGTAATCGTCTGATGGGCGACGGCCTGATCTTGATAGGTTGGATTTTGATGGTGAAATCAGTGGATCTAGATCGAAACTCTGAGTGGACTTCCGATCACCAAATTGGAGACATCATTACCGGGGTGACAAGCCGTGCGGCTCCTTTCGGAAGTCGACTATCGAAAGGAAAACTCGGCGCCTAATTCTGGAGTTTCCAAGGATGGAGTGTGGACGGAAATCCTTTCGATCGTTTGCATGGTTCCGTCTCAACTTCGTCGAGCACCCTCTTGTTCGGACGCATAGGTAATTTAGGCCGTTCAATCGACAAGGCCTGCACGACACGTTGCCAGGAATCTTGCCATGGCTTCACTGGAGTAAAAGGTACGTCTCTGACTATTGCGGACAGAATATCATAGCTAATGAGATTCTCGTCGAAAAGGAGGCTGGGATCCGCCCCGTGAAGAAGAAGCGCTTCCAGGATCTCTATCTCTAACTTCCAAGAACCAGAGGCCGATGGCACTTTGAATTGAATGAGGTAGGATTCCCAAACAGTATTGTTTTCCTCATTTATTTCGTTCGGATCTGCTCCGTGTCGTATTAGATTGTTTATTGTAGCAAGTCGATTATCAGAGCGCATGTGTATCAAGGCCACTTCGAGGGGGAGCATTTGCAGTGTCTCATTCTTCGGCACGGATTGTGTGTTCTTGCCGATCCGGAGAGACAGAACCTCTGAGACACCTTCATGGACCGCCTTGTCTGCAAGCCAGCCTGTATGGTAGTCTCCTGCAGACATGCTCTTCCATAGAGATAAGCAGGAGCAGCAATGTTTGGAGAGCGCGTAAAGCGAACACGATGCTTCGTCAAGTGCTGCAAGTAAGCCATATGGCAGCTGGCCAATTTGCGCAAGCTCCCCAGTGTGATGCCAAAAGCAGCGTATGAGATGCGCCGTTGGATAAAAATCTTGAGCAAAGTTTTCCGTATTCAATGCCGGCGGTCCTCGATGTCGAAGAATGGCTTTGATCTGAACTAGCATGGAGTTACAGATGAAAAGATGAGGGTTGAATTCTTCACCTGCTCTTTTCGTCACTTGGTCGAAAATGCTTCTTGTTTCTAGAAAGTCCTTTACGGTACGATGCAAGAACTGGAGCACGCCTCCATCACTGAATTCTAGAAGGTCCTGGCAACGTGCCAGGACACGCGTTCGCGTGATCCCCTCAAGATTTTCCACGATCGTAGCGTGCCGTAAAGAAACATCATCTCTTAGGGCATAAAATTGGTCTTCCTCTCCGAAGTGAGCGACGTCGAGAGCAGATAGATTACTGTCTATCGCGTTAAGCTGTAACATATAGAGGCGTGCCGCTTGTTTGCCGTATACCCTGTCTCCTCGATCCAAAATGCGGTTGAAAAATTCCTCCAATTCTGTAGGTAACTCTCGTAATCGAGTTTGTAGCTCTTCCACAGTATCGAGATTTGTCATACCTCGAAGCAATGATCTCACCACCAGGAAGACCCAGAGAAAAACACCGGAGGATCGCTCGACGATTTCTTCGACAAGAGTCAAATACTCGGCCTCAGTTGCCAGTCTCCAGCGATATTGCATCTCTTCAGTAAGTTTCTCGTGAGTGAACCGCCAGATGTCGGTCCGGTTGAGATTTTGGAGAATGATTCTTTTTCCCCCATTGTCTCCATAAAAATCCTCGAAGACGTTCCAGGGTCGACTAGTAATACATACCTTGATAAAACCGGAACTCGTCAGATCCTTGATTAGACGCAAGATATCCAAATATTCACCCTCATACTCGTCCATTCCATCAATGAAGATGCAGAATCTTGCAGAATCAAATGACTCCGCTTTCAATCTTGTCAGCGCCTCAAGGAGCTCACTTTTCGTCCATGATTCTCCCTCATCCAATTTCAACCCTGCATTCCAGCGATCTGGACAAAGATGAGGAATCAGAGCTGGACGCTGTTTCAAGATACACATCAAGAGTGATTGCAATAGCCCTTCTTGACTCTTTTGCATGCTTGTGCCTGCGCTCCAGAAGAAGAAGCCGGCAACAACTAAGTCCTTCCCTGTAGCCCATTTTCTCAAAGCTGCACGGGTCTTTGAATGATTGTAAAGATACTTCATCAAAGTAGACTTGCCGGATCCTGCTTTACCGCTGACCCAGAATACATCCTTGCCCGCATGCAGCCAGTCAAAAACATTTGAAGAGCTTCGCAGTCTGCTTACGTCCTCAGACCCTTCGAACAGCCAATCATAAGTCCTGGGATGAGGATCTTTAATATTTCTTTCCCTTTCCGAAATCTTAGGGTAGTGCAGACTTGAAATAATGTCGACCTGTTTCTGCAAGTAGAAGCTCTCCTTGTGTAATTTCGACAGCCAGTCAGGCAATTCCCGTGGAAGTTCTGCCTCTAGGCTGCTACTTTCAGAGTATCTATAGCCGTTAATACTCCGAGCAAGCGATATGCGGATGTCATGACTGAGTTTGGAAATGTCCTCACGGACGTTGATTCCTAGGTGATGACGATTTTCCAACAGTTCATCAAGAGCTGTGCCCAGCTTGACTTGTGCCTGAGAAATACTTGACTGACTTGCCGTAATAGACTTCTGCCGATCGCTGAATCAAGCAGTAATAAGAGCGTTAGCGAGGTATGATTTGTGGGAGGCTGCTAACCTACCACAAGAGCGAAAGAAGTCGACTTGCCAGCTGTGACCTGTATAGATCCAGCTGGTCCTTGTAACACTTGATTTCATTTGCCCTCCAGGCACATTTCAAAGCCTGTCGGGCACTCTGCCATGCCCTCCGTCGACCTTTGACTTTTAGGCCTTCTAAGACAGCCAAGAGCTCTTGACCTAATTTTCTGCAAGATTCCAGTACGGGCAGCAAAGTGATTTCAGAATCTGAAGGACCACTCCCGAAGATGTTAGACCTAGTAGGAATGAGGCCGTCACAGAGATTTTCAAGATCTTTCGTGACATCTTCCAAGACTTTATGGGATGCACTTGCTCCATCTGCAGAATTATAAAGCTCTAGACTGCCATTGATCAATTTACCGGTGAAATCGATGAAAGTCACCACATTGCCTGCTAGTCCAAGGGCTATAAATGGATCCATTGAAAGGCCCGTTTCCCAGCCCACGCGGCGGCCTCGACAAGCAATTCATCAATTCCAAGATTTATGACGATCTGAGAGCGCCTGCGCTCATGTAAAATAAGGGGGGACGCCAGGACGGCGACGAAGTCGTCAAGGGCTCCAAGTTGGCTGTGTACACAGCCTCATCAAGATTTGGAATTCGGTCCGGGTCAACCTCGGCTGATGACTAGAAGAGTTCAGGGTAACAGGGCAACCGGAATAATCTATAGCATGAATGTTATCTTTAATGGTTCTTAACAAGCTTGTCTCTATGTATTCTATATTCTATGCCGTGCTATAATCCGTATACCTAAAACTTTCTTCCGTATTAAACGTCTCTTTAACCATCCCATCCCTGGCTTGAGGACTATCGTAGTACGTCGACTACGGTTTTTGTGGCTAGGGGGGAGTGAAGTAAGTCTTCTGTGGGAGGACACGGGCTCGATAGGATAGGGGGTGGTGGTCTTCGTGTTGAATGTGCAGCATGTGAGATTGCTGATCTGATTCTTGCCAGCGAGGCAGTGCCTTCGGTTCTGATAATCGATTGTGTTTTGGCGTCTGCTGTTTGAATGAATCCGTGAGCGGAGTTTTATGTTGTATGCGACATAGGTTTGCGAAACGGCTTTCAAAAGGATATAAGAGGTAGGTATCGGCAACTCTCGTTATGTCACGTACGTGCATGCATACATATCGGTTTCGTCTCACGAATACTCTCTCTTCATCGTCCGGTCTCAGGCGCGCCCTTCAATATCCAGCCATATCCCCATCCCAACTTTCCCACATACAAAAACACCCTAGCTCGCCCGTCCATCCAGACTCCCCTCCCACCACTATTCAACCAGCCCTCCACACCTCGCTAGATGCCGACGAACCCAACCTGGAGCGTCGGTTATAGTAATACGATAGAGGCTTTGTATCTAAATAAGGAGTGAAGTCCTCGAGGCAGGCGCGAATGAGGGTTGAAGATGCTAGAGATAGATGTATTTGCTCTGTCTGGTATTTGTCATCGATTGATTTTCTTTCGTGTCTTGAGCCGGCGATCGTAGGTTCCTTGTGCTACCTATGCTCATAAGCGACTCGTTACGCGGGATTAGCTTGGTTTCGCAGGATATCTACCAATCAATGCCCATGGGGTATGAGAGAGCTGCGGTGCACATTGCGCTAAATCTACCGTTCAAGGGGTTGCGAGGCGAACAAGTTCATTCCTTCGGAGAGTAGAGCGTGTATATTCGTTAGGCTAAGACGCTAAGTAAATATAAACAGATACGTAGGTACACAATCATCGCCACTGACTGAGATCGAATCACAATCTGCTCTCAATCCCCGCAAGATGCTGCTCGCCCGGCCAATGCGCCTCGGGCCAAACATGCCTCATCGCTTCCCATATGTGGCTGACATGAATGATTTCTAAACCATCCTTGACCTCCTGCGGCAAGTCCTTGATATCCTTCCGGTTCTGCATCGGCAGGAGTACTGTCGTCACGCCAGCCCGATGAGCTCCGATCAATTTCTCCTTGATACCGCCTACGGGCATGACACGTCCTCGCAGACTGACTTCGCCCGTCATAGCGATGGTGGGAGGGACGGCTTTGCCGCTGAACAGCGAGATCAACGCGATGGTATGCGCTAGACCGGCCGAAGGACCATCCTTGGGTATCGCACCGCTTGGGCAGTGGACGTGGACGCTGCGGTTCTTCATGATATCCTCGTTTGCGTCACGTGTCAGCCCAAGTTCGTAAGAGTGAGCTTTTACCCACGTCAAGGCCACCTCGACACTCTCCTTCAGAACGTCACCCAATTTCCCGGTAAGCTGCACACGTCCGTTACCAGGCATGTCGGCCACCTCGATGAAGAGGATACTGCCTTGGCCACCACTGCTGTAGGCGACTAACCCAGTGACAATACCAGGGACGGATTTCTTTTCCGCAATCTCCTCGTCGAAGCGTTCGATACCAAGAATTTCCTCTAGATCAGCGACCGAGATGTGAGGACTATACTTCTCCATCGAGGACGTATCCTTGGCATCGGCGTATTCTACGGCCTTGTACCTGCAAACAGAGCCGATCTCGCGTTCCAAGTTGCGGACGCCAGACTCGCGTGTGTAGGAGGTTATGATTGTATCCACAACATCGTCGGTGAATTCGATGTCCGGAGCGCTTAGTGCGTTGGTGATAATCTGCTTGGGAATGAGATGTTGGTTGGCAATGTGGCGTTTTCCGACCGTGGTGTAGCCTGAAAGCTGAATTGTCTCCATTCGGTCGAGGAGAGGAGGCGGGATCGTGTCAAGGGTGTTCGCTGTAGCAATGAAGAGTACCTTGCTGAGGTCGATGGGGACGTTGATGTAGTGATCGCTAAAGCTATGGTTCTGTTCTGGATCGAGAACTTCGAGCATGGCTGCAGAGGGGTCACCGTGGAAATTTGAACCACCGACCTTGTCGATCTCATCAAGTAAGAAGACTGGGTTGTTGACGCCGACCTTCTTCAGCCCGCTGACGATCAAACCTGGCATTGCTGCAACATACGTCCGTCTATGACCTCTGATCTCTGCTTCATCTCTTACACCTCCGAGTGAGATGCGATGAAATTTGCGGCCAAGGGCAGTGGCCACGGATTTGGCAAGACTGGTCTTGCCTGTGCCGGGAGGACCGACCAGGAGCAGGATTGGCGATTTATCCACGCGCCGCCTACTCTGCAATATCTGGATTTTGGTTGAGTCGACATCTGGGTTTTCCCGAGACGAGCCCAAGTCGATGTCCACATCCTTCTCGGTGTCCGTAGGCGGCGTCGCTCCATCCTTCGCTTCGTCCTTAGCTTTGGCTATCTGAGCTTCAATATCGGCATTGACTGCTTGCTTGAGCCTGAGCACGGCAAGGTACTCTAGAAGACGCTTCTTGATCTTCTGAAGCCCATAGTGGTCGTCATCAAGCTGCTTTCTTGCTCTTTTCAATGTTTCAACACCCAATTGATCTTCAGTTGCGGCCGTCCAAGGGACTTCGGTGAGAGTCTCAATGTAGGTCCTGCACACACCATATTCAGCCTGTGCGGCGTTCATCTTCTTCAGTCTCTTCAATTCCCGATCGGCAACTTTCTGTGCTTCGGGTGTCATGTTCGCTGCCTCAATCTTCTTCTTGAGTTCCTCCAGCTCATTTGGCTCTTCTTCGGCCCCATCATCGCCAGCTCCAGGAGCAGAGAGGCCTCGTGGATTGAAACCTCCGAGCGTGCCCATCGCTCTGCGCACCAAGGCATCTCGATCCTGGCGGCTGATGTTGTTAATGCCAAGTCCTTGGTTGGGTACCGAACTAGTGATGGTCGTGATTTTGACGGTCCCTTTCATGCCGGTGACCTGTCTGTTAAGGAGTTCGATCACTTGGTTCATCCGCTCCTTGACGTCCAAAGCTGCCAGTACGCGTAGCTTCTCCTCCAAAGACGCTTCGACAACATTGCTCATGAAATCAGCGAGGACGCCGGCTTCTGCCAGCTCTTTCTTGGCAACAAAGAGCTCCAGCCGGCGCGCGAGGAGTGGGGATAGGTTTGTAGAAGACCGCGGGAGGAACGCAGCAACCCGAACAAGGCTGAGAAGCTCCTGTGAAAGTTGCTTGAGATGCTCAAAGAGTGTCTGTAGGTCAGGGTCCGCGACTTCGACTGTGAACCATATTTAGCATACTTTTGCCAGCTGTTGGGTTTACGCACCCTCCTCGTCCAGGTACATGATCTCCGCTTCGAAATGTGGCCTCATCTGCGTAAATCGGTCGATCCTGAACCTCCTTATCCCCTCCACAATCAACGATAAATCATTTGCCCTCCTTCCCTGAACTCCGGATATCTTGGCTACCGTACCATACATGAACAGATCGCGATGATCGGCATCTCCAGGATTGATGTTTTCGTTATCAGTTCGTTTCCGAGTCTTCGGCTGTCCATCGTCTATCAGATGCTGGCCGTCCGATCGGAGTAAAGGAGAGTTGATGGGGACGCAGCCGATAACGATAGCTGTAGCGTCTGGCCGAGGACGTCTATCTTGTGTGAAAACAGTGGATAAAAGAGCCGGGATATCTGTTCGATTGGCGATAGGCACGCGAAGAGTGATACCTGGTAGAAGTACGGACCCTTTGGTCAAGGGGAGTATTGGGATGGTCTGAGACTTGTTTTGGCCCATGTTCAATGGATATGGTATATCAACGCGGGTTCCGACAGCTAAAAGCTGTAGATTAGGTGTAATTTACGAGGAGAGATACCACGCCGATGAAGACAGTATATAAGAGGTGGATGAGTTGGAATAGTATTGAAAGTATGAGCATGGTATCGTTCAATAGCATCATCGTCGGACACTCTAAGGCCGAGCCGAGGCCCGTCAGCTAGCGCCTACTACGGTGTCCGGCATATTGGTTGTTAGTGTGGCAGGGATTATTTTGGTGTCCTCTCCGTATTAATACCTGTCGCGCCAACAACTATTACCCCGGATGCTCTGTAGAATAGCTAATCCTTTTTGAGCTTCTTGAGACCAAGATAATTCTAATATCTTTGATGATCATATTACTTGTATTGGAAATAAGTTGAAAGACCCCTTCCCAAAGCGTGCGGTCGAAGTTCCTTAGCTTGAGAGATGAACATCAAAGGAATTTGGATATGTTATGGCCAGAGAGAGAGACGGTATCATAACAGAAGAAAGCAGCCGAGGCGAGGTTTATAAAGCTATCCCTTACCAAAGGGCATGAACAAAATCGCCGTATCCTCTACATGCTGTCGTATACAAATCACTATACTCTGCTCATCTATCTGTATACGAAACGCCAATCTCGTGAACCGTATTTCCCTCACCAACCTCGTGTATTTGACCTTCGCCCATCTCGTGGGCCTGACCTTTGCCTATTTCCTTTGGCTCTTGGCCTGCAATCTCATGAGCCCTGTTCGCTTGCGTCTCATCAACGATTGGTTCTCTATCGCTCAGGTATTTGCCCTGATGCTGTACCCTGTTCCGTCGCCTCCTGCGAGCAAAGAAAAACAATACTGCTGCTGCAACTGCTATGCTACCTAGTGCGACTCCAACGCCGATCCCGGCTTTTGCACCTCTTCCAAGGCCTGTACCCATGGCTTGAATTGTCTTCGGAGCTGATGAATCAATTATTGGAGCCCAATTCTTAGCCCACGTTGTGGAGAAGCCGGAAATAGGGTTGGACGTGATGTTGGTCGTCTTTGAGCTGATTTCCTGTATCTGACTCGGCCCAACGCTAGGGCCTGGCGCTTGAGCCAAAAAGAACTTCTCAAGTTCCCAATTCATACCAATGAATGCAGCCTGAAGGAAGGCCTTTCCAATGAGGAAAGGATCTTTAGTCGGAGTAGTTGGGTCGTATGGGCGGCAGGGAAAATAACGTTCTGGTGTAGATACGATAGGCGCCTCGAGAGTGAGGTTCAGTAGCTGGAGAGGAACTTTGATGCTGAGATTTCCACCGCTGCTACCGGCTGATTGGAAGACGAAATCTAGATAAGTGGGCGCCGAAAGAACTCTTTGATACGCAGTATCGGCGGTGTTCCATTTGTAGAGCCCAATATCCGATGCTAATGTTATGGGCAAGAACTCGGCGATGGCGGCGCAGGTATCGGTTGGCAGGAAGAGATATGGCACAAGTGGATTGATGGTGGTAGGTATACTTTGGCCTGAAGCCTTGAATTTGAGTAGTCCACCGGCAGATGTCGCATTAAAGGGCGAGATGCCACTTTCGACCCCCAGTCCAATGTCAATAAGCTCTAACGCCATGCTCCCATTGGCTCCTAAGTCGAAGGAGCCAACGTCTCCTAGCACTCGACTCTGATCATACCCTCCGAAAATCAAGGATCCTCCAAGACCAAGCAAAGCAGATCCGTAATGGAGACCGAATGAATTGGACGTCGTACGGTTAGAATCCCATAAATAGCCTGGTATTGTCAAACCTTGATAGGTCCCCCATGTTTGGACATCTAGCCATGCACCAAGAGAAAGGGATCCGACGGTCAAGGGGTAGGTTGTTCCATTAGGAAGCGCGGCGGTCAACGCGTTGACTGCATATAGGGAATGATTGTATACATTTGTGGAGCCTTGAAGGGTGGTCTTTAGGTTGAGAGTGTCGAAGATATTGACGCCCTGTCCCTTGATACTCACTGCGAGATCGAATGATTAGCAATTACCTTTTTGGAAGCATCATTAGAGCAAGGCAACGAGTCAAGGTCGGTCCTCCCAAATATATTTTTTGCAGCTTCATACGGTGCCTTGTCTCGGAAGTTATAACTCAGGAATTAGCTTACTTGCAGCGCCACTACCCCATCTTCCAAGAGCTTCCGTTTTGTCCGTGAAATTAGAAATTACATTGTGAGAATTAGCCTGATTATATAGCCCGGCTGCAGCAGCGAGGCATGTGCCTGTTCCGCTGCACATAGTATCTGAATTGACGATAGTCTCCCAAATGCCGCTAGGGTACAAGTCTACTTGGGAACCACCAATGTCAACGGTGACGGCCTGCCAAGGTCCATCTGGGCCGTAAGACGTCGTATTCCATACAACGACATATGGCTGAGTCCCGGTCGCGATTGTCGCTGCACGTACAGCAAACACTAGCGTAAAGGATGTGGCAAGAACAGTTAGGATACGCATACTGCTAGGTGCTTTTTATGAAAGGATAGTATGTCCAGATACTCAATCACGAGCCTTCTTCAGCAAATCGATGGTAACACGTGAGGCATAGGGAACAATAAGAATCGCGACAGAAAGATGAAAGTAGGTAGAGAGGCAAGTCCTTTGCAGCTCTTACAACCCAGACCATTGTGGGGGCGTACTGACTTATCGCGTATCACCGTGTTGTGGCTATCATCGATGGAGGTGGAAAGCGGTTGTCGACAGCAATTGATTGGCTTCAATTCGGCGAGATGCATCCAAATATATGTTGTAATCCAGAGAAAGATCAACGTGGAGAGTAGCTGCTGTAGGATGAAACGATAATGAAGCTAAGGAATCCTTCGAGGCTTGCTGGCGGCAAAGCACGAACCGTGATTCGTCCTTATATGTCGTTATCCGCCAGACTGGACTCATTCGACTTATCATGGAGCCTGTAATCTGCCGTTGAAAGCTGAAGAGCTCATAATACACATCTCACCTTCCGCATATAAATAGTAGATACAGAGAGCTCTGCGTTGATAATAATGCTAACGTTTGATGTGCCGCCCCTCCTTCCCCCGCCGTACAGCTGCTGAACGATATCAGGGGTATGATAGATGATTTGGCTATCATTGACTATGCTAGATGTCTGAAAAGGTGTCTAGGAACAACACAACGAGACAACAAGACTTTGTCGACGTGGCCACTCGCTTATTGTCTTGGCAGAAGGGCTTATTTCCAACAACAGCGAGCAATACTCTAGCGGCTTGGCAGTGCTTTCTCTAGAGCTTTCGACAATCTGCACATTGCCCAGAGGAATAAAACATGGACAGAGAGGTCATGTCTTACGCTGCCGAGAAGCAACGACGGGCTAAACTACGTGTATGAAGAATACCAATAAGTATGAGGGAGATTGGAATATGTAGATGATGAACTCGAGGGGTAGGTGGCACATTGCGTTGCGTTGCTGATCCCTTGGGCTTCTCCAGAAGATGCGGAGAACAATAACATGTGAAGACCCAACAAACACCAAAGTACCATGTATTCCACACGTTGAACCACCAATGATACAATCAAGTTCGACCTAGCTTGAAGAGAGTTATTGCTAAAGAAAGCGCAGCTCAATCACTTAGACGTGGCATGGTACGGTGTTCTCATGCGTTCATTCGGTATTGTAAATATCCTCTGGGCCGAATGTGTGTTTGTCTGATGCACTGCCTAGATCTTGGGCCAATCTTGATTACAGGGCTGTTGAACTGCCTGGCCGTGCCCAAATTCTTTTCCAGGCTGTGAGATCCGGATATGGCGAGTAAGAGGATGGCTTAAGATCTCCATGTTCTCATTGCCAACTAGAGTGCCGTAATAGACCAACGATTGTCAGGACCCAGGGATGATACCTATGTCAAGTATGCTACCTCTTTTTCCCAGGTCTGGCATTCTTCTCTTTCCTCCTCTCCTTCACCCCCCTCTCTTTGCGCACATCATCAACCCCTCTGATCTCACTCTTCCCCTTCCCTTCCTTGAACCGACCCCTACGCTCCTCCTTCGCCTTTTCAACCATCTTTTTCTTTTTGTAGAAATCATCTCTATACTTGTCTGCCTCCTTAGGCGCTTTGTCTCCTTTGTGCTTGAATCTTTTACCGCCGCCCCTGTTTGATGGACTTGCGGCTGCCTCGTTCTCACCAGTGCGAGGCAGCCGATCGATCCTGTTTGATTTCCTCCATGCATCAAATCTACCACTGCGGAAGGAAGCCGCGATCTTCTGTCCACTCTCCCCATTGATCATTCGTTTACCCTTACTACCATCCTCATCATTAGCTCGCGCGACGTACTTTTTGCTTTTCTTATCCCATCGCATGCCTTTTGCACGACTCGGCTCAGCAAAGCTCTTGGCAGTGTCGTCATTTGTAAAATCCATTGTTGCATTACGAGCCGCCGAGAGGAAGTTGGAGTTGCCTCCTGAATGGACACCGTAGCCTCGATCTTGGACTAGCTGATCTGTGGATGGGGTGTACGACATGAAAAAATCCGAGTCTTTGTACCCATCACGCTTGCTTTCCTTGGTTCCTAAAGCGTGCGAAAAAGTGACCTCAAGCTCATCGTCTGAGATTGGGGTTATGTCTGAATGATCATCCGGCGGATTATCACCATCTGCGTATGGAGTTGCCATGCTTCGTTCCATTACCTGTTCGTGAACTTCAGGTGCATGCTCGAGCTCTGCGCGTTTCAAAGCTTGCTGCTTTCTTCCGACTGTCACTCTTCGCCTTTTCATGATTTCCGCAGCTTCATCCATTGCGCCTCGCTTGCCGATTTCAAAAACAGTCTCTTGAGGCCTGAACCCACTTATTTGAGCCAGCATGCTCACTCGCTCTATTTCAGCAGAGTCCTTCTCGGTATCAAATAACGGATGTAAAACCATCCAGTCCTTCGATCCTGTCACCTCCTTGGACCTTCTCGCACTTTGAAGCGAGGCCGCATTGCGAGTCTTGAGGTAGAGCTTTTCGCCTTTCATCGCCACGGTCCGTAGTGCCAGCAGGTCTCCATCTTCATCGAGTAGCTTAGACACCAATTCGCAATTAGTTCCTAGCTTGTCTCGCACAAGACTACCAACTACAATGTTTTCCGAGTAGCTAAGATCCTGGCTGTCCCGTCCCAAAAGTAGTTTTCTGCCCAGAAAAAGCTGCAGATCTAGAAGATATGGGACATCCGACTCTCGGACAAGACTGTAGCTCCAGCCTGCGACGTTTGTTGTCAGTATTATAGCTCTTGCATGATTGATAAAAAGTGAAATGTAGGTTTGACGTTTACGAATGGAGTAGATGCTCTCCAAACTGGCCTGCAACGCAGTATGGGGCACGAGAGCAGTAACCCGAAGAAGACGTACCTCGCTGTCCAGCTCGCGCTGTCCTCCCAACTCGATGGATCTAGTAAGGGGGGTCAGTACTCTGGGCTCTTCATACTTATAGACTCCACTTGAAACTCACGAAGATTTTCGGCTGGGCAGGAAAGTCATAATTGATCACGTTGGCTAACACAGGAATATCTATACCTCTCTGATAACGTAGGGGGTCAGCATACCTCTTCGAAAGATGATTTGCGAGACATGTCTAGGGAGTGAAACAATTTCAAGAGATAGCCCAAAACCAAAGATGTTTCTAGGTGGAATTATGATTGAGCAGAGGGGACACTGACAGCAGCAACATCTGTTACGACCAAGATATTCGTTTTGCCTCCGGTAAAGTCTTGAACTTGTATTTTCCTTGCTGTCTGATCAAGAGATCCATAGGCATGCGATACCGCAAAACCTGACTGCCGTAAAAGTGCCGCGATATAATCAACATGCTAGATAGTCTTTGAGTCAGCAACGCTGTATGAAACATTGCAGCCAAGATAAAGGAATGTCAGGATAGCGATAGATAATAAGAGAAGTGCGAGGCCTCCAATGGGGGTGGATGTAGAAAATGATGGGACCGAAAAAGATTACGTACATGTTTCGTGGAGCAAAAAATGATCGTTGAGTGCTCTGTTGGAGTATCCCTAGGCTTTGGTTCATTGTTGTCGCCTCTTTTCCTTTTCTTGCTAATTTTGCCCGCATCCTCTTTCTCTCGGCCTGCAGCTTCCGTTTGACCCAGTGGGATTTGAATGACGTCGCTCAAAATATGTAGTAAGGCACCCTCCTTTTCCTCACTTTTCGTTGTAAAAAAGGCACTTTGGAGATCTTGAGAAATCTTGCTGTCTGCATCTAGTCTTACAAGTCGCGGTTCCTGTAGACCGGCTCTAGCGAATTCGACGAGTGACTTTGGCAATGTTGCTGAAAAAAGAAGAGTCTGCCTCGATGGGGGGAGAGCGTGCAATATTTCTGTTAATTGCGCCGCGAATCTAATGACTCTCAATACATGCCGAAAATTTAGATTCGGAATTCTTGATATAGCGACGTACCCCATTTCGAATAATCTGTCAGCTTCGTCAAAAACCACATAATTCACGGACGAGAGATCCAGCGCCATTTCGATAGTTAGGTGTAAGAACCTGCCGGGGGTGGCGATCACTATATCTGGGTTGGAAGTCATGGCACCTAGATAATCTCTTCAGCAATCAGGTCTAGGGCTGAAATCGAGTCGCGAGACATGAACGTTCCTCAAGATTACAACTCGATTGAGTGAACTCGACAGTCAGATAGAGCGCAAGGACACCTACTGAACTGCTCCTCCAAGGACTCTCCTCCTACAAGCAATACAGATTTCAGATCTGTGCCTCTCCCGAGCTCCTTGACCACTTTCAGGGTCTGAAGTGCGAGTTCTCTGGAGGGAGACAGGATCAATCCACGACACCTGAGTGCGAATCAGAGACGGAGAAAACAAAATTGGGATGAGAACCGAGATGGACTTTATTACCCAATCTTGGCGCTGTGGCTCTTCAATCTCTCCACCATTGGTAGTACAAAGGCGGCAGTCTTACCAGACCCTGTCCTGTTGTCTTAGATCAGCTGATAGCCACGTGGGTTTCTGTCTAAGGCATCAATACCTTGCCATTCCTACTACGTCTTGACGGTCGAGTATCGCAGGTATCGTCTTCCTCTGAATCGGCGTGGGCACAGAGAAGCCTTTTCGCGCGATAGCTTTGAGGATATTTGAATTCAGTCCCATGGCTTGGAAGCCACCGCCTTTTTTTACCGTCTTGCCCTTCAAATTCGCCGAGTTCCGATTGGAGGCGGCCTGTGTCTCGGCAATGAAGCCTGCATCGTCCGAGCTGTAGTCGCCTTCGAGATCGGGCATCTCCCCTGGAGCAAGCATACGGGCTTTGCGATCTGGATGCTGTGCTTGGCTCTCATCATCCGAGCCAAAAGTGCTATGGTGGCTGAAGAGGTTCCCAGATATATCGACCTCATTTTCAGAGGCCGCTGGCGATGGCAAACGGCGAGGCATCTCGATGGGTGAGATGAATTGATTGTTGGGCAAGCAGTGCTACGTTATATCTTTCAATGTATTAGACTCCATAGGACGCCACGATTTATTGTGCCAGTAATGTATTTTACGACATTCTGCTAGATGCAGACACAATCACCAAAAAGTTCGCAGCCTATCAGCGGCGGGTCGGACCGTTATCTTAGCGTGCCCTCTGCACGTGATCACTATACACGCACGACACGCTTTGTGAAGTACCTGACGCGCCGCACAAGTCAACATTAATCATTGTGCCTCTTGTCTTTGATTGCAGTATCACCTTCCACAGACACCACTCTGAAGGTCTCTGTGATCTCGGAATAAAAGCTGAGATAGTTGCTCGCAATCTCGGAACCCCACAGGTCCCTACTGTCATCCACCTACCGAAATCTTGGAGCATTTTGGCCTGCAAGGTTAAGCACCCTTTGATTGAGCCACGGGCTATCCAGATAAGAGATGGGTCAGTCTTGTATGGAACGATGTGGCACCAGATTTGGCTAATTGGTGTCATAGATTATGGAGGGGGCTACTCTACAACCTCATATGGGGCTCAGGGCGGAGCCGGAGGTGGGGGTTTTATGGGAGAACAAGGTGGAAGTCAGGGAGGAACTGCTGGCAAGGTCAGTCCTTATAATCTGTACCCCCTAATTGATTAAAATCTGACATAGCCTGAAAGGGAACATACGGAAAAGATACCCTCAGACCAGTCACCATCAAGCAAGTCCTCGAAGCCGCCCAACCCCACCCCGACGCCGATTTTAGTATCGACGATGTCGAAATCACCCAGGTCTCCTTTGTTGGCCAAATCCGCAACATCTCCACCCAAACGACGAATATAACCTACAAAGTCGATGACGGCACTGGCACAATAGATGTCAAGCAATGGCCCGACGGCAACTTATCTTCCGACGCGGACGGCATCACCACCGCAAAGTCAAAGCTTGTCGAGAACGATTGGGCTCGAGTCTGGGGCCGACTGAAGGCTTTCAACAATAAACGTCACGTGGGCGCTCATGTCATAAGGCCAATAGTTGATAAGATGGAGATCCAATACCACCTTCTCGAAGCAACATACGTACATCTCTACTTCACCAAGGGTGATCTGAGCACGATCAAGCAAGAGAGCGGAGCAGCGAACGGAGGGCAAGATCAGGCTGGATACGGAGGTGCGGGCGCTGGTGGTGGTGGTGAAACCCTGGCGAATGGAAACCAGATGCCGAACGTCAGCACGAATGCCAAGAGGGTATATCAGACGCTGAAGAGCAGTCCGCAGAACAACGAGGGACTGCATGTGCAGAGTATAGCTTCGATCTCGCACATGAACGTGCCGGATGTGCTGAAGGCGTGTGATGAGCTGCTCAGCCACAGCATGATATACACCACCGTGGATGATAGCACGTTTGCCTTGTTGGACTTTTGAGACGTTCTTCCAGGGCCATTGCGCCGAATATCCATGCAATAAAGAATCTTCTTCAATAAAAACGCCAACGCTATGCAATGTATATGCTCACGACTACCCCAATGACCCAGCTCTTCCTTATATACCACGCGGCTGCAACGCCAGCATGAACCACTCACGTCGTCGCACCCTCTCTACTCTCACCCCCCTGCGGCTCAGTCCCAGTCATATACTTCTCCCACCCCGGCCTCCACCCCACCTTCCCCCCCAACAACTCCCTCGCCATCTCCCTAACCCCCATCCTCTCATCCCTCGGCACAATCCTCAAATCCTGCCCCTGCTCAGTACTCCCCTCCCTCACCGCCTCCCTCTCCTTCGCCCGCGCATCGTGAAATGTTTTATCCCACGGCCCCATATCCTCCGGCGCGTCCGGCCACAAAAAGTTATCCCCACTCTTCATCTCGATCGTCATCTTCTTCCGCTGCGGGCGGCGGTAGACCGAGCCCGTGCGCTGTTCGCGGCGCACTTTGCCGTGGATGATGTAGGAGCGCACGTGGAGGGTTTCGACAGAGTAGAGGTTGTAGAGGTAGTCTTTTAGGTCGAGCTTGTTCATCCAGAGGGGGGTGATGAAGGTGGCGTAGTGGGCGGGTTGGTGGGCGGGGGGGCGGAGGAGGGCGAGTGTGAAGGTTGGTCTGTGGGGTGGGTGGGTAGATGGACGGTTAGTGGGTGTTTGGAGATGCCATCGTACGAACATCGAGTGTGATTGAAGGGAGGCTCATGAAGGGCGATTAACAAGTCGCAAATGGTACTTACAGGAAGACTTGTTTCCGCCCTTGGGGGGGCTTGAATTCATCCGGTTTCAGCGGGCGTAGGGGCAGCGGCGAAGGTTTCTTCTTTATTGATGGGTTCCGGCGAGGAGCTTTGGAGACCACTGATTTAACGGCCTGCGCTACTGATGTTTTTAAAGACATGATGGGTAGATGGATTGTTTAGGAAAGTCGAGAGCTTTCAGGGTTATTTAGAGGTTTCCCGAGGACTAGCGTTGAATCTTTCTGACACTTGGTTACGAAGGGAATATCGTGATTGAAAATCAGTCTACTTTAAGCATATGAACAGAGCTATGGCATTGACATCTAGGATGTAGGGTAAGTAAGGGCTTGAGCACGTTGTAGAAATCGTAGTTCTATACCCTGTCGAGAAATACAGAATGCATCCGATCTTGCAATCCTCGGTATACCTCCGTCCCGTATCGACAGCAAGTCATCTGTGTCTTCCACCAAATCACTCCTTTCATAAACCTTCGAATTTCCCTCTTTGACGCCATAACAGATATCCCTACGCCTATTGACGCTAGCATGAGCCTCAAACCATGACCGTATCGTTATCTTCGTCGCTTGCACTCATCATACAATCATCATCGTCATCGGCGCGCTCAGTCTGGTCATCCTCGTCATCGTTAAACAGATCAGCATAATTCTCGTCGACCACCCTCGCCGTGCCGTCTCCCATCAATCGAGCTTCGCTTGCGGTTTCGGCTTCAGCGGCCTCGACCCGCTCTTGAGCGTCCGTTAGCCTAGAAGCTCTGTCCTCCTCGCAGTCTCCTTCTGCGGTAACCATATCGAAGTCGTCATTTGATGTAGAGTCCATCGAGTCCGCGGCATAGACGCGCTTGCGATCAAGCGCACCAGCAAAGCTTCGGTTATTGACCATTGATGTGTTGACCGTGTCTACACCATCATCGCTGTCCACCATACCATACTCACTAGGCGTCCTAATGCTGTTAGCGGGCGTGACCCCTGTGTGAACCTCTGGACCCGGCGTTGAGAATCCCAGATCTGAGGCAGGAAGCTGGTCATTGAAGACTCCGCCTGTTCCATCATCATATCCTCCGGCCCAGAGAGGTAGATATTTCCATTCAGTGTCTTGAAGGCAGACCAAGGTGTTAACCATACCTATTTGGTGGGGCTCTTCCCGAATCAAACAATCTGCATACTGCAGTTTGCGTCTACCAGTGGCTTCGATGTACGCTATTGCCTGTAGGAAGAACTCATATAGGTTGAAGAACTCCGTCATAGCAGGTTCAGAGCCGGTTTTTTGCTTCTTAGATTCCCTCTTCATCCATTCTTCTTCCATCTCCCGCCGTTTGAAGATTGATGGTGGGGTGGAATTTTCGGTTTGATGTCGCTCCTGAAACCGGACTTCTCGTTCCACTTTCCAAGCCTTAGCGATACCGCTTTCGAGGTTCCAAGACGACCAAGACTTGTATCCCGGTGGTGCAGGCCAATCTCGTTGATTCTTGACGGTTTCCGATACAGCTACCGCAGTCTCCAAGCCATCATCGGAGGTCGCTAAACCATTCTTTGCGGTAATGACATGCCCTTCTTCGTTGCTAGGGGCACGGACCCAATCACATTCCCGCGGTGCTCCGAAGGGCCAAGTTGGGTTGTCAACCCGCGATATGGATTGATTGGTTGATGAGAGGGAAGAATCAAAGTCAAATTTGAAGTCCTGCGGTGCAATATCAGAAGAGGCAGGACGGACATTGATAGGCCCAGACGGCTGGAGCGCAGGAATTGAGTCCTCAGCAAAAAGCAAAGTAGCAGGATGAGCGCAAACTGGGTCACTGTCCGGCTGACGGAGCTTAGCTGGTGGAAGATCTTGGAGATTAGGAACAGTGTACGCTTGTAATCGGGTCCGGTTTGGCAATTTCACTGGCTGCTGCTTTTCATCCTTAGTAACCATTCTTAGAGAATCGCCTTTTCGAATGAGGCTATTTAGATCCGTGTTCCAGACCTGACGGTACGTGCCCAGATCCAACTCGCGTTTCTCTTCAGGGGTTGATTTCGCGCCGTCCCATGTCTCATTCCAGTCACTCTGGATATCCAAGTTTGAAGGGCCTCTGAATATGCTAGTGGAAAGCAAAGCGTGCCAAAATGTGCGGGACAGAATTCGCTCGCTCGCATTGAGATTTATCCAGACATGTGAGCGGCTAGATCGTTCGATGAGTTCATCTCCACCACGGCGATGGAAATCTGGGGTTGGAACATAGGTGTAGTTGACGCAGAGTAGTTTGTAAATCGTTCCGCGTACGTAATCCTTGAGGAGACCCTTCAGAGCTTTAATGATGTCTTGGAGCTGAGGCTGAGCGTTAAATGAGAGCTTTCGGACCTCGGGCAACTCATCAACCTGTGATAGTTGGGGGCAGTGAGCCACAGATACACCTTAGATGGGGAGATAATAGGGTGAAACAGATACTGACCCATAGCATCTCCTTGCCGGCAAAGTCTCGAAAATCGGTATTGATACGCTCCAGAAATCGCTTGCTTGCGTATTCAATTCGGCTGTAGATCTTTTCAGGAAGATCCTCCTTCCTACGACCATAAACGCTACGACGATGATTGCTATCAAGCAGCCGAGCGCGGACAAGACTATCAAGCGCCTCTTCACCCACTAGAATTGCGAACGTATCCCGTGCGAGGTCATGACTTTCCAGGCCGTCAGCAATTCTAAGGCTGATCTCTGGGCAGACCTCTAGAAAGAAGGAGTTTGGGTAGGCACGAAGCCATCGGACAATGTAATCCGTGACTGGACTATTTATGATCCCAAGATATTTAGCCACAGCAAAGGTTGTCCACACTTTCGGCGCACTCTGTGAAGAGGAGTCAGCTTTGGTGATCCGCATGCAAGGACTTTATGGTATCTGTTACGTCTAGCTTAGGATCCGTCCCTACAAGTGCAGCAATAACTCGCTCTATAGCAGAGCGATGCCGCACAGGCGAATATTCCAATGGCATGGGAGAACCTGCTTCTTTTTGAGACAGTGGGGTCCCATCAGTCGCAGAGCTCGCGCCGTTGTGTTCTTTACTAGCCTTCTTGCTAGATGCTAAGTCAGGCTGTCTCACAGACGTATATTCCTCACTGCCGCCGACTAAGATACTAGAGACATTCCAAATATCGCTTGCCTGATACCATAGTCTGACGCTTTTGGAACAACATAGTTCCGTAGTCAAGTAGACGGCGTCATCTCCTTCGGTTGGCGGTGTAAGGTCAATCACGTACTTGACGTTAAGTGAGTCCCGAACCTTGTCGCTCAACTTGCGACGTCGAATAGTCCGAAATTGAGCAGACGGCCCGAAGAGGGTCTGAAAATTGAATTCTACTTCAGGATCAGGCGTGCAATGCTCTAAGAGTGCAGCTTTCTTGACAAGCATGGGAAATTCATAACGCTTGGTATATCTAGCATAATCAAGCTCGTCTTGCTCGGGCTGCTTTGGTGGAGGGTCGATATAGACCCAGGTGTCTCCTGTTGGATCACAGACAAAGGGCAGCTCCAGCGCTGGTAGCAGTGACATTTCTTTGATTCTGTCCTCAATGTTGACCCTTCGGGCAGGACTTTGGGCACTCACAGGAGGCTCTACGGGGTCGCCAAATTGTACCGTTGTGGGTGAGTAGCGTGCGTCTAGGGACTCCCTGATAGCACGTTGCAGCCCTTGATTTTCATCGTCGTTGGCGGGCCGTATGACTTCAAGGGAAGATGCGAGATGCTCTGGTGGAGAAGTCGCCATCGTAGAGCTTATCGAGTAGCCTAGTAGTAATGAGGGTTTCTATCCGGACAAATGATGGGCGCGTGAGGTCTTCTTACGCCGCGAAGAGTACTTATTATATATTTAATCTTTGCGCGGATATAGACACTTTTGATATGTAGATGGGCACTTTGCCGTTCGATCTCTGGGTCTTGTTTCGGCAAGTCGAAAGTTGTCAACAATACGTGGTAAAGACGAAAGACCTTCGAACCTGCGGGGAAAATGAGACTACAATTGCAGTGCAGTGCGGTACAACTGTGCTGCAGTAGAGGACACTGCGGCAGATGGAAGTGGAACAGGTAATGTGATGTCAAAATTTAGCACTGTGAATTGTTGGTAATGGTGGTGCTGCTGACGGTGGAGTTGGAAGGTTTCTGTGAGTCAACTCATACGAGCCTCGAGTGGATTTCCGGGTGCAGGAATAGGTTGTTTCTCATACCCTCACAGACGAGAGTAGCCAGAGAGTGGAGAGACACTCAGGGGGTGTGTGAGGAAGTCGTAACGAGAAACTTGATATACAAACCATGGTGGGCATTGAGGTTGAGGTTGAGGCTGCAGGCTCCAAGCTCCATCAGCTCATGCGCAGTCGAGCGAATCTCGTTGCCCTGCGGCTAAACAGTGGGAGGCCTTACGGAGTAACGTCCAGCCTTATCAATTCTCCAAAGATCTTCAGCCCATACGCTGTCAATGGCGTGCTGCCGAGATTTCGTCTCTCTGGTCATAAGCTGCGACAAAGACTCACTCGACAATACTGCCCAGTACTTTAATCAAAAAGGCAGATAGGATGTACAGGAACAAGAGTATTGAGAATAGTTCTGTTCTAGCGATCGATCATCTTAAATCTAGAACTAGTTCTAGGGACATGACAGGCATAAATGCAAGCATCGAAACAGCATCCATCCACGCCAAAGTCCCACTCGCTACAGTCTTAAAGTCTCTTTTTAAAACAGACTCGATGACCTAAGATTGCTCGGAATTCTGTACATAGCACGCATTGCCCAATCGTCCTCCCGACACTCGAACATTACCTACGCACGAGACCAATGGCCCAAAACGGGAAAGCTCCGACAACCTCGCGGGGAAAGAAACCTATGTGGGGTCTTGGGAAACAGAAAACTCCCTTCGCCCTAGTATAGACCGCAACAGTGGATATCACTGATATGTTACAAGTAGCATAGCAACATTCTATGCTACCGCTACACATCATCCACCTTCGCACTGTCGACCAACACAAAGATTGAAGACTCCGGATCTTCTGTAGCGACAGCCCCTCAAATCTCGAAACACCCTTCTTCCCCCCAAAAGAATGTCCCACATCCCCCCCCTCATCCTGCGCCCCTCCACCCTCGGCGCCATCGCCGTCGCCGGCAGCGCCGCCTTCTACATCAGCCTGAAATACAAAACTATACTGGGCGCACAGGTGCAACGCGCTTCCGTTCCCGTTTCTAGCCAGGGTGGTGCCGAAGCGCAGGCTAGGAGTTATGAGGTCAAGGCTGGGAGGGAGGGAGGTGGGGTTTGACATTGTCGATTGGATTGGTAGTTGAGGATCAGGGCAGAGGTTTTGGGAGAGGAGAGGATTGAGAGAAGAGGTGGGGATGGGGATGGGGGCTGGGGAGGGGGGGTTAGAGATGCGAGGATAGGAGGGTTGGCGGAAAAGGGGGTTGGTGGTATGGGGTGGTGTTTGTTGTAGAGGGGATTGTGTGTTCATGTTGGGGTAGGAGAAACACGCTGAAGGATGGTCAAGACGAGTGGATGGATTGTGGAAGGATCGAAGATATGGGTAATGAAATTGTGGTCATGATAATCTACGTACGTATTCAAGTGGCTGGTCTGGTTCACGAAGAACACAATATACCTCGTGTTTGGTGTGATTCGGTGCTACGACATCGATTTCAGTCGACTGAACGCCCAGTGGCAGTATCGCTCATCAGCCAGCCAAATACATTATCTGGCCGAGTGTTCTCTGCATTGACAATCCTACTTCGCTATCATCAAACTCGACGTTTCTGTCGTACTTTCGATCGTGGAAGCATAGCTAGCTAAGCAAAAATTCGCTCTCCACTCATTCCGAAGAGGCATGTGTGGGATCTGCTCGCATGCAAGCCTCTAGAAGTGACATTTTGAAGTATGGATCAAGAGTGTGGGCTAAAGACGATTTCGATATTAGGGGCAAGGTCGATTAAGCAGTACATCCTTCATATCCAACATCACCGCAGATTAAAGGCCACCAAGGCCGCCCATCAACAACGCATCCATCATCTCCCCCTTCCCAATCATTCCTTCCTTGGCAGGTAAACAAAGAAGACCATTCGCTTGCCTCAGACTGGTGACCTTCGAGCTACGCTGACCCCCGGTACTGGTCGCGTGCACATATCCATCCTTCCCTGCCGTCAACACCACCCTGTGATATTCTGCCCTACCAGGATCACATTTGACCTCCTGTTCCAGTACCACCTTTACCCTCGGCAATCCGTCTGTTGACACTTTCCCACTCGTATGTTGCAAGGACGGCAAGACGAAGAGATGAGATGTTACGAGAGCAGATGCCGGATTGCCGGGTAAGCTGAAGACGAGTCTTGTAGCGGGTTGACCTTCATTGTCTTTGATGGGGACCGTGGCGAAGGTGGTAGGTTTGCCAGGCTTCATAGAGACACGGCCGAAGTGGATGGTACCGCCCAATGAGCGCTCGAGGGTTGGTTTCAGGAGATCGAGCTCACCCATAGAGACACCGCCTGACGTTACAATGACGTCTACATTGCGAAGGGCATCGCGGAGGCGCTCTTCCAAGGAGCCTACTCTGTGATGGACATTGTCAGTGAGGACCCAACAATTATCTGAGGAGGTAGACAAACTTGTCCTTGGCTATGCCATAATCCACCACCTGAAAACCCCAACTTCTGATGGCAGCCATTAGTGTGGGTCGATTGCAGTCTCGGACTTCCCCTAGTCGCAACGGGCCTTCCTTGTCATGCATCACAATCTCGTCACCTGTACTCAGTACCCCAATGACAGGCTTCCTATACACCGCAACCTCTGCCTTCCCTACTGAGGCCAGAAGGCCCAATTCACCACCGACTGTAGTGATTTCTTCGCCCGTCCTCAGAACGACATCGCCAGCTTTGATGTCGCTTCCAATCTCTCGAATGTTTTCATCCAGCTTGACCTCATCCGTTCGAATTTCAACCAAAGTCTCTTCTAGTTTATCATCAGTAGTATCTTTGAGATCAGTGTCTTCCACCATGACTACTGCATTAGCACCTGGAGGGAGTGGTGCACCAGTGGTGATCCTTGCAATTTGACCCGCTTGCAAAGCTGGGATATCGCCAGGAGCTGCATGTAAGACAGAAGCAACTGGGAAGACACCTTTGTTACTCGTCCCACTTTCAGACACTATGATAGCGTAGCCATCAACTATACTTGCTCGGTATGCAGGCACGGGTTCGCTGGCCTTTACATCTTCTGCCAAAACGTAGCCCACCAGAGAGTCATTGACTGGCATCTTGATGGTTTGCGGAGATGGAGAGTTCTCTAGAACCAGCTTGACAGCATTTGCGACGGGAAGTATTGGGTAAGGCGATTCTCGATAGCGGCCTGAGGGTCCAGCTCCAGGGTCATTGGTAATAGGTCGATCTTCGGGACGCGTGTGAGCTCTGGGGACGGCATGGCCCCCATGGTGATGGGAATGATCATGACCGTGACTATGACTGTGGTTGTGATCATGATGGCTGTGGGTAGATTTCTTATTGCTACTGACGCCTGCTTCATGTTCGAGTTTCTTTACTCCTCCAGCATGAATCGCTCTTGAATCACCACCGGCAGCTTGTAGACATGCGTGTGGTAGTAGCTTGAGTATAGCTTGCAAATTCTCCTTTGCTCCTTTAGGTGATCCGGGGAGAGTTACGATTAGTGTCTTCTTTCGAACACCAGCAACGGGTCTTGACATCAAAGCAACTGCAGGGAGCCGAATTAGCCGTTGAGATGACTCAGATCACTTATTTCGTTACACGTTGAATTTCACGTTCGTCCGAGATAGCGATAGTACACAAACATATAATGGCTACTCTGATTGCTCTTTATCGGAAACGCATGATATGACGACTAAAAACTTACAAGGCGTGATTTCCAGTGACGCTGCCAACATGCCATGGCTCAACAGCTGTCAGCACTCATTTGGTCTCAAACTCACTCAAGAACTTACACGAGGCCAGGTGCATGTCGATGTATCATGGGAGTAATAGCTTCGGGAGTAGTGTCCCTAATGGCAAACCCAGTACCGCCAGTCGTGACCAGGAGGTTGACAAAGTCATCTCCATCGCAGTACTTTGCCACTGCACGTTGGACAGCGAGAACATCATCAGGGACGATTTCTCGATGGTTTGAAGTCCATTGACCCTGGCCCTCACTCTCGAAGACGTTGGTAAGGATGTCTCCGGTTTTGTCGGTAGTGGGCTCTCGGTACGCTGTATCTGAAATTATTATAACGGCGGCTTCCAACTTGGGTTTATCCATAACGAGCACTGTTCGATGACATGATTCAAAGATCTTAGGGGAGTTGACACGAACATGGCTATTTATCGCAGGGTTTTGAGGAATGTTGAGGTTCTACGGAGCAACACTAAGCGAAGCTAATGGAAGATTGAATCTTTAGGCATGTTAACTTGGAATTCCCCATATACTCATACAGCATTGACGGAACCGTTACACCCTGTTGCTGTGCCGGCGTACGTGAAGGCGAATAACGCCAGAGTATGCCTTATCAATATACACATAATTGCCACTCTACCTACTTCCTGGCCATGTCCATCCTTCCTTATGATGCATAATCGAATTGTGGTGCCTTTCCAGATACGAGCAAGCCAATGATGAGCCCGAACAATCCCAATACAGAACTGAAGATCTCGATGACAAGTACCTTGACGAACCTAAGGATCAATTAGCGCCTTTCCATCAAATTATGCTCGGTGAGCGACAACATACAAAGTTGGATCGGCTGCATCAGCTAGAGCTGCACTACTTCCATTGATGCCCACGGAAACACCACATATCAGGTTGCACATGCCCACGGTCAAGCCCGCCCAGAATAACGCATAGCCCGTATACTGATTTCTTGCCGAGTATATTTCATCTCCTTGAACCATATTCAGTTTCGCTGAAAATACTATCGACATAATCACTCCGTAGATTGCCACGACTTCACAGAAGATGATAGAGATCAAGTTCTTGGTCCGTATTCGAGGTGCTTTGACACCACCACCAAGGATTGATGAGCCGGTAATGAATATTCCCCTGCATATTTCCTATTAGAAGTCGCCATCAAGCAATTCCTCCAGGCACTCATACCATGCTGCTCCAACGACCGACAAGCCGATGCAGAGGCCAATGCCTAGATCTGCCCACGCGTACGGCGATACGCTCTCTATGAATTGCCCAACCTAACTCAGATCATCAGATTTGCTAGCCTCGATGTTCTGCAGTCGCCACCAACGTTGAAAGCTTCGCCGTCTCCAGTGAACAATAAATCTGTATGCCCATTAGCGTCGCCTTTGGAAAAGATAGTCTGTGACGTACAAAGTCCTACAACTCCTAACGCGGCAGTCGCACCACCTGCCCCATATGACAGACTCATAGCTCTTCTCCAGGCATATACGATGGATATGGTTTAGAGGACTGGAGATGGCGAGAACGACGTATCGATTATCGAGGCCCAGAACGGATACGCCAAGCCCCTAGCTTAGCGGCTTTTGGATGTATCAAATCTCTCCCAGACATTCCGATACCAACTACATTCACACTCCTTCAACCACACGGGGATCATGGCGACCGGCGCAGCCGCCTCATACTATGAGCTCTACCGTGGTAGCAGGTATAGCTTAGCTGACACGCCCAGCTCACAGCTATGCTGACATTGCTCTTTGTCCAGCATCGGCAGTGCACTCATTGATACTCTCGATGAATTGATTCACTCAAACCGCATCGAGCCCCAGACAGCCATGAGAGTCCTGTCTCAATTCGACAAGTCTATGACGGAGGTATTGGGCGACAAAGTCAAGGCACGCATGAACTTCAAGGTAATGGAGGCAGGATATTTGGTGGTATTGAACTGGCTGACAACCAGCTATCAAGGGTCATCTGGATACTTACCGCTTCTGTGACGAAGTCTGGACTTTCCTTATCAAGGATGTCAATTTCAAGCTCGACAATCAGAGTAATATTCAGGCTGAGAAGATCAAGATCGTGAGCTGCAATGCGAAGAAGCCTGGAGAGCAGTAAAGTCGCAGTGACCTCAAAGACTACTTCAAAGACTACTACGGATTGTATGAGGCCATGATCAAACTACACGAAACCTACAACAACGAGATCTGATATTGCATATCTGGCGCGGGGCATGAATGTCATCGCACCTGAGGGTGTTTGGTCTGGGACTACGGAGTATGGCGACAAGATACCCAAATTGCAAACCAAGATCGGATATGTTCTTCTCGACGGTTTCACTCTCTTCATAACAACATGCATGGCGAATATTACACAATAAAGCAATGGGCTACCAATGCATGCCTTGTAGATCCTAAATACTGCGCCATGTAACTATCAAATGGCTTGGCGACAAAGCAGCGTTCTTATCTAGCATCTTGACTTCACAAGCCTTCAACACCAAGACGTTCACCCATCACTTCACCACACAACCAACCATGCACCCACCAACAGACCCCCTAATACCCAACGCCATCCCCCAATCCCCATCTCCATCTCCATCTCCACCTCCACACTCAACCCCCCTCAAAACAAAA
>JAABUN010000234.1_pt1 | contig 147099 bp, 130 predicted proteins | sample 5559311 | NCBI WGS metagenome assembly JAABUN01 (sample SAMN10711877, study PRJNA513370) | rock metagenome | isolation source: Antarctica rocks | place: Antarctica: Victoria Land, Siegfried Peak sud
GCGCCGGGGTGGGCATGCCCACCCCGGCGAACAACAGTGTGGGTCAGATTACGATCGGCGACCAAGCCGAAGGCGGGTCAGAGTTCAACCGGCGTTGACACGCCCGTCCCGAAGCCTCGCTCTGAGGGCCTCGACGACAGCGTCCGGCTCAGCGTGCCCCCGTCGAGGAGGGTTTGCTCGAGCACCTGAGAGATCGGCGAGGTCGCGCTCCTCTACCCAGATTCCGCGAAGGCCTGGCGAACGAGCGAAATGGGATCGAGCCCGTCACCGAACGGTCCGCGAGAGTGGAATCGAACTGAGAATGCTGCGGTGGTAGGTTGAGCCACAATTCGCGCCCTGCCTACCAGCGCTGCAGGTCAACCAGCCGATTGTGCTGCCGCACCGGATGGCTGAGGGCCGCAGCAGGCGCCGCGCGTCCAGCAGATCAGGTCAGCGTCGCCCACAAATTCTGGGGAATGAGCGACGCACCATGTTGACGCCTTGCGGCGTGTTGGGCGGGTTCGTGGCCAAACCCGAACTGATCACAACTGCAACGGCAGCGTTAGGTCAGGCGGGCGACTGACCGCTCTTCTCGAGCCAAGCCAGGCTTCCGCCGGAGGCCGGGCCACGTCCCTCCGGCTGGCGCTGCTGCCGGTTGGCGGCAGGTGGACTGGAGCCCCTCACGCCAGCGTTCGCGGTGCGCTCCGCGGCGGCGCGCCCAACGCTCGATTGCGGGCCCGGTCTCGCTCGGCCATTTCCGTTCTGCTTGCGCGGAGCCGAGTTCAGGTCGCCGTAGATGTTTGGCGCCCAGTGATCCTGACGGCCACCCTGGGCGGCAGGCCTGTTGCCGTGCCCTCGTCCGGCTCCACCTCGGGAGTGAGGCGCGGCGGGGCGAGGCTCGTCGAGGCGCGCCGGCATCTCCGCTTTAGCTGCCGCAAAGCCCGACGGCAGCGGCGCCACAGGCACCTTTAGCCGAGTCAATCTCTCGATGTCGCGCAGATATTCACGCTCCTCGCCATTGCAAAACGAGATCGCCTGGCCGGCCGCGCCGGCGCGTGCCGTGCGGCCGATCCGGTGAACATAACTCTCCGGCACGTTCGGTAGATCGAAATTGATGACGTGCGATACGCCTTCGACATCGATGCCGCGGGCGGCAATGTCCGTTGCGACCAATATGGGAGAACGGCCGTTCCTGAACTCGGCCAACGCCCGCTCCCGCTGCCCCTGGCTCTTGTTGCCATGGATGGCCGCGGCCGCGATCCCGCTGCGCTCGAGCTGCGTCACAACCCGATCGGCCCCATGCTTGGTGCGCGTGAAAACAAGAACCCTGTCGATATCCGACCCGCTCAGGACGGCCTTGAGAAGAGCCGGCTTGTCACCGGTCGACACGAACATGACGCTCTGCTCGACGCGCTCGACCGTGGTCGCGACCGGTGCCACCGCAACCTTGACCGGATTGGAGATGAACTGCGCCGAAAGCTGCTCGATCGCCTTCGGCATCGTGGCCGAGAAGAACAGGGTTTGACGCTTCTTCGGCACCAGGGTCACGATCCGGCGGAGCGCGTGAATGAAGCCGAGGTCCAGCATCTGATCAGCCTCGTCGAGAACCAGGATTTCGACGCTCTGAAGCGACAGCATGCGTTGATCGATGAGGTCGAGCAGACGCCCCGGGGTGGCGACGAGAATATCGATGCCTCCCGAGAGAGCCCGTTGCTGCCGCCCGATCGGGACGCCACCGAATACGACAGTCGTCGAGAGACGGAGATGACGACCATAGGTCTGGAAGCTCGCTGCGATCTGGCTCGCCAGTTCTCGAGTCGGGCTCAACACCAAGGTGCGGCAGCTTCGCGGCTGCGGACGCTTCGGCTCGGCCGCGAGGCGGTGAAGAATAGGAAGCGCGAAAGCGGCGGTCTTCCCAGTGCCCGTCTGCGCAATTCCCTGAAGGTCACGGCCGGCCAGCACGTCGGGGATGGCTTGTGTTTGGATGGGGGTCGGATGGAGGTAGCCCTCCTGAGCAAGCGCCTTCAGAATCGGGGCAGCTAGCCCGAAGCTTTCAAAAGTGGACAAGGTTGAGGTTCTTTCACGACGGCCAACGCGCTGTTTTTAGCAGCGTCGCCGTCTCGATTGAGCGCCCGCGTGATCGGGGCACTCCGGTGCTAGAGCGAATGAAGATGGAGGCCGGGCCGCATCGAAGCGGTTCCGTCACGCAGCCCCCCCAAGCAGCCCGACTGGCGGGCGCTGACGCCATCTCTTACCTATGCGGCGGAATGCTAGCAAAGTCAAGGAGTAAGACACTTTGGAGGGTGAGCCGGTGGGGCGTGGCCGATCCGCGTGCTGCGGCGAGAGGTCAAACGGCGTCCCCGGGTCGTTTCACAATCCGGCAGCCCGATATCCTCCAGGACCCGTCGCCTTGCCGTTCCAGGCTGTAGATCGCGTCCCAATCCACGCCCTCTCCATCCTGGATACGGAGCGCCTGCTCAAAGCCATCGCCCGCCTCCCGGTGCATCCCAAAATCGAAGGTCCGAGGCCGGTACACAGCCCGGTAGCCCTGCCGCACCATGTCAAGGAACAACTCCCGGGACGGGAACATCCCCTGAATCGACGGGGCCGCCAGGGCGTAGGCGGCTTCGGCGTCGTCCCGCTTGAAGGCCTCGATCTGCTGCACGATGACCGTACGGCCTGCCGCTCGATCGGCTTCATCGAGCGCCGGAGCCGGGAAAGCCGTTAATCCTGAGAACAGCATCACCGCCGCGAACCGTCGAAAAATCGCTACCTCCTCCAACTAGACTGTCACCCACGCTACGCTGCGGCACTCGCCAGTGGAAGATGTCGAGCCCAGCATATGTGAACCACGTCACGTGGCGTGAGCTACCTCTTTCATCCTTTCAACGATCGAGGAAAGTTGCTCGAGACCCGTTTCCGTGAAGGTGATGTCATTGCCGCGTACGTCTACCAGCCGCGCTGCCTGCAGTTCCTCGACGGCAGCCTCGTCAGCTTTATGGCCCTTTCCGTCTTCCCGGATCACGCTTTTCACCGGCTGCCCGCTCCCCAACTGGTGGTAGGCGGCGAAAGCAAACACCGCGATGGCCGCATCGCTGAGATCCGGTTTTAACACTGTCACCATGCGACTCTCCTGTTGGAGGGCGATCGATGCCCGCAGCCGTCGCCGGATGCACCTGCCTCAGATGCTGTAGCTTGCCGCCCGAGGGTCGTTCTTGTTCAGCACTCGGCAGAAAGCCTTCCGCCTACCGCCCGCGCGTGCCTGTCGGGTCCTCAGGCGTTGTGCATCTGGGACATACGTGCCCTCGGTCGTGCTCGTTTCCGCATACCCGCCCAGCGTTGAACGTGAGGTGCACGAGCCTGTTCCCGCAATCCGGTGCACGAACGTGTGACCCCCCCCGCTCATGCGCGTGCGCGGGGTGAAAATCATGCGTCCAATGCGTACATAAGAGGACAACGAATCGTGGCGCCGAGAGCCGCTGCCGTGAAGCGCGGCCAATCTGGCGGAAGGACAACACATGGTTAACCCGTCGCAGCCGGACGCCTATGGCGCCGACTCGATCAAGGTGTTGAAGGGGCTCGACGCCGTCCGGAAACGGCCAGGGATGTACATCGGCGACACGGATGACGGCTCCGGCCTCCATCACATGGTTTACGAGGTCGTGGACAATGCGATCGACGAGGCGCTGGCTGGCCACGCTACGGAGGTCTCCGTTCAATTGAACTCGGACGGATCCTGCACCGTTGCGGATAATGGCCGCGGTATCCCGACTGGCATCCACCGTGAGGAAGGCGTGTCCGCCGCAGAGGTCATCATGACCCAGCTCCACGCGGGCGGAAAGTTCAACAACACGGATGAGAGCGGCAACGCGTACAAGGTCTCGGGCGGATTGCACGGCGTCGGCGTGTCGGTCGTGAACGCGCTGTCAGAATGGTTGCGGCTCCGCATCTGGCGCGACGGCGAAGCCCACGAAATGGAATTCCGGCACGGCGATCGGGTCGCCGAGCTGAAGCTCGTTGGACCAGCCGGCGATCGGCGCGGGACGGAAGTGACGTTCCTGCCCTCCACCGGCACCTTCACGATGGTCGAATTCGACTTCGCGACGCTGGAGAAGCGGCTGCGGGAGCTCGCCTTCCTCAATTCCGGCGTCCGCATCGTGCTGAGCGACTCGCGACACGGCGACGTCAAGCGCGAGGAGCTTCTCTACGAAGGCGGCATCGAGGCCTTCGTGCGTTATCTCGACCGCTCCAAGACGGGTCTCCTGGACCGTCCGATCGTGGTCCGAGCCGAGCGGGACGGCATGACGGCGGAGGTTGCGCTCTGGTGGAATGATTCCTTCTACGAGACTGTCCTCTGCTTCACGAACAACATTCCGCAACGCGACGGAGGTGCACATCTGACCGGCTTTCGGGGCGCGCTGACCCGCCAGGTCAACGGATATGCGGAATCGTCCGGCCTCGCCAAAAAGGAGAAGGTGACGCTCACGGGCGACGATTGCCGCGAGGGCTTGACCGCGATCGTGTCGGTCAAGGTGCCGGACCCGAAATTCTCATCCCAGACCAAGGATCGCCTGGTTTCATCCGAGGTTCGACCCGTCGTGGAAGGCATCCTGAACGAGGGGCTTTCCACCTGGCTCGAGGAACACCCGTCCGAAGCCCAGAAGGTCATCGGCAAGGTCGTGCAGGCCGCGAAAGCTCGGGAGGCCGCCCGCAAGGCTCGCGAGATCGTCCGCAAGGATCCCCTCGGCATCTCGTCCCTGCCAGGCAAGCTCGCCGATTGCGCGGAGCGTGATCCTGCAAAATCCGAGCTCCTCCTTGTGGAGGGCGATTCGGCCGGGGGTTCGGCCAAGCAGGGGCGTGACCGCTCATTCCAGGCCGTGCTGCCGCTCCGGGGCAAGATCCTCAATGTCGAGCGGGTCCAGTTCGAGCGGATGCTCTCGTCGGACCAGATCGGGACCCTGATCACCGCGCTCGGGGCCGGCATTGGGCGCGGCGACGGCGCGAACGCATTCAACCCGGACAAGCTGCGCTACCACCGCATCATCATCATGACGGATGCGGACGTCGACGGCTCACATATCCGGACTCTCCTTCTGACGTTTTTCTTCCGCCAGATGCCGGAGTTGATCGAACGCGGTCACCTCTACATCGCTCAACCGCCGCTCTATAAGGTCGCCCGCGGAAAGAGCGCAAACTACCTCAAGGACGAACGCGCGCTGGAGGACTTCCTGGTCGATTCCGGCATCGAAGGCGCGATCCTGCGGCTCGCCTCCGGGGCGGAGTTCTCCGGGCCTCAGCTTCGCGCTCTGATCGACGAGTCGCGCACGGTCCGGCAGGTCATCGCCTCGCTCCACAGCCGCTACGAGCGCGTGATCGTCGAACAGGCGGCGATCTCAGGGGCGCTGAGCCCTGACGTGGCCGAGAATGTCGAGGACGCCAACGCCGCAGCCGCCGCCCTTGCGACGCGGCTCGACCAGATCGCCGATGAAGTCGAGCGGGGATGGGGTGGGGAGGCGAGCCACGGTGGCTACGTGCTGGTACGCACCGTGCGCGGCGTCATGCAGGCGGCCCATCTCGACAGCGTGCTAATCGCCTCTCAGGAGGCCCGTCGCCTGCACGAGCGCGCGCCCGGGCTCGCCGACATCTACGGGGAACCGGCGACGCTCGTGCGGAAATCTGAAGAGACGCCCATCCATGGGCCGCTCTCGCTGTTCGATGCCGTGACCGCCATGGGCCGCAAGGGCATCCAGCTGCAGCGCTACAAAGGCCTTGGGGAGATGACGGCTCAGCAGCTCTGGGAGACGACGCTCGACCGCGACGTCCGCTCGCTTCTCCAAGTGAAGGTCAAGGACGCGGCCGATGCCGGCGACCTCTTCGTCAAGCTGATGGGCGATGTGGTCGAGCCCCGGCGCGAGTTCATCCAGGAGAACGCGCTCTCCGTCGCGAACCTGGACGTGTGAGCGGAGTCAGAACCGAGCCGGCGCCGTGAGCAGGACGGAGCGGGCGCTAGCCGTGCTGAAGGACGTCTTCGGATACGACGCCTTCCGGCCCGGGCAGGAGGAGATCGTCACAGCCATATTGGCGGGCGAGGACGTGTTCGCCGTCATGCCGACTGGCAGCGGCAAGTCCATGTGCTACCAACTTCCCGCTCTGGTCGATGGCGGGCTGACGGTCGTCGTGTCGCCCCTGATCGCGCTCATGCGCGACCAGGTTCAGCAGATGGTAGCTCTCGGCGTGGCTGCCGCGAGCCTGAACTCCTCAGAGGACGAGGCCGATCAGCGTGACACGCTGGAACGGCTCCAGGGCGGCGGCCTCAACCTGCTGTTCGTGTCGCCGGAGCGCCTCGGAGCCGGGTCGCTCGCCGAGCGTTTGACGCGGGCCGGCATCCGTCGCCTGGTCATCGACGAGGCGCATTGCGTCTCGCAATGGGGCCATGATTTCCGACCCGAATACCGCAGGCTGTCACGCGTGCGAGACAGCCTGGGCGCGGTGCAGGTCCTGGCCTTCACGGCGACCGCCGATGCCGTCACCCGGGCCGACATCGTGGCTCAGCTGTTCCCGCTGCCGCCGAAGACCCTCGTCCACAGCTTCGATCGGCCGAACTTGGCTCTCCGCTTCGAGCCGAAGGAACGGCCGGCGCAGCGCATCGAGACGTTCGTCCGCGAGCGGAAGGGCGCCAGCGGCATCGTGTACACCGCCTCGCGCAATGGGGCGGAGCGGCTCGCGGCTTCCCTGGCGGCCCGCGGACACACCGCCCTCGCCTACCATGCGGGCCTCGACCCGGCGCTCCGAAGCCGCCGTCAGGACACCTTCCTCCAGGAGGACGGGGTAGTGATGGTGGCGACGGTGGCGTTCGGGATGGGGATCAACAAACCCGACCTTCGCTATGTCGTGCATGCCGACATGCCGGCCGGGATCGAGAGCTACTACCAGGAGATCGGTCGGGCCGGCCGGGACGGGCTGCCGGCCGACACGCTCACCCTCTATGGCTTGGACGACATGGTCCTGCGCCGGCGCCAGATCGACGAGAAGGATATCGGTCCTGACAGGCGGCGCGTGGAGGAACGACGGCTAGGCGCCATGATAGGTCTTTGCGAGGTCGCGCCATGTCGTCGACAGGCGCTCCTCGCCTATTTCGATGAGGTCTCGCAGCCCTGCGGCCGCTGTGATCTCTGCGAGTCGCAGGAGCAGCTGGTCGACGCGACCACGGACGCCCAGAAAGCGCTCTCGGCGGTGGCCCGCACCGGCCAACGCTTCGGCGCTGCCCATCTCGCCTCGCTCCTGTCCGGCGAAGCAACCGAGGCGATCCGGCGCAACCGCCACGACGAGCTGAAGACCTTCGGGGTCGGGCGGGACCGTGACCGCCGGGCCTGGCAGGCGACGATCCGACAGCTTTTCGCGGTTGGCGCCTTGGCGGAGGCGAGCGAGGCGCATGGCGGCTTCCGCCTGAGCGAGAAGGGCGAGGCGATCCTGTTCGGGCGCGAGCGGATCGCGCTCCGCGCCCTCCCCGAGCGGAGGGCCCTCCCCCAGCGCTCCCGCGTCGAGGGCAGGGCGACCCGCCTCGCCGGCCTCGACGATGCCGCCGCGCCCCTCTTCGAGGAACTCAGGAAGGTGCGGTCCGGCTTCGCCAAGCAGGAAGGGGTCGCGGCCTTCATCATCTTCCCCGACCGGACCCTGATCGAGATGGCGAGCCGCCGCCCGTCGACGCTGGCCGAGCTGAGGGCGGTTCCAGGGGTCGGCGACCGCAAGCTCGTACGCTATGGAGCGGCCTTCCTGGCCGCCATCCAGACGGCCGGATGAAGACCGGTCAGCCCGCCGCGTTGGCGAGCGCGGCCGTCCTCCGCTCCGCGAGCCGGGCCAGGAGCGAAGCCCCGATCGGCAGGATGCCGTCGTCGAAGACATACGCGGGGTTGTGCACCATGGCGCCGGGCGTCATGCCGAGCCAGAAATACGCGCCCGGCACGAGATGCAGCATGTCGGCAAAATCCTCGCTGCCCATCATCGGGTCGACCGCGATCCGCGTCAGGTCCTCGCCGACGATCTCGCGGGCGACGTCCAAAGCGGCCTCCGTCTGCGCGTCCCCGTTCACGAGAACGCTGAAGATGTCGCGGATCTCGACCTCCGCGCGTGCCCCAAATCCTGCCGCGATCCCGGTCGCGATCTCTTCGATGCGGCGGCGGATGAGCTGACGCACCTCGTCGTCGAAGCACCGCACCGTTCCGGCGAGATGCGCGGTCTCGGGAACCACGTTGTAGGCGGAACCCGCATGGATCTGGGTGATGGACACGACCGCGGCCTTGAGCGGGTCGACATTGCGGCTGACGATCGTCTGCATCGCCTGCGCCATGGTGACGGCGATCACCGTCGGATCGTTGCCGTGCTGCGGCATGGCGCCGTGCGACCCTCGGCCGGTGATCCGGATATCGAAGAAGTCCGCCGCCGCCATCGCGGGGCCCGGCCGCACCGCCACCTCGCCGCGAGGCCCCTTTGGGGAATTGTGCAAGCCGTAAATCTCATGGCAGGGGAAACGCTCGAACAGGTTGTCAGCGATCATCGCGCGCGCCCCGCCAAGGCCTTCCTCGGCCGGCTGGAAGATGCAGACGACCCTGCCCGGGAAGTCGCGGGTCTCGGCGAGGTAGCGGGCCGCGCCGAGCAGCATCGTCGTGTGCCCGTCATGCCCGCAGGCATGCATCTTGCCGGCATAGGTCGATCGGTAGTCCAGATCGACGTTCTCTTCGATCGGCAGCGCGTCCATGTCGGCCCGGAGACCGATGGCGGCGCCGCCCCGGCCGTCGCCCTCGATGATCCCGACGACACCCGTCCGGCCAATCCCGCGATGCACTTCGATTCCCCAAGACTCGAGCTTGGCGGCCACGATTCCGGACGTCCTGACCTCCTCGAACCCAATCTCCGGGTGGGCGTGGAAGTCGCGCCGGATGGCGGTGAGCTCGTCGGCGAAGCCGAGGATGCGGGGGATCGGTGTCATGCGGTGTCCTGTCAGGCTCCCACTCGTCATCCCGGCCGGAGCGAAGCGCGATTCGGGACCCAAGGGCCGCACTGGCTCCTGAGTCCCGGGTCTGCGGCGCACCACGTCGTGATGTACCGCGCGCGAGATGACAAGCGGTCAACCTATTCGGCGAGCTCGCGCATCACCCCTATCAGGTCGGTCTTGCCCTCGAAACCGATGCCCGGCAGGTCAGGCATGACGATGTGGCCGTCCTCCACCCGCACGCTGTCCGGGAAACCGCCGTACGGCTGGAACAGGTCCGGATAGCTCTCGTTGCCGCCAAGCCCGAGCCCAGCCGCGATGTTCAGCGACATCTGATGCCCGCCATGCGGGATGCAGCGCGACGGCGACCAGCCGGCGGCAGCCACGACCTCGAGCGTGCGCAGGTACTCGCACAAGCCGTAGGAGAGCGCGCAATCGAATTGCAGCCAATCCCGGTCCGGCCGCATGCCGCCGTGACGCAGGAGGTTGCGGGCGTCCTGGTGGGAGAACAGGTTCTCGCCGGTCGCCATCGGGGCCGGGTAGAACTCGGCCAGCGCGGCCTGCAGCTGAAAATCGAGCGGATCGCCCGCTTCCTCGTACCAGAAGAGCGGGTAGTCCCGCAGCATCCTGGCATAGGCGATCGCGGTCTCGAGGTCGAAGCGGCCGTTCGCATCGACCGCGAGCCGCGCCTCGGAGCCGATCTCGGACAGGACCGATTCGATCCGCCGCCGGTCCTCGTCGAGCGGGGCGCCGCCGATCTTCATCTTGACAACGTTGTAGCCGCGCCGAACGTAGCCGCGCATCTCGGCCCGGAGCGCCGCGTCGTCCTTGCCGGGGTAGTAGTAGCCGCCCGCCGCGTAGACGAAGACGCGCGGATCCGGCTCCCGCCCTCCCCGCTCGGCCAGCAGCCGAAATAGCGGCTTGCCGGCGATCTTGGCCACGGCGTCCCACACCGCCATGTCGATCGTGCCGACTGCGACCGAGCGCTCGCCGTGGCCGCCCGGCTTCTCGTTAGCCATGGCGGTGGCCCAGACCCTGTCCGGATCGAGATTACCTCCCGCTGAGTCCAGGAGGCTCCCGAGCTCCGCCTCCAGGATGCGGGGGGCGAAGCGCTCGCGGATGAGGCCGCCCTGGCCATAGCGGCCGTTCGAGTTGAACCCGTAGCCGACCACCCGGCGACCGTCGCGCACAACGTCCGTCACGACGGCGACGAGGCTAGTCGTCATCTTCGTGAAGTCGATATAGGCGTTGCGGATGGGCGAGGAGATCGGTTTCGTGACCTCCTTCACGGCGAGAATGCGGACGGACAGGGCAAGGCTCCTAATCGACAGGGTGGAGGACTGGGTCCGGAAAGGATGACGGGCCGAGATAGGCTCAGACCGTAACCGCGAGTCGCCCGACCTCCGACAGAACCGCATTCCGCTCGTCGGCCGATGCGCCGGCCTCCTCGTAATAGGCCGTCACGACCATCGGCGCACGCTCGGGCGGCCAGATCACGGCGACGTCGCTCGTCGCGTTGTTCGAGCCCGTGCCGGTCTTGTCCCCGACCCGCCAACCGTTCGGCACGCCAGCCCGCAAGCGCTTGTCTCCCGTCTTATTGGCGACGAGCCACCCGATTAGCCGCTCCCGAGACGCGGTGGAGAGCGCGTTGCCAAGAACAACTTTGCGCAGTGTCTGGAGCATCGCGACCGGGGTGGTGGTGTCGCGGGGATCGCCCGGCTGGGCCTCGTTTAGCTCCGTTTCCCGGCGGTCGAGCCGCGTGACGTCGTCCTCGAGGGAGCGCAGGTAGGCCGTCAGTCCCGCGGGCCCGCCGAAGCTGTCGAGGAGGAGGTTCCCGGCCGTGTTGTCGCTAAGGGTGACGGCGGCGTCGCAGATGTCACCGACCGTCATGCCGTCGCCGACATGCTTCTCGGTAATCGGCGAGTAGGTGACCAGATCGCCCGGTCCATAGACGACCCGGCGGGTGAGGCTGTCCTCGTTCCGGTCGACCCGGGCTAGGACGAACGCGGCCGCGAGGAGCTTGAACGTGCTGCAGAGAGCGAAGCGTTCGGAGCCGCGATGAGCGATCAGCCGGTTGCCCGCGCTGTCGAGAACCGCGACGCCGAGGCGGCCGCCATGTCTCCGTTCGAGGACGGCGAGCCTCTCTTCCAGTTCCCCGTCCCGCGCGTCCGCCGAGGCTGGCAGGCTCAGCAGAGCGGGCGCCGCAACGAGCGACGCGCTCAGCAACGCTCGGCGTGAGATCACAGCCATCTTCATGTGGATGAGCTTTGAACGTAACTCGGGAATTCCCGAAAGGCTTGCGGCATGCGGAAACGGGGCCGTAGTCGAAGTGAGGCCTGTCAGGCTCGCGGCGACTCCGCGGATGAGTTGCCGGAGTTTACCACCGGACCCGGCCCACATCCAAGATCCCGGGCAGCCACCATGCTAGCAGCAGCCTTCTTCGATCGCGACGTGGATGAGGTGGCGCGTGACCTCATCGGCACGACGCTGCTCGTCGCGGGGGTGGGCGGCGTGGTCGTCGAGACAGAGGCCTATGGTCGCGAGGACCCGGCCTCGCACAGCTTCTCCGGCCCGACCGCCCGCAACGCGGCGATGTTCGGACCGCCCGGACACGCCTACGTGTACCGGTCGTACGGCATCCATTGGTGCCTGAACCTCGTCTGCGGGCCCGCCGGACACGGGGCTGCCGTGCTCATCCGGGCGCTCCAGCCCACGCGGGGCCTTCCCGAGATGAAACGGCGTCGGGGCATCGCCGACGAACGACTCCTCTGCTCCGGGCCGGGCCGTCTCTCGCAAGCGCTCGGCATCAGCCGTGATCTCGACGGACACGCGCTCGACGCGTCTCCTTTCAGGCTCACGGGGCGGTCCGAGGAGGTCCCGATCGTGACCGGATCCCGCATCGGGATCAGCAAGGCGGCCGATCGGCTCTGGCGTTTCGGGCTCGCCGGATCGCGGCGCCTGAGCCGGCCGTTCCGGCCTCAATAGGCGTTGCGGTAGGCCTTGGCGGAGAACACCGTCTTCAACAGGATGCGGAGGTCCAATAGCATCGACCAATTGTCGATGTAGAAGAGGTCGTGCTCGACCCGGCGATGCATCTTCTCGTCCGTGTCGGTCTCGCCCCTGAGCCCGTTCACCTGAGCCCAGCCCGTGATGCCCGGCTGGACATTATGGCGGCGAGCGTACAGGGCGATGCGGCGCTCGAATGCGCGGTTATGCGGTACGGCGTGGGGTCGCGGCCCGACGAGCGACATCTGCCCCGCGAGGACGTTCAGGAGCTGCGGCAGCTCGTCGATGTTGGCGCGACGGAGCAGCCGGCCGATCCGGGTGACCCGCGCGTCGTGGCGCCCCGCCTGGGGGACTTCGGCGCCGTCATCGTAGGTCGTCATGGTGCGGAACTTCACGATGCGGAACCGGCGCTGGTTGAAGCCGTAGCGCGTCTGGAAGAAGAAGACTGGACCCGGCGAGTCGAGTTTGATCAGCACGGCCACGAGGGCGAGGAGAGGCAAGAGCCCGAGAAGGGCCGTGGCCGCGAGCGCGAGATCCAGCAGTCGCTTTGTCGCGACCGCGGCCGTCGACATGGGTCGGGTGAGCTCGAGGCTGGCCATCGCGCCGACCCGCGAGATGGCCACCTGATCGAAGCGGTCGAGGACCCGTTCTGGCGCGAGATGGATCGCGGTTGGGGTCGTGAGGAAGGCTTCCACGCAGAGGTCGATGGTCTCGGTCTCCGACCACGGGACCGCGATGTAGACGTCGTCGATGCTGAGGCGGCGCGCGAGGTCCACGGCCCGGAGGAACTCGGACGACGGCGTCGCGCTCTCGCCCGGGGCGACCGGCGTCACGACGACCGTGCCGACCACCTCGAAACCGAGGTTCCAAGGCTGGTGCCGGCGCAGGAAGGCCGCGATGCCGGAATCCGTCCCCACGACGAGGAGCCGCTGGGCGACGACGACCCGGAACTTGCTCGCGATCTGGATCGCCCGCGTGGTCAAGACGCGCGTGGACCAGAGCGCCACGAAGCCGGACACATAGAAGAGGACGACGGTGCCGCGGGACAGGTCGTCGGCCCGGCGGGTCAGGAATGCGACCACGAACAGAACCGCCATCGCGAGGTTCCAGACGCGAGCCGTGCGGGCCGGTGTATTCTCCCCGGCGGCGTGGAAGGCAAGCCTGTGCTCGTTCCGCAGAATCGTGAAGAGGATGACCAGGATCGCGGCTCCGACCCCGAGCCGCAGGTGCAGGTCTAGCGAGCTCGCTTGCGCGTAGGGCACGAAACCCCAGGCGAACCATGACAGGAGAGCCGCGAGGATGATGGCGGCCCCGGCAAGCGCGAGCGACACGGGGGCGAATGCGTGGCGGAATAGTTCGGCATGGGGCGAACGCCCCAGCTGAACCCCCTTCTCCGCCGAATGAAAACCCGACATCTTCAGCCCGCATCGAACTGGTCCTGCTCGTCATGAGACGCGCGACCTCGCTCAATCTGGCTTGCGCGAAGCTCGGGCCATCCCGTTCTGGCACAGCCGAAAAGCGCGGCCTCTCCGCCGTTCGGGACCCGCCACAGCGGCGGGCAGGGGCGACGGCTTCGAACGGCCTTGGCCCGATTTTTCCAACGTCCGCTGGCGAGACCGGCCTCCTGTTCCCTTCCGGGACAGGGCTGTCGCGTCTCTCGACGCTTGGAGGATCGGGGACCAGCGATGCGGATCGAACTCTGCTTGGATCAGCGATCGATCCGGGGCTGGCACCTCGACCTGGTCGAGCGGCTCGGCCGCGATCCCGGAATCGAGGTCGGCATCCGCTGGGCGACCCCCTCGGCGCGTCCTCTTCCATCCTGCGTGGAGGTGCTCTTCGCCCTGGAGCGCGTCCTTCACGGAACCCCTCTCGGCTGCGCGGCGCCGCGTGAGCCCGGCGACCTCGTCCGCCATGTCGGCCGGGGCGGGGTGGAGCCGGATCTGACAATCGACCTTTCGGGCGGGTCGCCCGCAGCCGGCCGACGCCGCTGGCGCCTCACCTTCGACGGCCAGAGCGGTGAGGAAGCCGCGATCGCGGCCCTCCTGGCCGGACGTATGCCGGTCGTGGCGCTGGCGGAGGTCGAGACCGGCCGCGTCGTCGCCAGCTGCCGGCCGGGCGCCGAGACCCCGCACATCGTCGTCTCGGCGTTCCAGGAGGTCCTCGCCCGCACCACCACGCTGCTTCTCGGCGCGATCCGATCGCACGGCGTCCGGCTGGACGGCGCCTCGGAGCCGGGGCTCGCCACCTCCTGCGGCGGCGTAGCCCTGTTCGCCGGCAAGGCTCTGGCTCGCGCCGCTTTGCACCGAATCTACCGCTTGCTGTACCGGACGCCTCACTGGCGTACCGGATGGCGCTTCACGGACGGGCCCGACCTCCTGGAGCTCGGGCGCCACCCGGAGACCGGCTGGCGCGACCTTCCCGATGACGGGCTGCGATTCTATGCCGACCCATTTCCCTTAGTGGTGGAGGGGCGCACGTGGCTCTTTGTCGAAGAGTTCGAGCATCGGACGGGAAAGGGGGTCATCTCGGCCGTCCTGTTCGACGATGACGGTCCCGTCGGTCGGCCGCGTCCGGTGTTGGAGGGCCCCGTCCACCTCTCCTACCCCTTCGTGATCGAGGAAGGCGGTTCCGTGTTCATGATCCCGGAGAGCGTCGCGGCGGGACGCGTCGACCTCTACCGCGCAACCCGCTTTCCCGGCGGCTGGAGCCACGAGGCGACCCTCCTCGAGGGAGTTGAAGCGAGCGACGCGACGCCGTTCAGGCACGACGGCCGATGGTGGATGACCGCGACTGTCCGGGACGGGGTGGCGTATTCCGACGCCCTCCACCTCTGGTCAGCGCCTGCCCTGCAGGGGCCGTGGCGGCCGCACGCGGCAAACCCGGTCCTGATCGATTGCGCGAGCGCGAGGCCCGCGGGTCGGGTGGTGCGGCGCGGCGGGCGGTTGATCCGACCAGTTCAGGACTGCCGAGGCGGCTACGGGACGGCAGTCGCGCTGGCCGAGATCACGCGGCTCGACGACGACGCCTTCGAGCAGCGCGTGGTAGCGCGGCTGGTGCCAGGACCGCTCTGGCCGGGCCGGCGCCTTCACACCCTGAACCGCGCCGGCCGCCTCGAATGCATCGATGGCTCCGCGCTCTCGCCACGCTTCGGGCGCTTTCGGGGGTTCGCGCCGAACGACGCACCGGCAGCTCGATCGGGGCCCTCCGGAGCGGCTGTAAGCAATCCGCTCTGACCGGGAGAGATGGACGTTCATCGCTGGTCGCGCGCAGCTGTTGCACATTCGACACGGGCCACCACGCGGAAGGGTGATATTCGGCCCTAGTTTTGGCGCAGACCTTCGGCAGACCTCACGTCATGAGACTTCTCCGACTGCCTCTCTTAGCCCTTACCCTCACCTTCGCGGCCGACGGTGTGCAGGCCCAAGGGTTCTTCGAACGCCTGTTCGGGCTCGCGCCTCTTCGCAACGCGCCGCCTCCGCCTCCGGTCGCTCCCCAAGCGGTGCCGGCTCCCGCCACGCTGCCACCGAGCGGCGAGGAGCCGCAGCGCCGAGCGGCCCCGCCGCCGGTTCAGGCCCGCCCCGTCTCCCTACGGGTCCCGACCGAAGACGGCGTGATCGGGCGCGAGCTCAAGCAGAACGGCTCCAACGGCTCGATCCGGATCGAGCGTACGGGCGGCTCCGATCTGCGGGCCAGGCTGACGCTCGTCGGCCGGCGGTCGGCGCAGTCGGTCGAGACGTGCTCGGTCGCGCTGGGCGGCCCGCAAGGCGCGCCGCTGACCTCCCAGGGCAGGCCCGACGGCATCCAGCGCTATTCGCTGCAGGACGCGACCTGCCCGCTCCAGCTCGACATCCTGGACGAGGCCGTCCTCATCAAGGGCGCCGGCGAAGCCTGCCTCTTCCAGAGCGCGAATTGTCAGATCGACGCAACCGGATTGTGGGGACCCGAGGCCTCCCAGCTGCTTCCGAAGGCGCGCGATTACGAGGCCTCGCGGGGCGCCGCCGACAAGAGCGTTCGCGACAACTACAAGGTCCTGGTGCAGCGCTCACGGCCCGAGAGCGTCCGGTCGATCGTGGCGGAGCAGGCCGCGTTCTCGTCCGAGCGCGAGGTATTGTGCCGCTCCTACGCCCGCGAGGGTAGCCACAGCTTCTGCAACGCCCGGTTCAGCGAGGCGCGGGTGATCTCGCTGGCGCAGCGTCTCGGGATCGCGGTCGCCTCAAACCAGGCTACCCCGACCACGACGGGCAGTCAGGCCACCATAAGTGGGCACCAGAACGAGGTTCGGGTGCGTCGTCGCAATGATCCCTATGGTATCCCTTCAGCGGACGAGATCGTTCAAGGCAATCCGCTGGACACGGAGTAACGCGGTCTGCCGGGCGACCATCCCGTCCCCGAGCACGACGCTCGAGCGGCAGGGACCGAACTTCAGAGCTGAGAAACAAGCGTCTGCGCCTGCTAGCGTCGGGCAAACCGGGCTACCGGGGGTCAGCCCCGACCGCCTCCGCGATCGACCGGAAGCCGTCCCGACGCAAGCAGGCGGCGAGATCCCGTCCGACCCGGGCGGCGAGGCCCGGCCCCTGGAACACCATCGCCGAGTAGAGCTGCACGAGCGAGGCCCCGGCGCGAATCTTCGCGTAGGCATCGGCGCCAGACGCCACCCCGCCCACCCCGACGAGCGGGATGCGTCCTCCGGTCAACCGGAACAGGTCCGCGAGCTTGCGGGTCGACAACTCCATCAGCGGGCGGCCCGATAGGCCCCCGGCCTCGCCCCGCTCCCGGCTCGATAGGTTGGCCGGACGGGAGATCGTCGTGTTCCCCATGATGAGCCCGTCGAGCCCGGTCTCGATCGCGACGGATGCGGCGTCCGCAAGGCCCGACTCGTCGAGGTCGGGCGCGAGCTTCACGAGGAGCGGAGGCGACCGTGCACCCGTCGGGATCGCTCGGGCGCGGGCAGCCTGCGCGGCCGCCACCAGCCGCGCCATGGCGGCCCGGCCCTGCAGGTCCCGCAGGCCGGGCGTGTTCGGCGACGACACGTTGACGACGAGGTAGTCCGCGAGAGGAGCCGTCGCCTCGATGCCGGCCACGAAATCGGCCGCCTCGTCGGTCGTGTCCTTGTTCTTCCCGAGATTCGCCCCGACGATCCCCCTGTCCCGGTCGCGCCGGGACAGGCGCTCGACGAAAACCGCGAGTCCCTCGCTGTTGAAGCCGTTCCTGTTGATCACGGCCTCATCGGCCGCCAATCGGAACAGGCGAGGCTTCGGGTTGCCGGGCTGCGGCCGCGGCGTCACCGTGCCGATCTCGACGAAGCCGAACCCGAGCCCGAGGAGCGCGGCCGGAGCCTCGCAATGCTTGTCGAACCCGGCCGCGAGACCAATTGGGTTCGGCAGATCGAGGTCCCACATCCGGACCCGAAGAATCGGGTCCTCCGGCGGAAGGACGGGCCGCACGAGCCCAGCCGCGAGCGCCCGGATGGCGAGGCGATGCGCCCGTTCCGGGTCGACGAGGCGAAGCGCCGGCCGGGCGGCGCGGTAGAGCAGGTCAATCACGTCCGCCGCCCTAATCGGGCGACTTATCGATCCCGCCATTCGCCTTCGACCAGCCTGCGGGGTCGTGCAGGAACGACTCGACCTCCTTCAGCACCGGGGGCGCGAACATGCCCCGCTCCTTGGCGACCGCGAGCACGTCCCACCAGGTGGCGAGATGGTGCATGGTTAGGCCCATGTCGCGGATGATCGCCTCCGAGTCCTTGAAGATCGAGTAGTAGAAGACGACGAAGATGTGATCGACGCGCGCTCCGGCTTCGCGAAGCGCGTTGCAGAACACGATCTTGCTGCGGCCGTCCGTGGTCAGATCCTCGACGAGCAGGGTACGCTGGCCCTCGACGACGTCGCCCTCGATCTGGGCGTTGCGGCCGAAGCCTTTCGGCTTCTTGCGAATGTATTGCATCGGCAGCATCAGGCGATCGGCCATCCAGGCCGCGAACGGGATGCCGGCCGTCTCGCCGCCGGCGACCACGTCGAACTGCTCGAAGCCGGCTTCCCGGAGCGTGATCGCGGCGCCGAAATCGATCAACGTCCGGCGCACGCGCGGGAACGAGATCAGCCGGCGGCAATCGATATAGACCGGGCTCGCCCAGCCGGAGGTGAAGACGAAAGGCTTCTCGTCGTAGAAGCGCACCGCTTCCACCTCGAACAGCATGCGGGCCGTCATGGCCGAGACCGTTTGGCGATCGGGGAAGCTCAAGCCTTGCGTCACGGCGCATCTCCGCTCATCTCAACCAGGATCGCCCGCGCCGCGGCGCCCGGTTCCGCGGCCGCGACGATGGGGCGTCCGACGACGAGGTAGTCCGCGCCGTCCCGGACGGCCTCCGCGGGCGTCCTCACCCGCTTCTGGTCGCCCGTCGGCGCGCCCTCAGGCCGGGTGCCCGGCACGACGAGCAGGCGGTCGTCAGCCAGGATGGCGCGAAGGTCGCGCACCTCCGTCGGGGCGCACACGAGGCCGTCGATGCCGAGACCGTCACCCTCCCGCGCCCGGCTGCGAACAAGGTCGGCGACCAACCCACCATACCCCGCTCTCCGGGCATCCTCGTCGTCCATCGAGGTGAGGATTGTGACCGCGAGCAGCTTCAGCTCGGACGAGCCGCGGCCGGCCAGCGCCGCCCGCATCGTCTGCGGGTAGGCGTGAACCGTGAGGAAGCTCGCCCCGAAGCCGGCGAGAGAGCGCACGCCCTCCTCCACCGTGCGGGGGATGTCGTGGAGCTTCAGATCGAGGAACACCTCCCGGCCCGCCCGGATCAGCCGCTCCGCAAGCGCCAGCCCGCCCGTATAGGCGAGCTGGTGGCCGATCTTGTAGACGGGGTTTAGGTCGCCCAATCGGTCGACCAGCCGCTCCGCCTCGGTGACGCTCGGCAGGTCGAGCGCGACCACGAGGCCGCGGCTCGGACCGGCGCGCCGCCGATCGGCGCTCGAGCGTGCCGGTTCCGCCGGCATGGCTGGCGGACTGTTCCTCGCGGGGTCTGACAGCTAACCGACGATCTCGTTGCCCGAGAAGAACTGCGCGATCTCGGCCTTCGCGTTCTCGGCGGAATCCGAGCCGTGGGCCGTGTTCTCACCAACCGACTGCGCGAAGAGCTTGCGGATCGTTCCTTCGGCGGCGTTGGCGGGATTGGTTGTGCCCATGACGTCGCGGTACTTTGCGACCGCGTTGTCGCCCTCGAGCACCTGGACGACAACCGGACCGGAGGTCATGAACTCGACGAGTTCGCCGAAGAACGGCCGGTCCTTGTGGACGCCGTAGAACGTCTCGGCCTCGCGTCGATTCATCAGGATGCGCTTCTGCGCTACGACGCGAAGCCCGGCCTTCTCGATGACCGCGTTCACCTCTCCCGTAATGTTCCGCTTGGTGGCGTCCGGTTTCAGAATAGAGAATGTGTGCTCGCGCGCCATGAGAACCGTTCCTGAAGGGAGTGCCGCTCTATAGCCGCGACCTCCCCGGCCCTCAAGGGACGCCGCCATCGCCGCGTGGACCGCCAGTTGATCGGAGCCGCGACGGTCCGGGTCACGGTCCCCCTTTGATTAACTCCGGTTAACGATTTCGGCGCTGCCGCAAGACGGTCGGGATGACGCCATGATTCCTGCAAGATCGGCGGTGAGCTTGCCGCCACCTTTCGATGTCTCTCGGAGTCCACCATGCGTGTCGCCCTTACGGCCGTCGCCCTCCTGCCGGCACTCTTGGGTCCGGCGTCGGCAAGTCCGGACTCGCCCGTCGGGATCTGGATGACGGAGGAGCGCGATTCGAAGATCCGGGTCGCGTCCTGCGGCAAGAACGTGTGCGCGACCATTCTGTGGGCCAAGACGGCGGGGCTCGACGAGAACAACCCCGATCCCTCGCTCAGGGGTCGCAGCATCGTCGGGATCGACCTGTCCCGCGACATGAAGCCGGACGGCAAGGGCGGTTGGGCCGGCTCGATCTACAACCCGGACAACGGCAAGACCTACAAGGCCACCATGCAGCGCAAGAACGAGGGTCAGCTCGAGGTCGGCGGCTGCGTGCTCGGAGGCCTGCTCTGCGGTTCCGAGACGTGGTCGCGGCAGCCGGACAGCACCGCCAGCGTCATTCCGACCGGGCGACCCTGACGCGACTCGGCGGCGCTTCAGCGAGCCCGCTGGCCGAACAGGACGGCGCGAACGGCCGGGTCCTGCATGTTATTCTTTTTGCGGTCGTCGGCGTTGACCGCGATCCCGCGCTGGACCGCCGGCCGGGCCGCGTTGGCGGCGAGCCAGCGCTGCATATGCGGAAACGGCGAGATGTCCTGGCCCTGCCGCTCCCAGAGCTTGGCCCAGGGATAGCTCGCCATGTCGGCGATCGAATACTCTCCCGCGAGGTATTCCCGCTCGGCCAGCCTCTTGTTAAGGACGCCGTAGAGGCGGTTCGTCTCGTTCGTGTAGCGATCGACCGCGTAGGGGATCTGCTCCGGCGCATAGATGCGGAAATGGTGCGTCTGCCCGGCCATGGGCCCGAGCCCACCCATTTGCCAGAACAGCCATTCGTCCACCTCGACCCGCGCCCGCTCGTCCACCGGGTAGAAACGCCCGGTCTTGCGGCCGAGATATTGCAGGATCGCGCCCGATTCGAAGACCGAGATGGGCGCTCCCCCCGGTCCGTCCGGATCCACGATCGCGGGCATCTTGTTGTTCGGCGAGATCGCCAGGAAGTCCGGCTTGAACTGATCGCCCTTGCCGATATCGACGCTGCGGACCGTGTAAGGGAGCCCGCATTCCTCCAGCATAATGGAGATCTTCCACCCGTTCGGGGTCGGCCAGTAGTAGAGCTCGATCGGTTTCGGGTTCGTGGCCGCCATGGTTCCCGCTCCGGGCTGAGGACGTTGTCCCTCCTCTAGGCCAAGTCGCAGGCGGTGCGAAGCCGGATCGCGCGAGCGGAAGCCCATTGCGCGCTCGCCCGGCGTCCGTAAGGATGGCGGGACCGACGCCCTCCGGGCCGGCTCTCGTGTGGGGATTTCGTTCATGCGCTCGTTCATCATCGCCATCGCGGCGGCGTTCGCCCTTCTGATCGGCGCGGAGGCGCCGAGCTTCGCGCAGGGGACCGGCACGGAGGCCGTGACGACGACCAAGCGCTCGCGCGCCGCCAAGCCGAAGAGGGAGCCGACCGTGGGCCAGATGGCGGCCCGGGAGCGGCAACGGAAATGCGGCGTTGAATGGAAGGAGGCCAAGGCCAAGGGCGCGACAGGCGGCCTGAAGTGGCCCCAGTATTACAGCAAGTGCAACGCCAGGCTGAAGGGCAGCCAGGTGTGAGGACCGCTTTGACGGCCGGCTTGCGCCCGGAGGGTCGCCCCAGACGTGATCGATAGGCTCGAGCGTGAGCGGCGCCTGCTGCAGCGCGTGATCGCGGTCGCAGGCCTCGTGCCGGTGACCGCGGGCCTCTACGGCGTGCTGTTCGGGGCGGGCCTGACCGGCGACCGGATGAGCGTGTCCGGCGACAGCCACTACCGTTACCTCTCCGGCCTGCTCCTTGGGCTCGGGCTCCTTTTCTGGTCGGCCATCCCGGCCATCGAGGAGAAGACCGGCCGGGTGCAACTCCTCACCCTCGCAGTGGTGGCGGGCGGGCTCGGCCGCCTCGCCGGGCTGGCGCTCACGGGCCTGCCGTCCTTGTCGATGGCCGGCGCGCTCGCCATGGAACTCCTCGTCACGCCGCTCGTCTGCCTTTGGCAGTTGCGGGTCGCGCGCGCCTACCGTGACCCGGAGCCGGCCCGGATCGAGGCGGCCGAGCCATCCGCGACATGACGCGCGCGGCGATCTTCGACATCGATGGCACGCTCGTCGATTCGGTCGACCTCCACGCCGAGGCCTGGATCGAGGCGCTCCGCCATTTCCAGGTCGAAGCCGATTTCGGCGCCATGCGGCACGAGATCGGCAAGGGCGGTGACCAGCTCCTGCCCGTTTTCGTCCCGGAGGACATGCTCTCCGAACGCGGCGAGGAGATCACCTCCTTCAGGGGCGACCTGTTCAAGCGGAAATACATGCCCCGCGTTCGCGCCTTCCCGAAAGTGCCGGAGCTGTTCCGCCGCCTGCGCGAGCGCGGGACCACGATCGTGCTGGCCTCCTCCGCCCAGGCGGACGAGGTCGACCGATACGTGTCGATCGCCGGCATCGGCGGTCTGATCGACGCGAGCGTGTCGGCCGACGACGCGGAGCGCTCGAAGCCGGACGGCGACATCTTCGCCGCCGCGCTCGCGAAGATCGCCCCCCTCGGCCCGGCCGACGCCATCGCGATCGGGGACACGGCCTGGGACATCATCGCGGCCAAGAAGGTCGGGCTGCGGACGGTCGCGGTTCGCGCGGGCGGCTTCCCCGAGGACGAATTGAGGGAGGCCGGCGCGGTCGCGATCTATGACGACGTGGCCGATCTTCTCGCCCGGCTCGAGAGCTCGCCCCTCTTACGCTGAAGGTCAGGCAGCGCACCGCGCCGCTTTCGCAGGTGCAGCAAACAACTCGCTTGACGGGTTCGGGACTTCGGCGCAGTCTTCGTGTCGCCTCGCGAGGTTGAGGCGCGTTCGGCGGCCGTATAGGCGGCTCTCGTCGCATCGTTTCCTCTTGCGAGGAGACAGGAAGGAGGCATGGAATGACTCCACCTCAGCAGATTGTCGCGCCTTAAGCAGCGATGTGACGTTCGCCTCGCTTCTCGGCGACACACAAGAACGGCGGGGCGGAAGCGGCCCACGGCCGCTTCCGGTCTGGCTCAACCGGATCGGCGGGGCACCTCCCTCTTCCCTGAACATCTACGTCGCGCTGTTTCCGCGGCCAACAAATGCGCTCGGGGTGGCAACTTGCTTTGCCATATCGGCCAAGGCACCGAGCACCTGCTCCGGGGCCGGCCCTATTCGATTCCGAGCTTCCGCTTGACCAGCGTGTTCACGGCGGCCGGCGCAGCCTTTCCCCCGGTCGCCTTCATGACCTGACCGACGAACCATCCGGCCAACGTCGGCTTCGCTTTCGCCTGCGCGACCTTGTCCGGGTTCGCCGCGATGATGTCGTCCACCGCGGCCTCGATCGCGCCCGTGTCGGTGACCTGCCTCATCCCGCGGGCCACGACAATCCCGCGCGGATCGCCGCCCTCCGACCACACGATCTCGAATAGGTCCTTGGCGATCTTGCCCGAGATCACGCCCTCTCCGATGAGGTCGATCAGCGAGCCGAGTTGCTGCGCCGAGACCGGGCTGCGCTCGATCCCGAGCGCCTCCTTGTTGAGGCGCCCGAACAGCTCGTTGATGACCCAATTCGCGGCCGTCTTGCCGTCGCGCCCCGCCGCGACCGCCTCGAAATAGTCGGCCGAGGCGCGCTCGGCGACGAGGACGCCCGCATCGTACGGGGAGAGTGCGAACGTCCCGATGAAGCGGGCCTTCTTCGCATCGGGCAGCTCGGGCAAGGCGGCCGCGAGCGCGTCGACATAGGCCTGGTCGAACTCGAGCGGCAGGAGGTCCGGGTCCGGGAAGTAGCGGTAATCATGCGCCTCCTCCTTGGACCTCATCGACCGCGTCTCGCCGCGGACGGGATCGAACAGCCGCGTCTCCTGATCGATCGCGCCGCCGTCCTCGATTACGGCAATCTGCCGCCGCGCCTCGTACTCGATCGCCTGGCCGATGAAGCGGATCGAGTTGACGTTCTTGATCTCGCATCGCGTCCCGAGCGGCTCGCCCAAGCGGCGCACCGACACGTTCACGTCGGCCCGCAGGCTGCCCTTCTCCATGTCACCGTCGCAGGTGCCGAGATAGCGCAGGATCGTGCGGAGCTTCGAGACGTAGGCTCGAGCTTCGTCGGCCGACCGCATGTCGGGCTTCGACACGATCTCCATAAGGGCGACGCCCGATCGGTTCAGGTCGACGAAGCTCTGGTTCGGCGAGAGGTCATGGATCGACTTGCCGGCGTCCTGCTCGAGATGCAGCCGCTCGATCCCGACCCGGATCGTCTCGCCATCGGCGAGATCGACGGTGACCTCGCCCTCGCCGACGATCGGGCTCTTGTACTGGCTGATCTGGTAGCCCTGCGGCAGGTCGGGGTAGAAGTAGTTCTTGCGATCGAAGACCGAGCGGAGATTGATCTCGGCCTTCAAGCCGAGGCCGGTCCGGACCGCCTGCGCCACGCATTCCTCGTTGATCACGGGCAGCATGCCCGGCATGGCGGCGTCGACCAGGGACACGTGAGCGTTCGGCGGGCCACCGAACGCGGTGGAGGCGCCGGAGAACAGCTTCGCCCGGCTTGTCACCTGCGCATGGATTTCGAGCCCGACGATGACCTCCCAATCGCCAAGCGCGCCCGGGATCAGCTTCTTCGGGTTCACCGGGGCGTTCATGATCAGAGTCTCCTCGTGTCCGGCGCGTGCAGCTCTAGGAAGAGGCGCGGGCCTGGGTCAACCGACCGCGGGCGCTGACGACGATATCCGAGACGGCAAGGCACCTCTCTCATGCGGGGTCGCGAAGCCGGTGCCCCGCATAGGCGAGAGCCGCCCAGAAAACCGCCCCAATGCTTCGCACGGGCACCAGCATTGGAGCGTCGCGCGACAAAGGCGCGATCCATGGCAGGCCGAGCGCTGTCACCAGCGCGTCGAACAGGAGTGAGATCCCGAGGGCGGCAATGGCTGCAATGAACACCTTTCCGAGCTGGTCGGCGCGCCATCCCAGAAAGACTGCGACACCGATCAGGACAGGATCGAAGGCGGCCCAGATCCAGGTTGTGAACGGAACGAAAGGGGCGGTCACGCCCACCAGGCCTCGGGCAGCGCCATTCGGCCCGCCGCGGCTTCGATGACCCGTCCGGCGGCGAACAGAGTCTCCTCGTCGAAGGGCCGTCCGATGAGCTGAAGCCCGAGCGGAAGGCCTTGGTCGTCGAGGCCGGCCGGCACGGAAATCCCGGGCAGACCCGCCATGTTCACGGTCACGGTGAAGATGTCGTTCAGATACATCTCGACGGGGTCGGCGGCGCCCTTTTCGCCAATGCCGAAGGCGGCCGACGGGGTTGCGGGGGTCAGGATGGCGTCGATGCCCGCTGCGTAGGCGTCCTCGAAGTCGCGCTTGATCAGTGTCCTGATCCGTTGGGCCCGGACGTAATAGGCGTCGTAATAGCCGGCCGAGAGCACGTAGGTGCCGATCATGATGCGCCGCTGGACCTCGCGGCCGAAGCCGTCCGCGCGCGTTCCCTCGTACATTTCTAGGACGTCCCGACCGGGCACACGGAGGCCGTAGCGGACGCCGTCATAGCGGGCGAGGTTAGAGGACGCCTCCGCCGGCGCCACGATGTAATAGGCCGGCAGCGCGTATTTCGTGTGCGGCAGGGATACGTCGACCAGGGTTGCGCCCGCTTCGGCGAGCCAGGCCTTGCCGCGCTCCCAGAGCGCCTCGATCTCGGCCGGCATTCCGGGAAGCCGGTATTCCTTCGGGATCCCGATCCTCAGCCCCTTCACGCCGCGTCTCACGGCGGCTCCGTAATCTGGGACGGGCAGGTCGGCCGAGGTGGTGTCCCTCGGGTCGTGACCCGCCATGGAACGGAGCAGGAGCGCGCAATCTTCAACTGTCCGGGCGATCGGACCAGCCTGGTCGAGCGAGGACGCGAAGGCGACGATTCCCCAACGTGAGCAGCGCCCATAGGTCGGCTTAATCCCGACCGTCCCGGTGAAGGCCGCGGGCTGACGAATGGAGCCGCCCGTATCGGTCGCGGTCGCGCCGAGGCAGAGGCGCGCCGCGACCGCCGCGGCCGAGCCCCCGGAGGAGCCGCCGGGAACCAGCAGGTGCGCCGGACCGCCTTCCGGCCCAGACCGGAGCAAGTCATGCGGGCTCGCGTGCTCGAGACTGCCCTTCGCCTCCTGCGGGTCCGTGTTTCCGCGCAGCCAAGGGTTGATCACGGGCCCGAACGCCGAGGTCTCGTTCGAGGAGCCCATGGCGAACTCATCGCAATTGAGCTTGCCCAGCATCACGGCGCCGTCGCGCCAGAGCTGGGCGGTCACCGTCGACTCGTAGGGCGGCCGGAACTCGCCCAGGATGCGGCTGCACGCGGTGGTTCGGGTGCCCTCCGTGCAGAACAGGTCCTTGATGCCGAGCGGCAGCCCTTCCAAGGAGCCGCCCTCGCGTCGGTCGAGCCGGACGTCGCTCGCCTCGGCCATGGCGAGAGCCTTCTCGGGCGTCTCCAGCACGAAGGCATTGAGGGCCCGCGCAGCCTCGATCGCGGCCAGGTGAGCGCGGGTGAGCTCGGCCGAGGAGAAGGAACGAGTCCTGAGGCCGTCGCGGGCCTCGGCGAGGGTCAGTCTGGTGAGATCGGTCATCGCCTGACGATGACCCGGTCTTCGCTCGGATCATCCCGGTAAGAGAAGCCTTCGGCCTGTCCTACAGGCCGTGTGGGGACAAAAGCGAAGGGGCTGAATGGTGCTCCGAACGCGACAGCATCTATTCGATAACCCTTGGCACCAGGAAGAACCCGTCCTCGGTCACCGGCGCATTCGCCAGAACCGCGCCGGGATCGCCACCATCGGTGATGACGTCTGTTCGCTTTTTCATCCGCATCGGAGTGACGGCCGTCATGGGTTCCACGCCTGTCACGTCCACTTCGTTCAACTGCTCGACGAAGCACAGGATCGCGTTGAGCTCGCCCTGCATGCGGGGCACGGCCGTGGCCTCGATCGCGATCCGGGACAAATGCGCGATTCGCCTGACGGTGGTCTGGTCGACCGACATGGAACGGCGCGCCTTTGGCTGGGGCTTGGTGAAACGCCCTGTAGCATCAGGCTCTTCCAGCCGGCAACTCGACCCTAGGCAAGTCTCGAGTGCTGGCTCCAGGTCTCGGGCACCACGATCACGTTCTGAAAGGCGTTCAGGCGTCCGACGTAGAAGGTGCCGACGAGCGTGGCCGCGAGCACAAACAAAAAGAAAAGGTCGCGATAGATCGAGCGTCGAGAGCTTGCCTCGGCGGCAGCCGGTGTCGCGTTGTCGTTGGCGGTGTCTGTCGGGAGACGCGACGTAAGAAGCAAGGGCCGCTCGATCGGTGGCAGCAGGCGCGAGCCGATCGGCGCCAGCGCGTCTGCCGGGACGCGAACGGGACGACGCCGCACCGCTTTGCCGAGCTGGACCAGCGCACGTTCGGCATTCCGCAAGGCCGGCACGGGCCAGCCGACCTCCGAGCGGGCTAGCGGACCGCCGGGGTCGGAGCGCGCGAACCAAGCGTTATGGCTCTGTCCTTCGACCTGAAACATCATCGAGGATGAGTTGTCCCAGGGCGCGGCTATGCTGGGCATGTTCCGCGCCCAATCGGCAGTGCTCGGCAGCCTGAGAGGGATCATCACCCGTCCCCGTCCTCGGTTAAGGATTGGTAAACCGGTTATGTCACGCCCGACAGGCTCCCGCCATGCACCTCGCTGCGTCCACGTGGTTCAGGGTTAACGGCGGCTCATAGCGAGACCGCCATCCCGACATGAGGCGTGATCACTTGGACGCCGCTGCCCTCCATCGCGGCCACGAAAGCATCCGCGTCGGCGGCGATGATCGGAAACGAGCCGTAGTGACAAGGGATGACCGCCTTGGGCTTGAAGAAGCGCTTGATCGCGAAGGCGGCGCCCTCGGCGCCCATCGTGAAGCGGTCGCCGATGGGAACGAGCAGGACATCGGGCTGATGCCTCTCGTCGATCAGGGCCATGTCGCCGAACAGGTCGGTGTCGCCCATGTGGTACACGACAGGCTCGCGGGGAGCCCGCACGATGATGCCGTTCGGTTGGCCGAGCGGCGTGAACACCTCCCCGTCGATCATGGTCGCCGAATGATCAGCCCGCACGAACGTCACCGTGAAGCCACCCTGGTCGGTCGTGCCGCCCGTGTTCATCGGGTCGATCGTCTTCGCGCCCTTGGTGGCGAGCCACATGCAGACCTCGTAATTGGCCACGATCTTGGCCCCGGACCGCTCGGAAATGGGCAAGGCGTCGCCGATATGATCGCTGTGGCCATGGGTGATGAGGATATGCGTTGCTCCGGCCGAGGCCTGCTCCGGGTCACCTCGGAAGCCGGGATTGCCGGTGAGAAACGGATCGATCAGCACGACCTTCTCGGAGAATTCGAGCCGAAACGTCGAATGCCCAAACCACGTGATCTGCATCAGAATCCCCTTTCGACCGTCGACGATCCCTTAGCGAGCCACCGTCGGAACCGGAACCCCGCCCCTCGCGCCCGCCGATGAGCATGGATCCCGGCATCGCGGCCTTGCACGACCTCCCCCGAGGCCAGCGGCTGCTCGGCTTCGACCTCGGCACGAAGACGATCGGGCTCGCCCTCTCGGATGTGGAACGCTGCATCGCGTCGCCGCTCGAGACGATCAGGCGGACGAAGTTCACGGGCGATGCCGCGAGGCTCGCGGAGATCGTGACCCGATTCGGCGTCGGCGGCATGGTGGTCGGGCTGCCGCTGAACATGGACGGCAGCGAGGGTCCACGCGTCCAGGCGACACGCGCCTTCGCCCGGAACCTTGGCCGACTCATTCCCCTTCCGATCGCCTTCTGGGACGAGCGCCTGTCCACCGCGGCCGTGACCCGGGCGATGATCGAAGCGGATGCCTCGCGGGCCAGGAGGGCGATGGTGGTCGATCGTGTGGCCGCGGCTTACATCCTCCAGGGCGCGCTCGATCGGCTGCGCCGCGCCGAGCTCACGGAAAAGTAATCAATTCACATTGAACGCAATCGGGGGTTGAGATAGCGTCGGCTCGGACGATGCAGCCGGCGGGTTTTGATGACCAGTGCAGCAAGCGACGCGGCCGCGGATGATCGTGACGGCGATGCAGCGCGCCCGCATGCTCGGCCGAAGGGGTCGACGCGCCAGGCAGGCGACGTAGCGGAGTATGTCGCCGACCTCACAAGCGAACTCGCCACCATGGCGCGGTCGTCGGGGCTGCACCTTCTCGCCCACCTCTTGGAGATCGCGAGGCTTGAAGCGGGCAGCGTCGCCGGACGGGAGACGCCGGCAAAGCCATACTGCTGATCGTCACGTCGGCGGCAGCAGAAGCGAGACCGCGCTCCCGCCGGCGCGCTCGATGCGCCCGGCCAGTTCCAGCTCAACCAGGACGAGATGTACGGTGCGGACCGGCACGCCGCTCTGACGCGAGAGATCGTCCACCGAGACCGGCGAGATGCCCAAGGCTTCGAGCACCCGCTCGCGGTCGTCGGCCGGCCCATCGGCGCGTTGTTCCATCCCGGCCGACGGCACGGCTTCGCGCTCGCCCAGGTGGAACTCGTCCCAAAGGACGGTCTCGGCGCCGTAGCGGTTCTCAGCGGCCTCCCGCCAGAGGCCCCGCGCGACGACATCAGGATCCTGCTCGAGCAGCGGCTCTAAGACGGAGATGACGTCGGCGGCACGGGAGCAGAGGGTGGCGCCCCCTCGGATCAGATCGTTCGTGCCCTCCGCGCGCGGATCGAGCGGAGAGCCCGGGACGGCGAAAACCTCGCGGCCCTGCTCCAGCGCGAAGCGCGCCGTAATGAGCGAACCCGAACGCCGTGCCGCCTCCACCACGACGACCCCGTAAGCGAGCCCCGACACGAGCCGGTTTCGGCGCGGAAAATCGCGTCCCCGCGGCTCCCAGCCGAGCGGCATCTCGGATACGACCGCCCCGCCCTCCTCCGCCAATCGCTCGAGAAGCGGCTTGTTCTCGTCCGGGTAGACGCGGTCGTGACCGCCGGCGAGAACCGCGACCGTGCCGGTGCCGAGCGCAGCCCGATGGGCCCGCGTGTCGATGCCGCGCGCGAGCCCCGACGCGATCACGTAGCCGGCGCGGCCGAGTTCGCCGGAGAGCCTCTCTCGGTGAAGGTTCCGCCCGCCGCTGACGCGTTGCGCGACCCGACAATGGCGACGATTGGGCGGCAAAGCGCCTCGGTCGAACCTCTCACGGCGATCAGCGGCGGCGCGGTGTCGATCGCGAGAAGCGGCTTCGGGTAGTCCGGCTCGCCCTGGGCGATGAAGCGGCCGCCGAGCCGCGCGAGCGCCTCGACCTCGCGCTCGGCGTCGGCTCTTGAGCCGATCTTGAGACGCGGCCGACCCGAGCGACGGGCGAGATCGGGCAAGGCTTCGAGCGCTGCGCCTGAGCCGCCAAGCTGTGCCACTAACGCCCGGAAGGTTCGCGGCCCGACACGCTCGCTCCGGATCAGCCGAAGCCAGTCGAGCCGCTGCTCGTCTGTGAGACGGACGCTCACGCTTTTTGCCCGATGCGGCCCTCGGTCCCGGACAAGAGGCGGGCGATGTTGGCGTGGTGCTTAGCCCAGAGCACAGCCACCAGGGCAAGCAGCACAAGCGCGCTCGGCCGGTCGCCGAACCACCAAGGGAGCAGAGCTGCGACGAGGGACGCGACGAGGCCGGCGAGCGAGGAATAGCGGCTCGCTCCGGCGACCGCGAGCCAGACGAGGGCGAAGGCCAGAAGGGCTCGCCAATCGAGCGCGAGAAGGCAGCCGATGAACGGCGCAACACCCTTGCCGCCCCGAAATCCGAGCCAGATCGGGAAGGTGTGGCCTAGGAAAGCGCCGATGGCGGCCAGCAAGCCCGCTTCCTGGCCGAGGAACTGGTGTGCAATCAGGATCGGAGCGGTCGCTTTCAGCGCGTCGAGGAGGAGAGTCGCGGCAGCCAGACCCTTGTTCCCGGTGCGCAGCACGTTGGTCGCCCCGATATTGCCGGAGCCGATCGCCCGGACGTCCCCGAGCCCGGCCGCCCGGGTCAGCAGGAGGCCGAACGGGACGGAGCCCGAGAGGTAGCCGAGGGCCATGCCCGCCATCATCGACATCCAGGGCAAGGACGAGATCATGCCGCTCTTGCCGGCGCGATCCGGTCTCGGTCATGCACGAGGCGTCCGGCGACGTAGGTCTGCCGCACGCGGCCGGACAGCCGCGCCTCGTCGAAAGGCGAGTTCTTGGAGCGGGAGCGCAGGTCGCGCTTGTCGAGCACGTAGGGTTCGTCGATATCGATCACGATGAGGTCGGCGGGCGCTCCGGGCGCGAGCCGCCCCGCCCGGAGGCCGAGGATCGCGGCCGGCCGATCGGACAAGGCGCGCAAGAGCGCGGGAAGGCCCATGCGGTCATCGTGCACGAGCCGAAGCGCCGCCGAGAGAAGCGTCTCGATGCCGACCGCGCCGTCCGCCGCTTCCCCGAAGGGAAGACGTTTGGTCTCGACATCCTGAGGGTTGTGGTCCGAGACGATCACGTCGATGACGCCCTCGGCCAGAGCCTCGATCACGGCCTGCCGATCGTCCTCGTGCCGAAGCGGGGGCGAGAGCTTGCAGAAGGTCCGGTAATCGCCGACGTCGTTCTCGTTCAAGGTGAGGTTGTTGACGGAGACGCCACAGGTGACGGCCAGCCCTGACTCTTTGGCCCGCCGCACGAGCTCGACCGAATCCGCGCAGGAGATCATCGCCGCGTGGTAGCGGGCACCGGTGAGGCGGGCGAGCCTGAGATCGCGCTCCAGCATGATCGTCTCGGCCTCTCGCGGGATCCCCGCGAGGCCGAGCCTCGAGGCGAGCTCGCCCTCGTTCATGACGCCCCGCCCGACGAGGCTCGCCTCCGCGAGATGCGGCATCAGGAGCGCGTCCATGTCGCGCGCATAGGTCAGCGCCCGCCGCATCACGCCGGCGGACGCGATCCCGTGGGCGCCGTCCGTGAAGGCGACGGCGCCGGCCTCACGCAGGAGCCCGAGTTCGGTCATCTCGCGACCCTCGAGCCGCTTCGTGATCGCGGCCGCCGGGTGGATCGTCACGAGGGAGGTGTCGCGCGCACGCCGGAGCAGGAAGTCCACGATCGCCGGGTCGTCGACGATCGGGTTCGTGTCCGGCATCGAGACGAGCGTCGTCACTCCACCGGCCACCGCGGCCTCGCTCGCCGATTTCAGCGTCTCCCGATGCTCGGCCCCGGGCTCACCGACGAAGGCCCGCATGTCGATGAGCCCCGGCGCGAGCACGTGCCCGCCGCAATCGACCACGGTTGCGCCCTCCGGCGACGCGGGCCCGGCGCCCCAGGCGACGTCGACAATGACGCCGTCACGCACGAGCACGGCGCCCCTCCCCTCACGGCCTGAAGCTGGGTCGACCAGGTGGGCGTTGGCGAGGAGGAGCGAGACACCCGAAGCCAGCCTCGCGCCCTCACTGGCCGGATCGGAGCGGCGGGAGGACGTCTCAATCATAGACACGGCTTCGATGACCGATGCGGAGGACCAGGATCCGCCCGATTCCGCTTTCTATCGCTGCGACCACGAGATCTTCGCCGACGCCATAGCGCCAAAGCCCGCCGAGCTTTGACCCCTTGAGCGACGTGCCGATGGGCTTCAGATCTTCGACCTCCGCGACAAGCTACCTGAGGAAAGCAATGACGCGCTTGGCCGCGACGCGGTCGATTGTGGCCAGATCTTTTTTCGCCGCCTCACCGAACTCAATCCGGGATCGCGCTGTGCTTGTCCGCCTAGCGACGTCCCTGAGACGTCCTTCGAGATCGGCAGGTAGGCGGAGGGCCAATATCGGTTGCTCCATGCTGTGAACGTACGTTCTCGGCCGGGGTGCTGCAAGGCTCGGGTGAGCAGGTTTTGATAGACCGATTCCCAGGCCGACACTGTCGAGTCCGTGCCGCGGAAGGTGACGACGTACTTGCCGCCGATGAGCGTCACCATAGCGCAGAAGCCGCTGGTCCCGCCGCCGGTGGAGTAGATGTAACCGGACGTGTCTTGGGTGAGGTTCAGCCCACCGGGTAGCGGAAGATCCGTCAGCGGCGTAAGACCATCTTTGATATCCCCAAGTTTCAGCGCATGATCGTCTCTCTCGTTCCGGCGGTAGATGTGCTCGCTGAGCGCGGCATAAAGCGCGATCCCGGTTACGTCAGCCATCGGCCTGCCCTCTGGTCAAAGTCCAATCGAGAAGTAAAGAAAGATGTACTCGTCGCGCTCGACGATGTATGTAGGCCTCAGTCCAAAAACTCGACCGTCGTCAATCCGTCTCACGACTTCGGCGTCGACCATGAAGACGTGCGTCTTCTTCCTCCAATCGGGATCGACCTTTGCGATCCGCAGAAAGCTGGAATCCTCGCGGTTCCGGCACGCCGCGAACCCGTTCAGGGCCCCTTCGCGGAAATCGAGCTTGTGAAGGTAGACGTCCCGCGGCGCCGTGGGAGGCTCAACGGTCAGCGGATGGGCTGAGGTCATTGGCGGCCACAGGGCCGGGTAGGTCTCGGCCGGCCATGCGCGCCCTGCGTGCGGCGCCCGCCCCACCGTCCGGCCGCTCCGGACCGGCATCATTCCGGTCTGGTCCGTACCGTACGAGCCAAAGCGTCGTATCCAACCGCTCGTGCCGGGAGGCGAAGTCACGCTGGCATCGTGCAACAGGTTGCCGATCTTGCTTTCGTCCTCGTTCGGCACGGTCCAGAAGTGTGGCCGCTCCGGCGGCCACAGGTCCCGCACCTTGCGACCGATCACCGCCGGCATCTTCATCCGCTTGTAGCCGTAGCACGACGAGACGTATCTCCCGATGTCGGGGTTGTTGATGTTCATGTTGTCCGGATAGTCGTAGCCCCAGGGGCCCGGCAGCGCCCCACGGTCGACGTATTCGTCCGCGGCCTTCTTGCGCCAGGCCTCCCAGTCGGCCCGCGTCGCGGCGTCGACCCGCGCGCCGCGGAACGTCAGCCTGCCGAGCGGATTCTCGAACGCGTCGTCGCTTACATAGGCGAGGCCATTCGAGAGGTCCTCGACGCTGTCGAACCAGATCGCCATTGGCAGGGCGTCGGGCGGAAGGTTCTCGTTTTCCGAGGTGATGCCGTTGCAGAGATTGAAGGTCTTGAGCATCACGGCCTGGCCGCCGGCCGTGGCCTTGACTATCACCCGCGGGCTGAATGTGCTGTCGTTGGAGAGGCCGCCGTCGCGCCAGCGCGTCAGCCGGATGTTGCAGGCGACGACGTAGTCGAAGTCAAGCGCCTCACCGGTTTCCTTGACGGTGAACTTCGCCGTCATCCGGTAGAAGTAGCCCTGGTCCTTGGCGTAGGTGTCCTGCACGCGGCTCGCCCGCCCCATGATCTGCGCGATAGCGGCCAAGGCTCCGAGCGCCAGGATCGCGATGCAGACAAGCAACACGCGTCTCATTAGGCCGCCTCGTCGTCGCGCCGCGCGAGTGCGTCGTCAAAGTGCCTCGAGGGCGAGGCTCCACCGCCAACGGAGCATCTGTTGATCCAATCGGCGAGTTGTCGAGCGTTGGCCCTCGGCGAAGACCCGCAGCTAGTGCGGAACATCGTTGATGGCCCCTCTTGCTTGTGCATCCCCTCTCCCGGCCGCCTCGCGGCCACCCTCTCCCGCTGAAGGTGAGAGGGTCAAGGGCGCGGAAACACCCTCACCCGTTCGGCAGATGCTCCGCCAGCGCCTCCAGCACCGCCATCCGGACAGCCACGCCCATCTCGACCTGCTCGCGGATCAACGACTGCGCCCCGTCGGCGACCTCCGACGAGATCTCGACGCCGCGGTTCATCGGGCCGGGATGCATGACGAGGGCGTTCGGCTTCGCGGCCGCGAGCTTGTCGCCGTCGAGGCCGAAATAGCGGAAATACTCCTTCACCGACGGCACGAAGGAGCCGTTCATGCGCTCGCGCTGCAGGCGGAGCATCATCACGACATCCACCCCGGCCAACCCCCGCCGCATGTCGGTGAAGACCTCGACCCCGAAACGCTCGATGCCGGCCGGCATGAGCGTCGAGGGGCCGACAACCCGGACCCGCGCGCCGAGCGCCTGAAGCAGGATGATGTTGGAACGCGCGACCCGCGAATGGAGGATGTCGCCGCAGATCGCGATCGTCTGACCCTCGATGCGGCCCCGATTGCGGCGGATCGTCAGAGCGTCGAGGAGCGCCTGGGTCGGATGCTCGTGCGCGCCGTCGCCGGCGTTCACGACCGAGCAATCGACCTTGCGGGCAAGAAGGTGCACCGCTCCGGCCTCTTGATGGCGCACGACGATGATGTCCGGCCGCATGGCGTTCAGCGTGGCGGCCGTGTCGATCAGGGTCTCGCCCTTCGACAGGGAGGACGACGCCACCGACATGTTCATGACGTCGGCCCCGAGCCGCTTCCCGGCCAGCTCGAATGATGATTGCGTACGGGTCGAGGGTTCGAAGAAGAGGTTGATCTGTGTCCGGCCGCGCAAGGTCGGCTTCTTCTTCTCGATCTGGCGAGACACCTCGACGGCTTCGTCGGCTCGGTCCAGCAGCCCCTCGATCTCTGGGGCGGACAGCCCGTCGATGCCGAGGAGATGACGGTGCGGGAAGGCGGCGGACACCATGGATGCGGGGCTATTGGGTTCCCGCGAAAAAGCAAGGCCGGCGACGTCCCTGGCCGCGACGCGTGGACTACGTTCACCGTTCCGGTAGACGGCGCCGATTTGACAGAGCGACGCCGCTATCCCACCTAACGCCCGTCCGGCGACCCGGCTTCCGGAGCCCGGTCGGCGTGCAGCCGCTCCTGGCCGGAGCAACCGTCAGCCTCCGGAGGCGCCTTCCGCATGAAGATCGTCGTCGTCGAATCGCCCGCCAAGGCCAAGACGATCAACACGTATCTCGGACCCGGCTACGAGGTCCTGGCCTCCTTTGGCCATATCCGCGACCTTCCCGCCAAGGACGGCTCGGTCGATCCCGACGACGATTTCCGGATGATCTGGGAACTCGACGCGCGCGGCGGCAAGCGGGTGTCCGAGATCGCCAAGGCGGTCCGCGGCGCCGAGAGGCTGATCCTCGCGACCGACCCCGACCGGGAGGGCGAGGCCATCTCCTGGCACGTCCTCGAAGCCCTCCGCGAAAAGCGGGTCCTGAAGGACATCCCGGTCGAGCGCGTGACCTTCAACGCCATCACCAAGGATGCGGTCCTGGCCGCCATGCGGGCGCCGCGCGAGATCGACGGCGCGCTGGTCGACGCGTATCTTGCTCGCCGCGCCCTCGATTACCTCGTCGGCTTCACGCTCTCGCCGGTGCTGTGGCGCAAGCTGCCAGGTGCGCGCTCCGCCGGACGGGTGCAGTCGGTCGCCCTCCGGCTCGTCTGCTCCCGGGAGAACGAGATCGAGGTCTTCGTCCCGCGCGAATATTGGTCGATCAGTGCGTCGCTCGCGACAGGATCGGGCGGGGTGTTCGAGGCCCGTCTCGTCGGGGCGGACGGTCGCCGCATCCAGCGTCTCGACGTCGGCGCGGCCGCCGAGGCCGAAGCCTTCCGGCGCGACCTCGAGCTTGCGACCTTCAGGGTCGCGACCGTCGAGGCGAAGCCGGCCAAGCGTCATCCGCAACCGCCCTTCACGACGTCGACGCTGCAGCAGGAGGCCTCGCGCAAGCTCGGCTTCGCGCCGGCTCACACGATGCGGGTCGCCCAGCGCCTCTACGAAGGCGTCGAGATCGGCGGCGAGACCGTAGGCATCATCACCTACATGCGGACGGACGGCGTCGACATGGCCCCGGAGGCCGTGGCGGCCGCCCGACGGGTGATCGGGCGCGAATACGGCGACCGCTATGTTCCCGGCGCGCCCCGTAAGTACTCTGTCAAGGCGAAGAACGCGCAGGAGGCGCACGAGGCGGTGCGTCCGACCGATATGGGCCGCCTTCCGCCGGCGGTGGCTCGCAAGCTCGATCCCGACCAAGCCCGCCTCTACGACCTCATCTGGACCCGCACGATCGCGAGCCAGATGGAATCCGCCGAGCTCGAGCGAACTTCCGTCGACATCGACGCGGCCGTCGGGCCGCGCAAGATCCAGCTTCGCGCCACCGGTCAGGTCGTGAAGTTCGACGGCTTCCTGACGCTCTATCGCGAGGGTCGGGACGACCCCGAGCCCGACGCGTCCGGAGGAGACGACGACGAGCGCCGCCTGCCGCCGATGTCGGCCGGCGAGGCGCTCGAGCGCCGCCGCATCGCCGCGACGCAGCACTTCACCGAGCCGCCGCCGCGCTACTCGGAAGCCAGCCTCGTGAAGCGCATGGAGGAGCTCGGCATCGGCCGGCCCTCGACCTACGCAGCGATTCTCGCGGTGCTGCGCGAACGGGAATACGTCAGGATCGACAAGAAGCGGCTCGTCCCGGAGGACAAGGGCCGTCTCGTTGTGGCGTTCCTGGAGAGCTTCTTCCGCCGTTACGTCGAGTACGACTTCACGGCGGCGCTCGAGGAGCAGCTCGATCGCGTGTCGAACCATGAGGTCGACTGGAAGCAGGTGCTGCGCGACTTCTGGCGCGACTTCTCCGCCGCGGTCGGCGAGACGAAGGACCTCCGCACCGGCCAGGTGCTCGAAGCCCTGAACGAGCTCCTCCGCCCCCACATCTTCCCGCCGAAGGCCGACGGCTCGAACCCGCGCACCTGCACGACCTGCGGCACGGGCACGTTGTCCTTGAAGCTCGGCAAGTTCGGCTCCTTTATCGGCTGCTCGAACTATCCGGAATGCCGCTACACCCGCCAGCTCGCCGCCGCGGCCAGCGCGGAAGAGGGCGACCCGGGAACGCCGGGCGTGCGGAGCTTGGGAGACGATCCGGAGACGGGCCTGCCGGTCACGGTGCGGGACGGTCGCTTCGGGCCTTTCGTCCAGCTCGGTGAGGGCGAGAAGCCGAAACGATCGTCGATTCCGAAAGGCTCCGAACCGGCGTCGCTCGCCCTCGACCGAGCGCTGAAGCTCCTCGCCTTGCCGCGCGAGATCGCCAACCACCCGGAGACGGGCCAGCCGATCCTGGCCGGGATCGGGCGCTACGGCCCCTACGTTCAGCACGGCAAGGTCTACGCGAGCCTCGGACGAGACGACGATGTGCTCGAAATCGGCGGCAACCGGGCCATCGATCTGATCGTTACGAAGGAGCAAGGGGGCGGGCGCGGCGGCCGTGTCGCCGACCCGGGTCGCCCGCTTGGCGAGGAGCCAGAGAGCAAGAAGCCCGTGGTCGTCAAGGCCGGCCGCTACGGCGCCTACGTGACTGATGGCGAGACGAACGCCACCCTGCCCCGTGACAAGGCCGCGGATAGCGTGACGCTCGGGGAAGCCCTGGAGCTCCTCGCAGCGCGACGCGCCGCTGGTCCGACGAAGCGGCCTGCTCGCGGCCGAAGCGCGGCGGGTCGCGTGAAGGCCATCTCGACGGCGGAGCGGCCAGCCGCGAAGGCGAAATCGGCCCGGAAACCGGCCGCAAAGGCCGGCGCCGGGAAACGGAAAGCGGCGGCGAAGACGTAAACGACGGGAGGCGCACCATGGCGGACCAGATGCAGGCCTCGATCCATCGGTCGGTTCATGGCGCTGTCGTGGTCCTGGCCCTAAACGCGGTCGCACGACGCAACGCCCTGTCGCTCGAGCTTCGGGCGGCTTTGGAGCCGGCCCTCGCGGGCGCCATGGCCGATCCGTCCTGCCGGGTCGTAGTCCTGACCGGAGAGGGCGACCACTTCTGCGCCGGCGGCGACATCGCCGGCATGGAGGGGCTCGACGCCATCGCAAGCCGCCATCGGCTCGCCGGCGCCCATCGGATCATCCGGATGATGGTCGAGGGCGAGAAGCCGGTCATCGCCGCGGTCGAGGGCTACGCGGTCGGGGCGGGCCTGTCGCTCGTGGCCGCGTGCGACATCGTCGTGGCGGCCCGCACGGCCCGTTTTGCCTGCTCGTTCAACAGGCTCGGCCTCGTGCCGGATTTCGGCGCCGCGTTTACCCTGCCGATGCGGGTCGGCGCGGGGCGCGCCCGCCAGATCATGCTGACGGGCGACGCCTTTGATGCGGAGCTGGCGGAGCGGTGGGGGCTGGTCGAGGTGCTGACCGAGGCGGGAGGAGCACGCGCGGCCGCGCTCGCTCTCGCCGAGCGCATCGCGGACGAGGCCGCTCCCCTGTCGAACGCCTTTGCGAAACGGCTTCTCGCCCGCATGCCGGGATCGCTGGACGACGTCCTGAACGCCGAAGCGGACGCCCAGGCCATTCTCTATACCAGCCGGGACTTCGCCGAAGGCCGGAGCGCCTTCCTCAGCAAGCGCAAGGCGCGATTCGCGGGGCGCTAGCGGCCTGCGCTTCCTCATCACCCGCAAGGCTGTCCACAGCGACCTGGGCCCCGCCCGGGTACATGGTTTGTTCCGTTTACCACCGATTTGCTAAGTTGCGGCTCCGGCGAATCAGCGTGTGAGTCGATATGGCCGAACGTGATCTCTTCAGCGGGGGCGCACTCCGCAAGACCATCGTGACCGGGCCTCCCCCGTTGGCGGTCGTCGCGAAGGCGCGAACCCGGGCGGCGCTGCTGCCGGTTCCGGCCACCGGCTATGACGCGTCCGCGATCGAAGTGCTGGAAGGGCTCGAACCCGTCCGTCGCCGGCCCGGCATGTATATCGGCGGGACCGACGAAAGCGCGCTGCATCACCTCTTCGCCGAAGTGATCGACAACTCCATGGACGAGGCTGTCGCTGGTCACGCCACCTTCATCGAGGTGGAACTCGAGGCGGGCGGCTACCTGACCGTGACCGATAACGGGCGCGGCATCCCGGTCGACAGGCATCCGAAATTCCCGTCGAAATCGGCCCTCGAAGTCATCATGACGACCCTCCATGCCGGCGGAAAGTTCGATTCCAAGGTCTACGAGACCTCGGGCGGCCTGCACGGAGTTGGCGTCTCCGTCGTGAACGCGCTGTCGGACGTGCTGGAGGTGGAGGTCGCCCGCAACCAGACGCTCTACCGGCAGCTTTATTCGCGAGGCGTCCCGCAAGGACCGCTGGCCGAGGTAGGGCGCGTTCAGAACCGCAAGGGGACGCGGGTTCGCTTCCATCCCGATCCGCAGATCTTCGGGCCGGAGGCGGCCTTCCAGCCTCGTCGCATCTTCAAGATGGCACGCTCCAAGGCATATCTGTTCGGCGGGGTCGAGATCCGCTGGCGCTGCGATCCCTCGCTTCTCACCGGGCCGGACCCGGTCCCCGTAGAGGCGACCTTTCGGTTCCCGGGCGGCCTGCGCGATTACCTCCTACGCGAGATCGAGGGCGCGACGCCGATCGCGGAAGGCGTCTTCTCCGGCAAGGTCACGAAGCCCGGCGGACATGGGTCGCTCGAATGGGCGGTCGCCTGGCTCGCCGATGCGGACGGTTTCTCGACCTCGTATTGCAACACGATCCCGACGCCCGAAGGCGGCACCCACGAGAGCGGGTTGCGGGTCGCGCTGTTACGCGGATTGCGCGAGCACGCGGAGCGCGTGGGTCAGGCGAAGCGGATGACGGCCGTCACGACCGACGACGTGATGGCTCAATGCGCATCCATGCTGTCGGTCTTCATTCGTGAGCCCGAGTTCCAGGGGCAAACCAAGAACAAGCTCGCGACGATCGAGGCCTCGCGCATCGTCGAAGGCGTTCTCCGCGACGCGTTCGACCACTGGCTCGCCGCCTCGCCGTCCCAGGCCAACAAGCTCCTCGATTGGGTGGTCGAGCGGGCCGAGGAGCGGCTGCGTCGTCGGGCCGAGAAGGAGGTCGCCCGCAAGAGTGCGACCCGCAAGCTTCGCCTGCCCGGCAAGCTCGCCGACTGCACGAAGGCGGGCGCGGCCGGCTCCGAGCTCTTCATCGTCGAGGGCGATTCCGCCGGAGGCAGCGCCAAGCAGGCGCGCGATCGAGCCACGCAGGCCGTCCTTCCGCTCCGGGGCAAGATCCTGAACGTCGCGTCCGCCGGGCGCGACAAGCTCGTCGCGAACCAGCAGCTGTCGGATCTCACCCAGGCGCTCGGCTGCGGGACGGGCGGCCACTACAAGGACGCCGACCTCCGCTACGAGAAGGTCATCATCATGACCGACGCCGACGTGGACGGCGCCCACATCGCGTCGCTCCTCATCACCTTCTTCTACCGGCAGACGCCGCGGCTGGTCGATGAAGGCCACCTCTATCTTGCCGTGCCGCCCCTCTACCGGCTGACGCAAGGCGCGAAGACGGTCTACGCCCGCGACGATGCGCACCGGACCGAGCTGATGCGCAGCGCCTTCAAGGGTTCAGGCAAGGTTGATGTGGGACGCTTCAAGGGGCTCGGCGAGATGATGCCGGCGCAGCTGAAGGAAACCACCATGGATCCGCGCAAGCGCACGCTGCTGCGGGTCGTCATCGTCGAGGCGGACGCGGTGGGAACGGGCGACGCGATCGAGCGCCTGATGGGCAACAAGCCGGAGGCGCGGTTCGCCTTCATCCAGGAGCGCGCCGCCTTCGCGGACGAGGCTCAGCTCGACATCTGACGGCGCGGGCGTGCCGGCTCACCGGCAGTCGTCCGCAGATACAAAAAGGCCCGCGTCTGCAGATACGAAAAAGGCCCGGCGTTGCCGCCGGGCCTGTCCGAAGTCGAACCCGCTCGAGACTAGAACAGGTTGAACTTGTAGTTGAGGCCGGCGCGAACGACGACGAAGTCGTCGCTCTGACGGCTGCCGGTCCGGACGACGGCCGAGCCTGTGTTGGTCACACCCACGGTCCCGCCCGTCCGGTTGTTGTCGCCGAAGTTCACGTAGAGACCTTCGATCTTGGCCGTGACGTTCGGGGTGAAAGCGTACTCTACGCCGCCGCCGACGGCGTAGCCCGTATCTTCCAGACGACGACGGGTGAAGCTCGGCGTCGCCACGTTGCCGAGCACATTCGCGACCGCGCTGTTGTAGAAGCCCGTGCCGACGAGAGCCGCGCCGTTCACGAAGCCGTCATTGCGGCTGCCGGTGTCCCGGTAGGCAAAACCGCCGGTCCCGTACACGAGCACGCGATCGAAGGCATAACCAACCCGACCGCGAACAGTGCCGAAGTAGTCGGACCGGGTGCCGAGGGAGTTGTTGTTGAAGAACGCGACGTTGCCGGGCTGGCCGGCGACGGGAGCGCCGATCAGGTTGCCGTTGGCGTTGTAGGTCGCGAAGTTTCCGCCGCGGCGCGTGTTGCCGAAGTCGGTGTACTGAGCGTCGGCCTCGACGCCGATGACGAACGAGCCGATCTGGTAGTTGTAACCGAGCTGGCCGCCGCCGACGAAGCCGTCACGGCTGGTGTTGCCGAAGAGGCCGCCCGACGTGGGGCGGCCGAGCGGCGCGTTCGCGCCGGCGACGTTGACCGCAGTGAAGGTCGACTCGCGCTGGCTGTCGGAGAAGCCGTATCCGGCATTCACGCCGATATAGAAGCCTGTCCAGGTGAACACGGGCACGGCCACGAACGGGACCGGCGGGGGGCGGCGCGAGGGCAGGTCGGCCGCCATGGCGCCGGCCGCGAGGCCCGCAAAAGCGACGGTGGAGAGGAGGATTCTCTTCATGTGGAATTCCATGTGCAGGAGGTGAGTGGTCCGGCTCTGTTACTACCCGCAGCAACCTTAATCGTCTGTGACTTCGCGGCAACGATGGCGAAGAACTTCGCTTCGAAATCGAGGGGCCAGCGTCGCGCTCCCCGGCACCGCGTTGCCATTTCGCGTCGCCGTTCAGAGCCTTTTGCCTAAAACGCCTGGGTAACGGAGCCTTTACCGTGACGGCGGATGTTGATCGCGAGCAAGATCGTCACGGGGTCAGCGGATGTTCGGCTTTACGCCTGAGGACGGTCGACCCTCCCTCATCGGCAGCACGATCAAGTCGGTCGCGATTATCGGCGCGCTGTCGTATTTGGCGGCGGGCTGGCTCTCGACGGTGACGCGCGACAACCAGACGCTGTCGCGGCTCGCCCTGAACGCCAGCCGAGGCTTTGACGACCCTCTGACCACGGGATCGATCGCCGGCCGTGCGAACGGGACCCGACTCGATCCCTGCGCAACGCCTCAACGCTAAGATATTTCTGCTGTTCGCGAAGCTAAGTCGAGGCAGTCATTGACAGCCGCACCGTTTCACCTATGTTCCGCGGGCTGGGAGCCGTTCGGTTCGATCGCGAACCTCGTTTGCGCGCCGACGCCTCGCCCCAGGCATCAAGCAACACGTTGAGGCCGCGCGAGGCGGCCGGAATGGTCGTCCTTCCGAATGTCGTTTGCTGATCTTGGGCTGAGCGATAAGGTCCTCCAGGCCGTTGCGACCGCAGGCTACACCGACCCTACGCCCATTCAGTCTCAGGCGATTCCGCACGTTCTCGCCCGACGGGACGTGCTTGGGATCGCGCAGACGGGAACCGGCAAGACGGCCGCTTTCGTGTTGCCGATGTTGACTCTGCTGGAGACCGGTCGGGCGCGGGCCCGCATGCCGAGGACGCTGATTCTCGAGCCGACCCGGGAGCTTGCCGCGCAGGTCGTCGAGAACTTCGAACGCTACGGCGCCAATCATCGCTTGTCCGTGGCCCTCCTGATCGGAGGCGTGTCCTTCGGAGATCAAGATACGAAGATCACCCGCGGCGTCGACGTCCTGATCGCGACGCCTGGGCGGCTGCTCGATCACTTCGAGCGCGGCAAGCTTCTCCTCACCGGCGTCGAACTCCTCGTCATCGACGAAGCCGATCGCATGTTGGACATGGGCTTCATCCCGGATATCGAGCGGATCGTGAAGCTGGTCCCGTTCACGCGTCAGACGCTGTTCTTCTCGGCCACCATGCCGCTCGAGATCCAGCATCTCGCCGATAATTTCCTGCACAATCCGGTCCGCACCGAGGTCGCCCGCCCGGCCTCCGCGGTCGCGACCATCACGCAGCGGTTGTTCGCCACGGGGCCGGAGGGCCACGAGAAGCGCGAGCGCTTGCGCGAGCTCATCCGCACCGCGCCCGAGTTCAAGAACGCCATCATCTTCTGCAACCGCAAGCGGGAGGTCGCGCTCTTGCACAAGTCGCTGCAGCGGCACGGGTTCGTCGCAGCCGCGCTGCATGGGGACCTCGATCAGCATGCCCGGATGGCGGCGCTTGAAAGCTTCCGGACCGGTGAGGTGGCGCTCCTCGTCGCCAGCGACGTGGCGGCGCGCGGCCTCGACATCCCGGCCGTGAGCCACATCTTCAACTACGACGTTCCCCATCACGCCGAAGACTACGTGCATCGGATCGGGCGAACGGGGCGGGCAGGGCGGACCGGCCACGCCTTCACCCTAGTCGCCCCAGGCGACGAGCGGTCGCTCGCCGCGATCGAGAGTTTGATGGGCCAGAACGTGACGTGGGAAGGCCCGACCTCGGTCGCGGATGTCCCGGAGCGGGAGCGTCGGCCCCGCGGCGGTGGACGGACGGCTCGCGGTGGACGCGAGGCCGGCCGGTCGGAGCGGAGCGAGCCTCGGCGGGCGTCGGAACCAAGGCGGGCCGCGGGATCGAGACGACGGCCGCATAGTGAGGAACGTCCCAAAGAGGCTGCGGCCGAGGAGAAACGCACGCGCGAACCTCGGGCGGCGACGCCGAGACCGGAGCCTGACGCAAAGGTCCAGCCTCCGGGCCGAGACAGGGGCTCTTCAGGTCCCGAGGTCGATACGGGCGCCCGGGTGGTTGGGCTCGGCGATCACGTGCCGGCCTTCCTGATGCGAGCAGCCAAGACCAAAGCCGAAATTTAGCGCCGCCGGCCGCGATCTTTAACCGGGCGTTGGCGCCGACCGGGCGAACTCTCCGGGTCACATGCTCGCCGTCGGCCTCCACCGTCGGCGCACGAGGCGGCGCTCGGATCGACGGCGCAGTACGGGGCGTCGCTTGAGGCCTTGACGGACGATCTCACGCAGCCTCTCGAACGCCCTCGCATGCGTGACATCGTCGAGCGTTGGTCGCCGCCACCCGCGACGTGGCCGTCAGCAACAGGCGCTCGAGACCCGGCTGAAGAATTCGCGGGACGAGATCGAGACGCTTCGCGGCATGCTGGAGGAGGTCCGCGTCGAGAGCCTGACCGATCCATTGACCGGCATCGCGAACCGCCAGCATTTCGAGGCCATGCTGACGAGCGGCGTCGCCAGCGCTCATGTGGACGGCTCGTCTTTGATGCTGATCATGATCGACATCGACGAGTTCAAGCGCTTCAACGATGTCTACGGGCACCTCACGGGCGATCAGGTGCTGCGTCTCCTCGGCGCCGCGATGGGGGAGAACGTGGAGAGCACGACGACGCTCGCCCGTTTCGGCGGCGAGGAATTCGCGATCATCCTTCCCCAAGCCAACGCCGCTGCCGCTTTCGCTGTGCGGAGAAGATTCGGCGCGGCGTCATGGCGCGCGAACTTGTGAGGCGGTCGACCGGTGAGTCGCCCGGCCGGGTGACGGTCTCGCTCGAGATCGCCGGGCTGCGGCCGGACGACACCGCGACATTCTTTCTAGAACGCGCCGACCTGTGCATGTACAGGGCGAAGCTGACGGGCCGAAACAGGACCGTCACCGATCAGCAACCGGAAGACCCGGTCTGTCGAGCGCGGCCTGACGGGCCGGCCGCCGTTCCGCCATGACCAACTGGCTGCGCCTGCTCGCATTCGGGCTCGGGGTGGCGACAACGATTGCAGTGAACTGGCTTGCTCGACGCTGATCGCCGGAGACCTGTCGATCGGTTGTGAGCCGCCTGGCCGACCAGTCGAGGATCAGGCCGGAGCCGCGAGACGCTCAGGACTCGCGGGCGTGATGGCGACCGATTCCCCGCAGCCGCAGGCCGAGGTCTGGTTGGGGTTCGTGAACGTGAACCCCGACGACAGCTTGCTTGACTGGAAATCCATCTCGGTCCCGAGCAGGAAGAGCACGGCTTTCGGATCGACCAGGACCTTGACGCCCTTGTCCTCGACGACCTCGTCTTGAGGCCGGATCTCGTCGGCATATTCCATCGTGTAGGACATGCCGGCGCAGCCGCCATTCTTCACGCCGACGCGAAGGCCCGCGATCGGCCGCTCGGCGTTCGCCATGATCGCCTTGACCCGTTGGACGGCCGCGTCCGTCAGCGAGATCACCTTGAAGCCCGCGAGAGCCATGTCGCTTGTCCCGGCGGGCGACACGTGCCCGCGATCAGCCTCCTATGTAGACGTTGAGGGTTGATAATTCAAAGCGCGGCGCGTTCAGCGGAAGTCGCGCGTCCGCACCTTGATCCCGGGCCCGTCACCGGAAGCAGACACGGTGCTGACCTCGGGGCAGTAGATGTCGCGCGCGCGCCAACCCGGCGGCGGGCCGTCGCGTGCGTCGGGGGAGCCGCCGTGCTTGGCTTCGTCGCCACGTCCGGTACGCAGCGGAAAGTCCCCCTCCTCGGCCGAATGGCCGACGCTGCGCAGGAGATCTGACAGGTCGGTGAGTTCGTCCGCCACGACATGGATCACCTCGCCTTCGCGCTGCACCCTGCCCTGGCAGGCGATCATGCCGGCGGACAGGATGAGGCGGCGCTGACGCTCGAAGACGGACGGCCGGATCACGAGGTTTGCGACCTCCGTCTCGTCCTCGATCGTGATGAACATGACGCCTTTGGCGGAGCCCGGCTTTTGGCGCACGAGGACAAGGCCCGCCACCGTGAGGCGGCGTCCGTTCCGGGCCGTTTTAAGGTTCAGGCAGGGGACGGCGCGCCGACGCGCAAGCTCGTCCCGCAGGAAGGCCACCGGGTGGCTGCGGAGGCTGAGGCCACGCGAGCGATAATCCTCCACCACCTCGCGAGGTTCGCCCATCGGCGGGAGGATGGTCGGGGATTCCGCGATTTCCGGCGCGAGTCGGCCTTCGCGCCGGTCGGCCGCGGCGAAGAGCGGCAGCGGCTCGGCGGGAAGGCTGCGGATGGCCCAGAGCGCGTCACGGCGGCCGAGTTCGAGCGACCCGAGCGCATCGGCCTCGGCCAGGCGCGTGAGGGCCCCGACCGGCACCCCGGCCCGCCGCCACAGCTCGTCGACCGTGCCATAGCGTTCTCCGGCCCGGGCCTGCACGATCCGGGCCCCATCCTGATTGGACAGGCCCTTCGCTATGCGAAGGCCAAGGCGGACGGGTATAGCCTCTCCCCGACGACGGGGAGAGGGAGCGCGTCGCGGCCGCTCCAGCACCGTATCCCAATGCGAATGGTTCACGTCGGGCGGCAGGACCTCGACCCCGTGCTGGCGGGCGTCGCGCACGAGTTGGGCCGGGGCGTAGAAGCCCATAGGCTGCGAGTTCAGGAGAGCGACCAGGAACACGTCAGGATGGTGGCATTTCACCCAGGCTGACGCATAGGCGATGAGGGCGAAGGACGCCGCGTGGCTCTCGGGGAAACCGTAGGAGCCAAAACCTTCCAGTTGCTTGAAGGTTTTCGATGCCAATTCAGGTGCATAGCCGCGTTCGATCATGCCGCCTACGAGCTTGTCTCGGAAGGCCGACACGCCTCCTGTGACCTTGAACGTCGCCATGGCGCGGCGGAGCTGGTCGGCCTCGCCCGGCGTGAACCCGGCGCATTCGATGGCGACCCGCATCGCCTGCTCCTGGAAGAGCGGGACGCCGAGCGTCTTGCCGAGTACCCGCTCCAGCTCGGGCGTGGGGTATTCGACCGGCTCCCTCCCCTCCCTCCGGCGCAGGTAGGGATGCACCATGTCGCCCTGGATGGGACCTGGCCGCACCACAGCCACCTGAATGACGAGGTCGTAGAGGCAGCGCGGCTTGTGCCTCGGCAGCATGGCCATCTGGGCCCGCGACTCGATCTGGAAGGTGCCGAGCGTGTCGGCCCGGCAGATCATGTCGTAGGTCTCCGGGTCGCCCTGCTCGATCTCGGCGAGGGTCCTCGGTTGGTCGGGCCGATGCAGCTCCAGGAGATCGAAGGCGCGCCGCATGCAGCCCAGCATGCCGAGGCCCAGCACGTCGACCTTCATGAACTTCAAGGCGTCGATGTCGTCCTTGTCCCACTCGACGACCTGCCGGTTCTCCATCGAGGCGGGCTCGATCGGCACGAGCTCGTCCAAGCGATCCTCGGTCAGCACGAAGCCGCCGGGATGCTGGGAGAGGTGGCGCGGCGTGTCGATCAGCTCGCGCGCGAGGTCGAGCGTCATGCGCAGGCGCCGGTCGTCGAGGTTGAGGCCGAGGCTCTCGACCTCGCGCGGCCCGACGCCATCCCGGCTCCAGCCCCAGACGAGGCCGGCGAGCGCGCCCGTCACGTCCTCCGGGACCCCGAGGACCTTGCCGACCTCCCGCACCGCCCCCCGCGCGCCGTAGCGGATCACGGTCGCGCAAAGGGCGGCGCGATGGCGGCCATAGGTCTCGTAGACCCATTGGATCACCTCCTCCCGCCGCTCGTGCTCGAAATCGACGTCGATATCGGGCGGCTCGTGGCGCTCGGCCGAGATGAAGCGCTCGAACAAGAGCTCCTTTTCCAAAGGGTCGATCGCCGTGATGCCGAGCAGGTAGCAGACAGCCGAGTTCGCGGCCGAGCCGCGGCCCTGGCACAGGATCGGAGGATCAAAGGAGCGGGCCGCCCGCACGATGGCGTACACGGTCAGGAAATAGGGCGCGTAATCGAGGCGCGCGATGAGGTCGAGCTCGTGGCAGACCTGAGTCGCGAGGCGCGCCGGCACGTGGGCGCCGTGCTTGGCCGCGATCGCTTCCCATGTCAGGGCGGCGAGGGTCTCCTGTGCGGTCCGGCCGGGTTCGACCACCTCGTGCGGGTATTGGTAGCGGAGTTCCGACAAGTCGAAGCGGCAGCGTTCGGCGATCTCGCCCGCCCGCGCCAGGGCGTCCGGATGACGGGCGAACAGCCGCACCGTCTCGGCCGGGGCCTTCAGGTGGCGGTCGGCATGCTCCTCCAGCCGAAACCCGGCCGCGTCGATTGTGGTCCCGAGCCGGATGCAGGTCACCACGTCCTGCAGGATGCGGCGCTCCTCTGCGTGGTAGAGGACGTCGCCGGTCGCGACGGTCGAGACGTGTGCTTCCGCCGCCTGCGCGGTCACCCCGTCGAGCAGAAGATGGTCGTCCGGCCGAAAGCGCCGGGTCAGCCCACAATAGGCCGCGCCGCCGAACACATCCCGCAGCCGGCCGAGATCGGCGGCGAGGCGCTCGTCCGGGCGGTCGGAGAGGAGGATGGCGACGAGCCCCCTCCCCCATTCGGCAACGTCATCCCAGCCGAGGTCGCAGGCGCCCTTGCCGGCACGGCCTTTGCCAACCGACAGGAGCCGGGTCAGACCCGAATAGGCGGCCCGGTCCGTGGGGTAGACGAGGAGCGAGGCGCCTTCCCGCAGGTCGAGCCTCGATCCGACGATCAGGCGCGTGCCGGTGGCCTTGGCGGCCTGCCAGCAGCGCACGATCCCGGCGAGCGAGCCGCGATCGACGATCCCGAGCGCCGAGATGCCGAGTAGCGCGGCTTGCGCGAACACCTCCTCCGGCGAGGACGCGCCGCGCAGGAAGGAGTAGTGGGTCGTGACCTGGAGTTCGGGGAGGGTCACAGCCCACCGCACGTACGTCCAGAACGGGCGCCGTGAGCCCTCACGCGAACCTCCCGTGCAGCCACCAGCGGCCGCCCTCGGACATCGGGGCGTCGCGGAAGAGCCAGAAGCGGCGGCCTTGTGCGTCCTCGACCCGGTAATAGTCCCTCAGGAACGCGACCTCCTCGTCGGCCCGCCACCATTCGCCCCGCACGCGCTCCGGTCCGTCGGCGCCCTGCACGACGTAGCGGACCCGTCGCCAGAGGAAGAAGCCGGGAGGGTCGTCCGGCACGATCGCGATCGCGGTCACGGGTTCCGGCGGATCGATGATGCGGCTCGGGCGCGGCAACGTCGTCGGCCACGACGCCCGCGTGGACGGGGATAGCGGCGGCACGCGCCGGACGGAGCGCTCGGGATAGCGGCTCTCGACCGGCGCGACGCGAAAGACGCGGGACGGGCCGAGGCGCATGCCGAGTCGATCGATCAGCGGAGCGAGGACGGCTGTCGGCTCCTCCCCGTCCGAGAGGAGGAGCGCGCCGAGCTGACGGGCGCGCAACGGTTCGACGCGGGTCGCCGCGAGGACGATCTCGTCGATCCCGAAACCCGGGTCGATCCCGGGCAGACGTTCGGCCAGGAGACGTGTGAGATGGACGGGATCGCGGGTCGGTGCGGCGGTGCCGACCCGGAGGCCGAGCGGCTGCCCGTCGACCCGGCGCAGGATGGCGTCAAGCCGGCGCAGCCCGGCCCCGCGCCGGTCGAGCTCTCGGCAGAGCACGGTCGCGAGTTCGGCCAAGGCGGCCGCAAGCCCGTCGAGATGACCCAACGGTTCCGTGAAAGCGAGCCGGGCCGTGGGAATGCCCGCCGGCACGAGGGGCGTCAGCGGGTCGGGCATGCGGCCTTGCGCCCGATCGAGATGGACGAGGAGCGTCCGGCCGAACCGAAGGGCGAGTTGCGCGCGCGGGAAGCGGGCCAAGTCGCCGATCCGCTCGATTCCGAGAAGATGCAGGCCGCGAACGGTTTCCCGGTCGAGGCGAAGGCCCGCGACCGGCAGGGCCGCCAGGGCTCCCTCGAGTCCCCCCGGTGGGACGATCGTCCCGGGACGATGCCGAGCGAGGGCCCAGGCGGCGCCCGGCGTTTCGGCGAGGGCGGCCCGGGCCGTGATCCCGGCCCACGCGAGACGCCGGACCGCATCCGCCATCAGGGCCGACTCGCCCTCGAAGAGATAGGACGAGCCCTCGACCTCAATCAGGATCCCGTCAGGCCCGTCGGACTGGACCACAGGACCGTAGCGCCGGCACCAGGCTGCGAGTTCGGCAAGGGCCGCTTCATCTGCCTCTGGAGCCGCTTCGGCGATCGAGAGGCCGGGCACGGAAGCCTGGGCTTGAGCCACCGCCTGACCGGGCCGGAGCCCGATCGCGGCGGCGGCCTCGTCGACGGCTGCGACGATCCGGCGCGAGCCCTCCCGCGCCACCGTGACGAGCGGCCCCTCGCTTAAGGTCTCAGGCGACGGAGCGGCGTCCGGGAGGCTCGACCGCGAGAGGTGCCTTCGGTCGCGGCCGGACCTCCTGCGGATGAGGTTGGTCGGGAAGAAGGGCAGGAAGAGCGAGACGACCCTCGGCATCGCAAGCCTCGAGAACCCAGGAGGTGGCCTCCGCGCCGCGGCAGCGGAGAAGTTCGACGCGCCACCGGGCGCGGCCGAGACCTGGAGCCGGCGGGGCCCGGGACGAAGCCGGGGAGATGCGCCAGCGTGTGAAGACCGCGCTCGGCTCGGACCCGGAGGCGCGCTCGGCATCGTTGCGCCAGCGCCGCAGCACGAAAGCCGGCACGCCCGACCCTTCGGCCGCGAGCTGCAGCCGGCGCGAGGCGGTAAGCCCCAGCCGCGCCACCTCGCCGACCACGCCCGCCAGGCCGCCATGGCGCAGCCCCTCCTCCATGGCGGGCAGGACCTCGGCATCCCTCCAGGTCTCGACATAGATGACCCGGTCGGGACCGAGCCCCACGGAGGCGAGCGCCGGGGCGAAGAGGTCGTGCCCGCGCAGGCACCACAGGACGGTGCCGCGCATCCGGGCCAGGATGCCGGCCGTGAACAGGGTCGCGGCCGCCGCGTGCTCGCTCTCCATCCCGCCCTCGACGCATTCGTGCAGCGTGCCGAGCGGCAACCCGCCCCAGGGCAAGTGCCGGTCCATCGCCTCAACCCCGAAGGAGAGCGCCGGCCGGCTCGCCCGCGCCGAGTGGTCGAGCGCCAGGATCCGCCGGCGCAGATCGGACAAAGCGAGATTGTGCCCGGCATGCGTCATGCCTTGCCTATGATGGTTTCAGAAGCAGTGTTGTTCTTATTTTGTTCTCATCTCAGGACGTGAGTCAATCCGTCACGGGATGGGCGCAAGCGACCCGACCGGCTAGCTCAGTTGAGATGCGGTATTGCGAGGGCGTCTCGGAGGGGCGCGTTTGCGATCAGGACGACCTTCGCATGATGGCTGTGAGGGCGACAGTCGGCTTTTTGCCTGCGGACAAGAGGCGTCTGTAGCCGGCCCGCAAGATAGGTCGTGTCGGGCTGCCGAGGGCGGCCATGAAGAGGATGCGCCTGACCTTCGGTCGTTCTCGACGCGTGCGCCGGTGTGGAGCCTGTCATTGGGCCGGCCAGAGGCGGGCCCGGTGGGGCCGCCCGGCATGACAAGCTTCACCGTCCCCCCGACACCTTGACGTTCGCGCCCGTGATGTAGCTCGCCCCCTCCCCGATCAGGAACAGCACAGCCTCGGCGATCTCCTCCGCTCGCCCCACGCGCGCCATCGGGATCAGCGGCGCGATGCGGCCCACGCGGCCCGCGTCGCCGGTCGAGAGCGCGTGAATCTCGGTGTCGATCAGGCCCGGCGAGACCGCATTCACCCGCACCCCCTCCCCTGCGAGTTCCTTCGCGAGCCCGATCGTCAGCGCATCGATCGCGCCCTTCGAGGCCGCGTACCAGACGTATTCGCCCGGACTGCCGATCTCCGCCGCGACGGACGAGATGTTGACGAGCGAGCCGCCGGACCCGCCCCGCTTCGTCGACAACCGACGGGCCGCCTCGCGGGCAACCAGGATCGCGCCCGTGACATTGATATCAATCGCGTCCCGGATCACCTCGGCTGCGGCCTCCGCGAGCGGGCTTGAACGGCCGGTGACGCCGGCATTGTTGACCACGTGCGAGACCCGGCCGAGGGTGGCCTCTGCCTGATCGAACAAACCGATCACGTCGGCTTCGACCGCCATGTCGCCTGCGATCGCGACCGCGTCGGCTCCGGCCTCGCGGCAGGCCGCTACGACCTGCTCGGCCGCCGCACGGTCCGAGCGATAGTTCACCGCGACATGGTATCTGTGGGAAGCGGCGAGCCGTGCGACCGCAGCCCCTATCCCGCGGCTGCCGCCTGTGATGAGGACGACCGGACGCTCGCTCATGGCTCAGCCCTGCCGTTCGGGCGTGCGCACCACGAGGCCGTCCAGATCCGGCTTGATCTTGATCTGGCATGACAGGCGCGAGTTCGGCCTCACGTCGGAGGCGAAATCGAGCATGTCGGCCTCCATCGGCTGGGCGGTCCCGGCTGCGCCGAGCCAGGCCTCATCGACATAGACGTGGCAGGTCGCGCAGGCGCAGGCGCCACCGCATTCGGCCTCGATGCCGGGCACGTTGTTCTTGACCGCAGTTTCCATCACGGTCCAGCCGACCGGCGCCTCGATGGTGCGCGACGTCTCCGCCACGTCGATGTAGGTGATTCTGGGCATGACCTCTCCGGGCGGCACCGGGAACCGCCCGTCCGCTCAAGGCGCCCCTTTAGGGGAGCCCGCCCACCTTGGCGAGTGGGCGGCCTGGCGGGCATCGCCGTTCGGCTCCGCCAGGCGAGCCGCCACGGCCGCGCGGGTCTCGTCGACCGCGCCTTGCAGCTCGGCGAGCAGACGCCCGTTCGACATCGACACCGCGCCCGTGGACTCACCCGCCTCGATCGCGGCTGCTAGCGAGGCGAGGCGCTCAGCCCCGACGGCTCGCGCCGCACCCGTCAGCGTATGCGCGCCGTCCGCACGCTCCCGGCGCTCCGGCGAGCGGGCGATCACTGGAAGCAGGCGGGCGCATTGCGCGTCGAACAGGAGGAGGATCTCCTGTTCGAGCTCTCGATCGGCGAAGGTCTGGCGCACCAGGTGCTCGAGATCGAGGATTGGCGGAAGACGCTCGCTCGACACCGTGGTCGCCCTCAAAGCGGCCGGCGCCCCGGCTCCTGACACCCATCTATAATGGACGGCTCTGCCCTTTTTTGTGTTCGCACCGCGTTCGCGTGACTTGGCGCGACGTAGTTACCAGGCCGTTAACGACGTTCGCATCTGGGAGCGCCGTTCGGGTTTCCTCCTGTCGCGCTCGCCCGTACACTGGCATGGTAAACGCGGGTTAACCGTTTCGTCGCGGGGTGTCTGAGGAGGCCTCTGGCGGCGGCGGATCGGCTCCGGCGAGCGACGTCACGCGCCGCCCCCGGAGCTTGGACGCCCGGCACGTTGCGTCATCGAGGCGGCACATGGCGACTGAACCGAAGCTTACCTCCACCACACAGGCCGGGATGTCGGCTGTCGAGCTGGCCCTGTTCGAGGGCCGCGACGTCGCCGAGGCGGCGGCGGCGAACCGCCGCAACGTCGTCGAGCCCGACCGTGGCGCCGTCGCCAACGACGATCGCCAAGAGGTCGGCCTTCTGACGCAGGCCTTGCGGGTTCAGCCTTCGCGCCGCGCTTATGGCCTTGCCCTTCTGGCGAGCTTCGCCTGGATCGGCGGGCTCGCCGCGCTCGCCTGGGTTCAGTCCGGCGGAGACCCGCGCGGGTATCTTCTCGGCCTCTCGCCCGTCCAATCGGCGACGGCGGCGGCCTCCATTCTCGGCCCCCTGGTGCTGTTCTTGATCGCCGCAATGCTGGCCATGCGGGCGCAGGAAATGAAGCTCGTCGCCCGCGCTGTGGGGGAGGTCGCCATCCGGCTAACGAAGCCGGACGAGTTCGCGAGCGACGGCGTCATGTCGGTCTCGCGCGCCGTTCGGCGCGAAGTCGCGGCCGTGGGAGACGGCCTCGAACGAGCTCTCGCGCGAGCCGTCGAGCTCGAGACGGTAGTCCGATCCGAGATCTCGACTTTGGAGCGGGCCTATTCGGGCAACGAGGATCGCATCCGGGCGCTGGTCGGAGAACTGGTGTCCCAGCGAGAAGCCGTGGTGTCGAACGCGGAGCGGATCCGGTCCGCGATGACCGGCTCGCACGAAAATCTCGCGGGAGATCTCGCGAGCGCGGGCGATCGTATCGTCGAGGTGATCGAGGCTGCGGGAATCCGTGTCACGACGAGCCTCGACAGGCGAACGGACGATCTCGGCCGCGCGCTCGAGCATGCGGCCGAGAGGCTGGTCCGCGATCTCGGGGAGAGCGGCGCGGAGCTCGTCGGTCGCCTGACCGAAACCAGCGAGACCGTGAAGCGGGACATTACCGGCACGGGCGACAGCGTCACCGCTGCGCTTACCGAAAAGGCGACCGACGTGACGGCCGCGTTCGAGCGCACGGGCGACATCCTGACCCGGAGCCTGCAGGAGGGCGCGACGCGGGTGACGCGGACGCTCGCCGAAACCGGAACGGAGGTGATCGGCTCGCTCGCCGCGCAGGGTGGGGAGGTCCGGGCTTCGCTGGAGCAAACCGCGCAAGCGCTCGAGTCGAGCTTCGTCGAACGGGCGAACGACCTCAACGTTCGGCTCGCAGGGACTGGCGAAGCCATCCAGGCCGGCATCGGCGCGCGCACAAGCGGCCTGCGGGAAAGCGTGGCGGAAGCCGGAACGCTGGTGTGCGACGAGATCGTTCGCCGGGGCGGCGAGGCACGCGACGAGATCCAGCGGACCGGCACAGGCCTGATCGACATTATCACGGCGCTCTCGGCGGAGGTACGGGACGGCATGACCGCGTCCGGGCGTGGCTTCGTAGACGGCATCGTGGCCCAGCACGAAACCGCGCGGGTCGGCTTCGAAACGGTTGCCGGCGGCCTGCTCGACACGATCGCGACGCGCGGCCGCGACCTACATGACGGGCTGGCCTCCGTAGGGGCAGGCCTCGCGGCGCAGCACGAGACTGCCCGGGTCGGCTTCGAGACCGTAGCGGGCGGCCTTCTCGACACGATCGCCACCCGCACCCGCGACCTGCACGAAGGGCTCGCCTCGGCAGGGGCCAGGGTCGTCGAGGACATCCGGGCCAGCACCGACGAGGCACGCTCCGGCATCGATTCGGCCGGTGTATCCATAGCGGACACGATCGGGGTATGGGGACGAGAGTTGCACGAGGGCTTGACTGCCGCCGGTCTTGATCTGGTCAAGGAGCTTCGCAGCCGCGGCGACGAGGCTCGTTCCGGGTTTGATCACGCAACGGCCGCTCTCGCGGACACCCTGACGTCACGCAGTGGCGAGCTGACGGCGGGGCTCTCGGAAGCCGGAGCCGGAATCGTCGACGCGATCGTGGCCCGCGGCGGCGAGGCGCGCGACTCGATCGAGACGACAGGCCGCTCGGTCGCCGACGCCATCCAGGCCGAAGGCGGAGAGGTGCGGGACCGCATCTCGACATCCGGGGCGGCCGTGGCCCGCGAGCTCGGCTTGAGGGGCGTCGCCCTCGAGACGATGCTTCAGGCCACCTCGACCGCGTTGGTCGAGAAGCTTGGGCGAGGCGGCGACGAGATCGCGGAGCGGATCACGAGTTCCGGAACCGGGATCCTGGGCGAGTTCGAGCGCATCGGCGACAAGCTGCAGCAGCGCTTTGAGACTCTGGGCCGGACCGGGGCGGACGAGATCGCGCTTCGGGGGGATGAGCTGGCCGGAAGGCTCGCGACCACGAGCCGCACGATCGACGAGAGCGTGCGGGTTCGGGGCGGCGCCCTGGAGGCCAGCCTGTCGGAATTCGGGGAACGGCTCAGCCACGCGCTTGACGCTCAAACGGCGGACGCCCAGGGCGCGCTCGTCGGCACGATCAGCAAGGTGTCGGCGGAGCTGTCCCGCCGCCTGGCGGAAGCCGGCACCGCCGTCGATGGGCAGGGCCGCGAGATCGCCGAGGAGCTCGCCCGCCGGACCGCGGCCACCAACGAGGCTCTTGCCGTCACAGGCAAGGAAGTTGTGCGCGCGATCGCGACCCAAAGCATGCGCATCAATGATGTTCTTTCAAGCACTGGCCAGACGCTGTCCGAAACCCTTTCGACGCGCGGGAACGAGGTTGAAACCATGCTCGTCGACCGCCTCGCCACGTTCGAGCGGACGATCGGAGCGCGCGGCCGCGCGGTCGACGAGGCCCTGTCGACCGCCGGGCAGAACCTGGCCGACGCCATCGCGACACGCGGAAACGCGGTCGAGACCATGCTGATGGATCGCCTGGCCGCCTTCGAGCAGACGATAGGAGCCCGCGGCCGCGAGGTCGACGACGCCCTTTCGAACACCGGCCAGGTCGTGGCGGACACCATCGCGAGCCGTGGGCGCCAGCTCGACGACGTGCTCGCGACCGCCGGCCAGACGCTGTCCGACACCCTTTCGACGCGCGGGAACGAGGTCGAAACCATGCTCGTCGACCGCCTCGCCACGTTCGAGCAGACGGTGGGCGCGCGCGGCCGCGAAGTGGACGAAGCTCTGGGCGGCCGGCTCGCCGCCTTCGAGGACGCCGTCGGCCGCCGCGGCGGCGCTCTTGTCGACCGGCTGGCGCACGAGGTCGAGACCTTCGCGGCCGATGTGGGTGTCCGCCTGGACGAGATGAACCGAATCGTCACGATCGAGGCGCCCCGGCTCACGGAAGCCCTGATCGAGCGCGCACGAGAAACACAGTCGGCCATAGAGGCCGGGCTCGCGGGCCTCGGCCAGCATGCGGCGGACCGCACGGCCGAGATCGGCCGAACGGTCGAGACGCTGACCGGGCAGCTTGACGACCGCATGGCAGGCCGCACGGAGGCCTTGAACGAGGTTCTCATCGAACGCACGCGGGAGATGGCGCGCGTGCTCGTGGAGAACGGTCGTGAAATGGCCGCCAGGCTTGGCGCCAACGCCGACGAGGTCGGCCGCGGGATCGAGAGCCTGACGTTGCAGTTCGACGACAGGTTGGCGGGTCGGGCAAGGCACTTCACCGAAACGCTCGCGGAACGCGCGCGAGAGATGACAAACCTCCTCGCCGAGAACTCGCGGACCATGGGGGACGCGCTGAAATCCCACACCGACCGCGTCACCCTTGAGGTGCTGAGCCGCACGGTCGACATCACGGGCGCGCTCTCGGGGCAGGCAGCCGACATCAACACGGTGCTGGCCGGTCACGCCGATCGGATCGCCGCCACGTTCGACCAGCGGGTCGCGCATTTCGAGGAGCGCGTGGTGCAGCCGCTCGGCCAGGTCGCGACGACGCTGGACGAGCGCGGCCGAGCGATCGATGCGAGCCTCGGCACTCAGGCGACCGGCCTCGTGGCCGCGCTTGAGATGCACGGCAAGGACGTCGAGCGCGCCATGGGCGAGCATGCCCGCGGTCTGATCGACACGATCGACGATCGCAGCCGCGCCCTCGTGGAAACGTTGGACGGGCGGTCGGGCGATTTCGTTCGCGCGACCAACGAACGCGCGAGCGCCATGGCCGAACTGGTCGATCAGCGCCGGGAAGCTTTGTCGGAGGAGATCGACGGGCTTGGGCGCAAGGTCTTCGGAACCCTCGGCGCCCGCATGACCGATCTTGCTATCCTGTTCGACAAAGGCGGGGCCTCCATGGCCGCCCTGCTCGACCAGCGCGGGCAGACGATCGTCGGCGCGCTCAATCAGCGCTCGGCGGAGCTGACGGGCGTGATCGACCGCGGCACCGAAACCCTGACCGGTACGCTCGACGGGCGGCTCGAGGGCTTCACCCGGATGGTGGACGAGCGCACCGCAACCCTGACGAGCTTGTTCGACGAGCGGGGCACCGGTTTCGCTGAGCTCGTGTCGCGTCGCGGCCAGGAAGCGATCGCGACCTTCGGCAACCGCGTCTCGGAGACCATCCAGCTCCTCGATCAAAGCACAAGCTCGATTGGCACACTCGTGGCGGAGCGCGGGACGGAGATTGCCGAGCTGATCCAGAAGCGTGGCCAAGCTGCCATCGGCACTCTCGGCAATCAGGCAAGCGAGCTCGCCCAGCTCTTCGAGCAGCGGAGCGTCGCCCTTGAGACGCTGATCGAGCACGGCTCATCCAGCTTTGCCATGCGGTTCGACAGGGCGGGTCAGGAGGCGGCCGGCCGCATCGAGACGCAGAGCGCCGCCGCGGAGGCCGCCTTCGCGGCTTCCGCGGCGCGGCTGAGCGCACTCATCGAGGAAGGCAGCGCTGGCGCGTCTCAGCGTCTGGGGCAACGGGGCGATGTGGTGCTGGGCAATCTTGACCGGCAGACAACCGCCACGACCGAGCTGCTCGACGACCGCATGGCCGCCCTCGGCCGCATCTTGGACCAGCGGGGAACCGGCCTGATCGAAGTCGTGGCTCGACAGGGCCAGGGCATCACCACCACGATCGGCGGTCAGATCGCCGACGTGGTCCGCCTCTTTGACACGGGAACGACGGAGTTCCGCAACCTTCTCGAGAACAGCACGCCTCAGCTCCTGGACGACCTCAACCGCCGTGGAGAGACCTTCACGGCCACCCTTGGCGAACAAGTCGGGCTTGTGGCCCGGCTCTTCGACGAGCGGGGGTCCGAGCTTGTCGACGGCCTCGCACGGGAGGGCCGCGAGGTCGTGGTGCGGATGGACGGCCAAGTGGCCGAGATGGGGGCCGCGCTGGAGCATGGCCGCACGGCCCTCTCTCGGATCCTGACCGAGTCCAGCACCGGCATCGCTGCCGACCTTGCCCGGCACGGCGCCGCGGTTACCGGCGAGATCGGGGATAGGGTCGCCGGTCTGACGCGTGCCTTTGACGAAGGCGGCCGCTCGGCCGTGGATGACCTGACCCGGCACGGGCAGGCGATCCGGGCGACGCTTGGGACGCAGATCGATGACGTGACACAGCTCTTCGCGGCCGGCGCCGCTCGGTTCGAGACCATCGTCGACGAGAGGGGCGGAGACATTCGTCAAGGCTTGGCCCGTCAGGGCGATGCGATCACGACAGAGATCGCATCTCTGACCGGCGAACTCACGCGCGTTCTCGATGAGCGAGGCGGAGAGGTCCTGCAAGGCCTGACACGCCAGGGCGACGTTCTCACGACCAGCATCGCGTCCGTGACCGGCCACCTCACGCGTGTTCTCGACGAGCAAGGCGGAGAGGTCCTGCAAGGCCTGACACGCCAGGGCGACGTTCTTACGACCAGCATCGCGTCCGTGACCGGCCACCTCACGCGTGTTCTCGACGAGCAAGGCGGAGAGGTCCTGCAAGGTTTGGCTCGACAGGGCGAGGTCCTCACGACCGGCATCGCGTCAGTAACCGGCCGTCTCACCCGTGTCCTCGACGAGCGGGGTGGAGAGATTCGGCAAGGCCTGGCCCGGCAGGGCGAAGCGATCACGACCGAAATCGCATCTTTGACCAACGATCTCACCCGTGTTCTCGACGAGCGCGGGGGAGAGGTCCTGCAGGGTTGGGCCCGCCAGGGCGACGTTCTCACGACGGGCATAGCGTCCGTGACGGGGCACCTCACCCGTGTCCTCGACGAGCGGGGCGGAGAGATTCGGCAAGGCTTGGCCCTTCAAGGCGCAGCCATCACGACCGAAATCTCATCTCTGACCGGCGACCTCACGCGTGTCCTGGACGAGCGCGGCGGAGAGGTGCTGCGAGGTTTGGCCCGGCAAGGCGAGGCGCTCACGGCGGAAGTCGCCAGCCTGACGGGCGATCTTACGCGTGCCTTCGATGACAGTGGCCGATCGGCGGTCGACGAGCTGGCACGACAAGGGGAAGCAATCCGATCGACCCTGGCCGCCCAGATCGGTGAGGTCGAGGAGTTCGTCGAGGGCGGCGCAACCCGCTTCAGAACCGTCTTCGACGAGCGCGGCCGAGAGGTGCTGCAAAGCGTCTCTCTCGAGGGCGAAGCGGTGATCGGGCGGATCGAGAATCTGACCGGCGAGCTCACCCGTGTCCTCGACGAGCGAACTCGTTTGGTGCTGGACGGCATGGCGCGGCGAAGCCAGGTCGCGAGCGCCACCCTCGGCAATCAGATCGACGAGGTGGCGCAATTGTTCGAAGGCGGCGCGACCCGTTTCACCACCCTGTTCGATGAGCACGGCGGAGCGGTCGTGGAAGGCCTATCCCGTGAAGGAGAAGCGGTGATCGGCCAGATCGAGAGCCTGACCGGCGAGCTCACCCGCGCCCTGGACGAGCGAACCCGCTCGGTGCTGGACGGCTTGACCCAGCGAAGCCAAGTGATCAGCGCCACCCTTGGCGGCCAGATCCACGAGGTCGCGCAGATTTTCGAGGGTGGGGCCGAGCGTCTCAGCACCGTGTTCGACGAGCGCGGCGGCGACGTGGTGCGCGGGCTCGCCCGCCAGGGCGAGGCCGTCACGGCCGAGCTCGGAAACCGCATGGCTGAACTCACCCGACTCTTCGACGAGCGAGGCGGAGAGGCCGTCCGCGAGCTGTCGCGGCAGGGCGAAGCGGTCACGGTCGAGATCGGCGGCCGCGTGACGGAGGTCGCGCGTCTGTTCGACTCCGCGAGCGCCGCCTTCACTCACCTCTTCGACGTGCGTGGAATGGGCCTCGTTCAGAGGGTCGACGAGCAGGGTCGCGCGATCGCCGGCAACCTCGAGGCGATCCTCGGGCAGGTCGAGCAGACCTTCGAGGTCCGCACGACGGCGTTCGCGCAGATTGTCGAGGGCGGCGGCACCAACCTCGCCGACCTCGTGGGCCGCCGCGGCCAAGCCGTGATCGCGACGCTCGGAAACCAGGTTGCCGAGGTGACGCAGGTCATGGACCGGCATGCCGGCGAGTTTGGCCGGCTGGTCGAGGAGCATACCCGAGGATTGTCCTCGACCCTCATCGAGCGGGGCGGCGCCCTGGTCGAGCACGTCGCGACGGCCTCGCGCGCGATCGATGAGCGCGCGACGGCCTTCACCGACCTCCTCGAGCGCCGCAGCGCGACTCTGGGTTCGATCCTCGAACACCGGAGCGACTCGATCGCGGTCACCCTCGGCAAGCAGATGTCCGACATCTCAACCCTGTTCGAAGGCCGCACCGGCGAGTTCGCGGACCTGATTGACACGCGGGGGGCCGCCATGGCTCGGCTGATCGAGTCGAGGAGCACGGAGGCCGCCGAGCTGATCGAAACCCGCGGCTCCGCGGTTGCGAGCGCGATCGATACGGGCGGTCGGAACGCGGCCGAGACGCTCGCCCAGGGCGCGCAGGAGCTGCAATCCGTGCTCGACAGCCGCACAGCCTCCTTGCGCGAGATCATCGAGACCCGGGGATCCGCCCTCGCCTCCTCGATCGAGCAGCGTGGATCGGTCGCGGCCGACCTCCTGTCCGAGCGAACGCGGGCATTCGAGGGCGCGCTGGCCGACCGCACAGACGCGCTTCGCGAGCTCGTGGAGAGTCGCGGCAGCGAGCTCGTGGCCGCTCTTGGCAGTCGCGGGGATGCGACCGTCGCGTCCATGAACGAGACGAGAGAGCGCGTCGTCCGGATGCTGGACGAGGGCTCGGACGCGATCCTGGCCGCCTTGCGCCAGCGATTGGTCGAGATGACCACTCTCTACACGGGCTCGGTCGAAACACTTCGCGCGGCCGTCGACGACGGCACGAGCGAGGCCGTCCAGAACCTGGTCTCCACCCAGGAGAGCCTGAGATCCGAGTTCGGGGCCATTCTGGCCCGGCTTGCCGAGGCGAACGTCTTGCTTCAGCAGGTCTCTGTCGAGGCGAACGGCAATCTGGAGGCGATCGAAGATGGCCTCTCCGGCCGCATCCATCAGCTTCAAGCTCTACTCTCCGATGTCTCCGTTGAGACGGCTCGGGCCTCCGACCTCCTGAATGGGCAGGTCGATGTCCTGAAGGATGCGTCAGGGGGTGCGCTCCGCGATGTCGCTTCGCTGGTCGATCAGATGCACGAGCGCGGCCGCGATCTCGCCAGCGGTACGCGGGTTCACCTCGCCGCGCTTGCTGAGGCGGCCGGCCAGCTTGGCGAAGCGGAGAACCGGATCGGCGAGTCGCTCGCGGAGCGGCGCGCCACGCTGGACGCCCTAATTGAGCGGGTCGACGGCCGCGCCGCGGCGTTCGCCGAGGAGACGCAGGCTTTTTCGGCCACGCTGACGGCTTCGCTCGTCAGCGCGGAAAGCCGGGCGATCGAGCTCGGCTCGGCTCTGGCCTCCGGGACCGAAGCCGCGACACGCGACATGAGCGAGCATTTCGAGCGGCTTCGTGACGCCTCGAGAGGCGAAACGGAGCGCACGACGGCGCAGCTGAAGAAGGACTACGAGGAGGTGACCGCCGAGATGACCGGGCGCCTCGGCCGGACGATCGACGATTTTCGAGAGGCCGCCAGCGAACTCAGGGGCATGGCCGGGACCATCCGGGAGGAGCTCGACCGCACCCGCGAGGAGCTCAAGAAGGGCGTGGCGGGCCTTCCTCACGAAACGGAAGCAACGACGGCCGAGATGCGGCGGGTTGTCGCCGAGCAGATCAAGGCGCTGGGTGAGTTGTCCGCTCTGGTGTCGCGGTCCCACCGAACGGTCGACGTGGCGCCTGCCCGCGCGCGCGGCGGAACCGGCGCGGCCGAACCTGCACCCGCCACCGCGTTGAAGCCGACGCTCAGCGCTCCGGCCGTAAGGGCGGCACTTGCCACCCCGGCCGCTTCCCGGCCAACCGGGGTGATCGAGGCCGCCCGGAGCGAACCGACGGCCGCGGAGGCTGCGAGACCGGAGCCGGCCGCTGCGGCGCCTTCTACACAGCCGGCCGGAGAAGCGGAGCGAAGCCTGTCGGTTCCGGGAATACATCGCGGGGTGGACGGCTCCCTCGACACGATTTCGGCCGACCTCGCACACATGATCGAAGGGACCGAGGTCATGGAACTCTGGACCCGTCACCATCGAGGCGAGCCCAACGTGTTCCCGGCAGACCTCTACGACCGCTCGGGCGGGCGCGAGACTTTCGACGAGATCCGTCGTCGGATCGCCGACGATCCCGGGTTCCGCCGAACGGTCGACCGCTATGTGGACGAGTTCGAGAGGCTTATCACCGGCCTACCAACGACCGACGACGGCGATCAACGGCGCCGCGCCTACCTGACCTCCGAGACCGGCCGGGTCTATCTCATCCTGGCCCACGCCGCCGGCCGCCTGGGCTGAGGCCGGCCAAGCGGCGCTCAACGAAGAAGGCGGGCAGCAGCCCGCCTTCTCCTCGCGACCAGGCGCCCTATCCTGCCTTCGGCAGCGCGATGGCGACGAAGCGGGTGCCCTCGGGGCTCCGGATCCGCATGAGGAGAGCCTTCTTCCCCTCGTCCCGGGCGACCTTGATCCCGGCAGCCACGTCCAACGGGGTTGAAACCGCCTTGCCGCCGACCTCGACGATCACGTCGCCCTGCCGGATGCCCTTGCCGGCCGCCGGCCCGTCCGGGTCGACGTTCAACACGGCCACGCCCTCCCCGCCGGCCCCGACGCGGTCTGCCGGAGCAAGCTGCAGTCCGAGCCGGAGCGAATTCCGGTCCGGCTCGCTGCGGTCTTCGACATTCGCGGTCTCCCGAGCCGGCAGCAGCCCGAGCTCGACGCTCGCACTCCGCTCCGCTCCGTCGCGGACGTAGCCGAGCTTAACCTTGGAGCCGGGCTTCAGTCCCGCAATCCGGCGAGTCAGGTCGCGGGCATCCGCCACGGGCTCGCCTTCAACCGAGATCACAACGTCGCCCGAACGAAGGCCGGCCTTGGCGGCAGGCGTGTTCGGCTGCGCCGAGTTCACGAGCGCACCCCTGTCCCGACCGACGCCGAGGCCGTCGGCAAGCTCCTTGGTAAGCGGCTGGACCTGGACGCCGAGGTAGCCCCGGCTGACCGACCCATTCTCCTGGAGCTGCGCCACGACCGACCGCACGGTCGAGGCGGGGATGGCGAAAGCGAGACCGACGCTGCCGCCGGACGGGGACGCGATCGCGGTGTTCACGCCGACGACCTCGCCCTTCAGGTTGAACGTCGGGCCTCCGGAATTGCCGCGGTTGATCGGTGCGTCGATCTGCAGGAAGTCGTCGTAGGGCCCGGCCCCGATGTCACGTCCCCGGGCCGACACGATCCCCGACGTGACAGTGCCGCCGAGACCAAAAGGATTGCCGATCGCCACGACCCAGTCGCCAACGCGCGGCGCCGTTGGCGCGAGCTTCGCGAACGGATAGGTGCCAGCCTCCGTGACCTTGAGCAGCGCGAGGTCGCTCTTCGGGTCGGCGCCGACCACCTTCGCGTCGAGCGTACGGCCGTCGTCGGTGGTGACCTGAACGGTTCTTCCCTTCTCGACCACATGGTTGTTCGTGATCACGTAGCCGTCGGCCGAGATGAAGAAACCGGACCCCTGCGATTGCCCTCGGCGACGGGGGGCCTCGCCCCGCGGCATGCCGCGCTCGCCCCTGTCAGAGAACAGGTCGCGAAATTGGGGAGGAAGCTGGTCCAGCCGCGATGGCGTCTCACCGTCATCCGCGGTCATCTCGACCATGACCTTCACGGACACGACCGCAGGCTTCACCGCATCGACGACATCCGCGAAGGAAGCGGGAGCCTGGGCCTGCGTCGACATCGTGATCGGCGCTTGGGCGAAGGCGGAACGGCCCTCGAACATCGTCGCGCCAAGGGCGCCCGAGGCGACGATCGCCACAGCCGCGACGGAGGCGAGCGCCTTGCGGCGCAGGCTGCTTGTGGCGGGCTGGTGTGAGTAAGACATAGCTGCACTCCTGATGACCGGACAGCTCCGTGGGCGACCCGCGGCGGCTCCGGTCCGTGTGCCCAATATGATAGCCCCGGGTGACGGTGTCCTGGAGCGTGGATTAATGTTTGTTCAGGTGGTGGCAGGGCGGGAGAGATCCTCGGATTGTAAGGAGGCGTTCACCCTATTTGGGCACAAGGGAACCATGTCGATCGCCACCCTGCAAGCCAGTCGCCCCGCCCTCAATGGCCGCGCGGCCCTGCCGGCCGCTGGCCTTGCGCTCTTTGTCGCGCTGTCGCTCTGCCCGGTCCTGCTGATCGAAATTCCGGCAATGGTGGACTACCCGAACCACCTCGCCCGGATGTCGCTCCTGATGCGCGCCGGGACGGCGGATGCAAATCCGTTTTACGAGATCGCTTGGGCGCTCTATCCGAACCTCGCCATGGACCTACTCGTGCCGCCGCTTGGCCGGCTTTTGGGCCTTGAGGCCGCGACCCGCCTCTTCCTCCTGTTGAGCCAAATCCTGCTCGTGAGCGGTGCGTTTGCGATCGAGCTCGTCCGGAGACGGCGCTTCCTCGCGTCCGGTGTCACGGCGACGATGCTGCTCTACAGTCTACCTTTCGCGTTCGGCTTCGTGAATTTCGAGTTCGCGCTCGGGATCGCGCTGTGGGGGATCGCGCTCTGGATTGCATTGCAGGAGCGCCCGCTGGCGGCCCGCGCAGTCCACACCGCGTTCGTGGCCGTTCTCTTCGTCAGCCACCTTTTCGCGCTCGGAATTTACGGCCTCACGATCGGAATCATCGAGCTCCGAAGAGTTCGGACCGACCGCACGCCGCTGCCACGAGCGGCCGCAATGTTCGCCATCTTGGCAGCTCCGGCACTGCTCGGGGCCGTCTTGCTGCTTGCGGGGGGCGGGAGCGTCGGCGGATCGCAGAACGTCTGGGCTCCCGGCCAGAAGCTAGCCTGGCTCTTCCCGCTGAACGGTTACTGGTTCTGGTTCTCGGGGGCCTGCGCCGCCCCGCTCGCCTTCTTCGCGTACGTGTTCGCTCGGGAGGGGTGGATCAGCATCGAAAGTGAAGGAAAGTGGCTCGGAATCGGCTTCCTCGCGGTCTATCTCGCCATGCCTTTCCGACTTTTCGATACGGCGTTCGTCGACCTGCGGGTCGTCGTGGCCGCGGCGCTCATCCTGCCATCATACGTCAGCCTCCGGGTCCCGGCCCGACCCTGGGCGATCACGGGTGCGGCGACGGTGGGCGCCATCGCCATGGCCAATCTCGGCGTCGTCGCCTACGTCCAGGGCTCCTACCAGTCCGAGTACCGTGCGATCGTCTCCTCGTTCGAGCGGCTGGAGCGAGGCTCTCGCGTCCTGGTGGGCCATACTGGCGACGGGGACGATCCGCCTGCCGACCTGATGGAGTACCCGATCTACCACGCACCTGTGCTCGCCGTGCATTATGCCAACGCACTCGTGCCCACGCTCTTCGCCTACCCGGGCAAGCAGCCGATCGTGACCCGAGCGTCGACCCGCGCCCCCTCCGTCCGGGATAGCGGCCCGGTCCCGATCGCGGTGCTGCGCGACATCGCGGCCGGGCTTGCGGAAGCGGACCAGACGAGCTTCGCCCGGAACTGGACAGCCGATTTCGCCTATCTCTACCTCGTCGGCAAACGCATCCCGAACCCGATGTCGGAGCGGCTCGAAGAACTGGCGACCGGCGCCCGTTTCACACTCTATAGGATCAGGGCGGCGCAGCCTTAAACAGCCGTTAAGAGGCAAGCGTCCAGGGTCGGCCGACGCGAAGTTCGGGCACACGCCATGCCGACATCCGGGGCCGAGCGGCCCGTCTACAGCCTCGTCATCCCGATCTTCAACGAAGAGGCGGTCTTGCCGGTGCTGCTGCACCGCCTCGACGCGCTGCTGGCGAAGCTCGACGGTCCCGCCGAAATCATCATCGTCGACGACGGCAGCCGCGACACGGGCTCCATCTTGGCGGCCGCCCGGGCCCGGGACGATACGCGCTACCGCTACCTCGCGCTGTCCCGCAATTTCGGCCATCAGGTCGCGATCACGGCCGGCATGGATGTGGCGCGCGGCGACGCGATCGTGATCATGGACGCCGACCTTCAGGATCCGCCGGAGGTCGTGCTCGACCTCGTGGCCAAGTGGAGGGAGGGCTACGAGATCGTCTACGCGCGCCGGCTTAGCCGAGAGGGCGAGACGCGGCTGAAGCTCTGGACGGCCGGCTTGTTCTACCGCCTCCTGAGGACGCTGACCGCCGTCGAGATCCCGGAGAATGTCGGCGATTTCCGGCTCGTTGACCGCAAGGCCGTCGACGCGTTCAGGGCAATGCCGGAGCGCGACAGGTTCGTGCGCGGCATGTTTGGCTGGCTCGGCTTCCGGCAGACCGCCGTCAGCTTCCATCGCGCCTCGCGGGCGGCCGGCCAGACGCGTTACGGATGGGCGAAGATGGTGCGGCTCGCCTTCGACGGCATCGTCAGCTTCTCGGATGCGCCGCTGCGGCTGGCGCTCTGGCTTGGCGGCGCGGTCTCGCTGTGCTCGCTCGCTTTCGGCGGCTGGGTCGTCTGGCAGAGCCTGCACCAGGCCGGCTTCGTGTCGGGCTGGGCCTCGACCGTCGTGCTGCTGTCGCTCCTCTCGGGCGTCAACCTCCTCATGACAGGCATCGTCGGGCTCTATGTCGGGCGCATTCATTCCGAGGTGAAGCACCGTCCGCTCTACGTGGTCGGACGGGCGGTCGGGTTCGACGAGGGCGACATGGCCGAGGCGGCGCCGCCTCTCCGGCCGGGGGCGCGCGACCTGGTGACCCTCCGCCACCCGGCCCTGCGGGCCGCGCGGTGAGCGCCCCCTTCGACGCCTACGGCGACAGCTACCAGGCGGTCGTTCAGCGCTCGATCGGTTTCTCGGGCGTGAAGCACGACGTGTTCCTGGAGGCCAAAGCCCGCATCCTGTCCGAAATCTTCGCCGAGCATCTGGGGTCCGGTCTCCCGTCGCTCCTCGATGTCGGATGCGGAACCGGCTCCCTGCATCGCTACCTTCGACCGATCGTCGGCCGCCTGGCCGGAAGCGATCCGTCGACGGAATCGCTCGCGCGTGCGCGCGGTCGTCATCCGGAGGTCGATTACCGCGCGCAGGAGGAGAGCGCGCTGCCCTGGCAGGACCGCGTGTTCGACGTAACGCTCGCGGTCTGCGTGTTCCACCATGTCGCCCGGGACGGACGCCGAGCGCTCCTATGCGAGATGATCCGCGTGACGAGGCCCGGCGGTCTCGTCGTGCTGATCGAGCACAATCCCTGGAACCCGTTGACCAGGCTCGCGGTGTCGCGATGTCCCTTCGACGCGGACGCCGTTCTCCTCGATGCGCGCGAAGGCCGCAGGCTGCTGCGCGACGCCGGATTGCGGCGGGTTCGGAGCCGCCACTTCCTCGCCTTGCCGAGCGCGTCTCGCTGGGCCGGCGCGCTCGAGCGCCCGCTCGCGCGCATCCCGCTCGGGGCGCAATACGCCGTCATCGGAAAGGTCTGACGCAGAACCGCTTTCCAGCCCCGGCATACTGAAGCGGGCGGCGGACGCCGGAGCCGATCGACGGTTGCCATCCCGAAAGCGGCGGTCCAGGTGAGGCCCGGCCCCGGCGCGAACCGTGAGGGCCGTGATCGCCGGACGAGGGAATGGATCAAGACGTTGGGGTGAGGACGGAACCGGCTGGTTCCCGGCGACCCGCCCCGCAGCCCGGTTTCGCCGAGTTCGTCGTGCTTGTCGCCCTCATGATGGGAGTCACGGCGTTCGCGGTCGACGCCGTCCTGCCGGCCTTCCCGGCGATAGGATCGAGCTACGCGGTCGCGGACCCGAACCAGCTTCAGCTCGTCGTCTACGTCTACATGTTCGGGTTTGGCGGGGCGCAGCTCGTGTTCGGGCCGGCTTCGGACCTAGTCGGACGTCGGCCCGCCTATCTGGCCGGTCTCGCGATCTTCCTGATCGGATGCGCGATGGCGGTCTGGGCGAGCGACTTCACCTCGCTCCTGATCGCGCGCCTCGTCCAGGGGATCGGAGCAGCTTCGGGCCGCGTTCTCTCAACCGCGATCGTACGCGACCGCTTCTCCGGCCGCGAGATGGCGCGGGTCATGTCGCTGAACATGACCGTCTTCATCATGGTGCCGGTCTTCGCGCCCGCCATCGGCTCTCTCCTGCTCCTGCTCGGCGACTGGCACCTGATGTTCGTCGCCATGATCGCGACCGGAATTGGCCTTGGCTTGTGGTTCTGGTGGAGGATGCCGGAGACGCTGGCTCCCTCGAACCGGATGCCGCTCTCGGCCGCCCGTATCGGCGACGCGATTCGGGTGACGCTGACCTGCCGCGTGGCTTTGGGCTACGCCACCGCGGTCGGTCTGTTGTTCGGCTGCGTCATGGCGATGGTCGGCTCCGCGCAGCAGATCTTCGCCGAAGCCTATGGCCTCGGCCCTTGGTTCCCGCTGGCCTTCGGGCTGCTCGCCACGTCGATGGGGGTCGCGGGGCTCGCCAATTCCGCCGCCGTTCGGCGCTACGGCATGCGGTGCATCTCCCATGGCAGCCTGCTCGCCCTGGTCTGCCTCGGCATCCTGCAGGTCGGGGTCGCGCTGGCGTTCTCCGGTCGGCCGTCCCTCCTCGTTTTCGGGCTCGTTCTCGGGGCGTCCCAGTTCCTTCTCGGGCTCGCCTTCCCGAACTTCAACGCCCTCGCGATGGAGCCGCTCGGCCAGATCGCGGGAACGGCCTCGTCCCTCATCGGTGTCTACACGACGGTCCTCGGAGCATTCTGCGGCTACGTGATTGGCCGCGCATTCGACGACACCGTCCTGCCTCTTGCCGTCGGCTATCTTGCACTCAGCGGCGCGGCTCTGGGCGTCGTCCTCGCGACGGAGCGCGGGCGGCTGTTCGGGCGGCAGCAACCCGTCTCGGGAGCTTGAAGGCTGTCTCGCCCGAACGGTTTCCGCTACAAGCGGGCTTGACCTTAAGCCCTCGCTCGTTCTTTTAAAGAGCGGTTCCGTTCTCCAAACAGCACGCGGAGACTCCTATGGCCGACCGGCAAGCCGGTTTCCACACGCTCGCTATCCATGCCGGCGCGGCGCCGGACGCCGCCACGGGCGCCCGCGCGACCCCGATCTACCAGACGACCTCCTTCGTGTTCGACGACGTCGATCATGCCGCGTCCCTGTTCGGGCTTCAGGCGTTCGGCAACATCTACACCCGCATCGGCAATCCGACCTGCGCCGTGCTCGAGGAGCGCGTCGCGGCGCTCGAGGGCGGCACGGCCGCGCTCGCGGTCGCGTCCGGCCATGCAGCACAGTTTCTGGTCATGCACGCCCTGATGCAGCCCGGCGACGAGTTCGTGGCCGCGAACAAGCTGTACGGGGGCTCGATCAACCAGTTCAACCACTCCTACAAGAACTTCGGCTGGACGGTGAAATGGGCGGATGCCGACGACCCGGCCGCGTTCGAGGCCGCCATCACAGAGCGCACGAAGGCGATCTTCATCGAATCCATCGCCAATCCGGGCGGGGTGATCGTCGATATCGCGGCCGTCGCGGCCGTCGCCAAGAAGCACCGAATCCCGCTCGTCGTCGACAACACGATGGCGTCGCCCTACCTCATCCGGCCGTTCGAGTATGGCGCCGACATCGTCGTCCATTCGGCGACCAAGTTCCTCGGCGGTCACGGCAACTCGATCGCCGGGATCATCGTCGACGGCGGCTCGTTCAACTGGTCGGGCGACGATCGCTACCCGATGCTGTCGAAGCCGCGGCCCGAATATGGCGGCATGGTGCTCGGCGAAACCTTCGGCAATTTCGCCTTCGCGATCGCGTGCCGGGTGCTGGGTCTTCGCGATCTCGGGCCGGCGCTTTCGCCGTTCAACGCCTTTTTGATCCTGCAAGGAATCGAGACCCTGCCGCTGCGCATGCAGCGCCAATCGGACACCACGCTCCTCGTCGCCCAGCACCTCGCAGCCCACGAGAGCGTCTCATGGGTGAGCTTTCCGGGCCTGACGAACGACAAGTACCATGCCCTCGCGCAGCGCTATTGCCCCAAGGGCGCCGGAGCCGTGTTCACCTTCGGGGTGAAGGGCGGCTACGAAGCGGGGGTTGCGCTGGTCTCGAAGCTCAAGCTGTTCTCGCATCTGGCCAATATCGGCGACACGCGCTCGCTCGTGATCCATCCGGCCTCGACCACGCACCGGCAGCTGACCGAGGCGCAGCAGATGACGGCGGGCGCCGGGCCGGACGTGGTTCGCCTCTCGATCGGGCTCGAGGACGTGGCCGACCTCACGGCGGACCTCGATCAGGCGCTCGCTGCCGGAGCGTAGGTTTCGCCGTTCCGCCGAAGCCTCGGTTTAACGCGCCCATGCAATCGTGGGGAGTGATGAGACATGCGTCGCTTCTGCTCAGATTGTTGGCGCGAGGGCTGGTGGCCCTCGCTATGCCTGCGCTTGCCAAACACTGGCAAGCGGGAAATCGAACACGGGCGTCCAAGCCGACGCTTCTCGGGCAATTAGCCCTTCTGATCTTCATCGGCTGGTGTCTCTATAATCTCTACTCACTCGTCACGACCGGCAGGATCTACGGACAACACCACCGTGTCATGAACTGGATCGCTTTCTCGGAGGATGAGGCATCCTTCTCTATTTCGCTTTTTATCTACGCTCTGCCCTTCGTGCTTCTCCTCGGCTTCTGCGCCGGTTCTATCTTGACTAGGAGGCAACATAGATTGGCCGCATGGCGTCAGTTCTCGAACGGAACCGGACCGGCGCCGATCCGCCGACCAGTGAAGGAGCGGTGACCGGCTTCGCACCGTTGCCGCAGTCGACGCGTTCACCGCGAGGCTTGCCTTCCACCTGGACACGCTAGACCTCACGGCCCAGGCGTCGCTACGAGAGATGCTACTGCGCCGATCCGCACGGTCGGGCAGCCCGCCTCTTTCACGCCGACGTACCTGTTTGTCCGCCATTCGGCGTGACCCGCCGAGGTGAGCATGGCCGAACGCCGCATCGAAGATTACGCCCTGATCGGGGATTGCGAGACCGCTGCCCTGGTCGGTCGCGACGGTTCGATCGACTGGCTGTGCTGGCCGAGGTTCGACTCGCAGGCCTGTTTCGCGGCGCTGCTCGGGACCGCCGAGCACGGCCGCTGGCTGATGGCTCCCGCCGATGACGAAGCCTACAGCACCCGCCGCTACAGGCCTGGAACGCTGATCCTGAAGACGCGGTTCGAGACGGAAACCGGCTCGGTCCTGCTGGTCGATTTCATGCCGCCGCGCGGCGCCTGCTCGGACGTCGTTCGCCTCGTGATCGGCGAGCGCGGCACCGTCCCCATGCGGATGGAACTCGCCCTCCGGTTCGATTACGGCAGTGTCGTCCCCTGGGTGAGCCGGCTCGACGACGGGTCTCTTCGGGCCGTCGCCGGGCCGGACATGGTCGCGCTCCGCACGCCCTCAGAGCTCCGGGGCGAGAGCATGAAGACGATTTCCGAGTTCTCGGCGTCGGCCGGCGAGACGGTCCCCTTCGTGCTGACCTACCGCGCGTCGCACCTTACGGTACCGGACCCGATCGACCCCATGGCGGCGCTCGCGGATACCGAGGCGTTCTGGTCCGAGTGGTCCGGCCGCTACCAGCCGGCGGCCACGGCCGGCAACATCCCGCTGCCGGACCATTGGCGCGAGGCCGCCGAACGCTCGATGATCACGCTCAAGGCGCTCACCTACGCGCCGACCGGCGGCATCGTCGCGGCCGCCACGACCTCGCTGCCGGAATGGATCGGCGGCACGCGGAACTGGGACTACCGGTTCTGCTGGCTGCGCGACAGCGCGCTCACGCTGTTCGCGCTGATGACGGGAGGCTATCTCGACGAGGCCAGGGCGTGGCGCGACTGGCTCGTGCGCGCAATGGCGGGCAGCGCCGACCAGATGCAGATCATGTACGGCCTCGCCGGGGAGCGTCGGCTCGAGGAGTGGGAGGTCGACTGGCTGCCGGGCTTCGAGGGCTCACGGCCGGTGCGGATCGGCAACGCGGCGACCTCGCAGGTGCAGCTCGACGTCTACGGCGAGGTGATGAGCCTCCTCCACGAGGCCCGCCTCGGCGGGCTGCCCGAAACCGATCAGGCGTGGTCGATCCAGAAGGGGATGCTGGAGCGGCTCGAGACGCTCTGGCGGGAACCGGATTTCGGCATCTGGGAGGTGCGGGGGCCTGCCCGCCACTTCACGTTCTCGAAGATGATGGCCTGGGTCGCGTTCGACCGCAGCATCAAGAGTTCGGAGATGTTCGGCCTCGACGAATGCCCGATCGAGCGCTGGCGCGCGGTCCGGGACGAGATCCATGCCGATATCTGCGCCAAGGGCTTCGACCCAGAGGTCGGCGCCTTCACGCAGTGCTACGACGCCCGCGATCTCGACGCGAGCCTTTTGCTCCTCCCCCTGTTCGGGTTCCTGCCGGACGGCGATCCGCGCCTTCGCTCGACGGTCGAGGCGATCGAGCGCGACCTCGTGGTGGACGGGCTGGTTCGACGCTACCACACGAGCGACGTCGATGACGGGCTGCCGCCCGGAGAAGGGGCGTTCCTGGCCTGCTCCTTCTGGCTCGCCGGCGCCTTCCTGCAACTCGGCCGGGTGGATGACGCTCGCGCCCTCTTCGAGCGACTGCTCGCCCTACGGAACGACGTCGGGCTTCTGGCGGAGGAATACGATCCGGTCGGGCGTCGGCAGCTCGGCAACTTCCCGCAGGCCTTCTCCCACGTGGCGCTCGTCAACGTCGCTCAGCGACTGGCCGCCATCGAGACAGGCGGAGGCGGGGCGCTCGCCGCGACAGGTGACCTGAAAGGTCTTGACAGGCGGGCGTGATAGGTCCCGCCAGCTACAAGACACATCGCGAGGATCTGGTGCGAGAGGCCGGCCCAAAGCGGCACGGTGAGGAGGAGCGTCGCGATCCCAAGCGTCATCTGGGCGAGCGCGAGACCCGCGAGGCCGGTGGCCCGCCACGCGCCGGCCGAGCCCGCATCGGCCCGGCGCCAAGCCCAGACCTGCCAGAGCGCGACCGCAACCACGAGATAGGCCGTGAGCCGATGGTTCAGCTGAACCAGCGCCGGATTGGCGACGAGGTTGTCGATCCAGGGCCGCATGGCGAAGAGGGTATCCGCCGGCGGCGCGACCCGGCCGTCCATCAGCGGCCAGGTGTTGTACGTCAGCCCGGCCCTTGAGCCCGCGACCAGCCCGCCGAGGGCGATCTGGACGAGGACCAGGCCGAGGAACGCGAAGGCCGCGACGCGGGCCCAGGCCGGGCTCCCGTCCGCCTTCCCCGGATGGGTCGGGAGCCGGACGGCGCGGGCCCCCGTCGCCTTCAGTCCCGCTGCGATCCAGACCAGCAGGGCCAGGATGGCACTCGCGAGCACGAGATGCAGGGTCAGCTTCACGGGCGCGACCGCCACCATCCCGGGCTCCAGCCCGGACGCGACCATGATCCACCCGACCGTCGCCTGGAGGCCGCCGAGCGCGCCGATCCCGACGAGCTTCAGCGCGAAGCGGCCCGTCACCGCGCCCGAGACCCAGAACCAGAGAAGCGGCCCGAAGAAGAACAGCCCGATGGCGCGGCCGAGCTGGCGGTGGCTCCATTCCCACCAATAGATCGTCTTGAACTCCGGCAGCTCCATGCCCCGGCTCAGGTTCCGGTATTGCGAGGAGGCGCGATACTTCTCGAACTCCCCCGCCCAGCCGGTCTCGGAGAGCGGCGGCACGGCGCCCGTGACCGGCTTCCACTCGGTGATAGAGAGGCCGGACCCGGTCAGGCGGGTCGCCCCGCCGATCGCGATCATCAGCATGACCGTGCAGGCCAGGCCGTAGAGCCACGCCCGCACGGCGCGGGGTGAAGCTACGCGGGATGCGGGCCGGGAGGTTGGCCGCGGAGATCGGGTCGCGGCGAGCACGCTCGACATCACATCCTTCCGGGCTGAGGCCCTCGTGGCCGGCGGGGAACCCACCCCGGCCGGCGCGGCGGCGCGACCGCGTCGCACTTGAAGCCGGGCCGCCCGGGACACATAGAACCCGCGGGCGCATGCGGCAACGAACGCGAAAGCCGCACCCAGGACACCCCGAGATCCCGACAGCCCGAGACGCGCCATGCCCCGCCGCTTCCGCACCCTGCTCGGCACGGTCGCGATCCTGTCCTTCGTGATGGTCTACGCGCTCGTCGCCATGGCGCTCGCCGAGAGCCGGATCGTGGACGCGCCGAAGCTCGTCCAGACGATCGCCTACCTGGTCCTCGGGATCGCCTGGATCTTCCCGCTGCTGCCGCTGATCAAGTGGATGGAGCGGCCGGACGCTCGTTAGAGCCCGGCGCTGTCATTCCGGACGCGGTGCAGCGCGAAGCGGTGCTCCGCGTCTCCGGAACCCATGGAAGCATCGGCGGATCGGAAGCGATCCCGTGTCGTGAGCCGCGGGTTGCACGCTTGCGCGCGCCTCTTCGGGTCCGGGTTCCGCTTCGCGGCCCCGCTCGTCCGTTCGGACCGCTGCCGATCGATTCGCCTCTGGACGATTCACTGAGACACTCCCCCCTGCGGCGCGCTCCTCCCTCCCTTGCGCAAGGGGAGGGGGAGGCGCCCGCACGCCGGGTGTGAGTTGGCCTACAAACCCTGTTTAGCCCAGCGTGAAGGCCTCGTGCACGGAGGACTGGACGGCTCCGCCCGTCACCGCGCCCCCGCCCGCGACGTAGATCCAGTCGCCGATCGCGACCGCCCCGACGGCATGGCGGGGCGTCGTCATCGGGGCGTGGCTCTGCCAACTGTCCGTCGCCGGGTCGTAGCTTTCCATCTGGCCGAAGACGCGGCCCTGGGTGATGCGGCCGCGCTCGATCACGCCCGCCTCGCCGCCCATAGCGAAGAAGCGTCCCCGGTAGGACACGAGGCCGTGCCCTGACCGCGGCGTCGGAAGCGCCGCCCGCTCCTCCCACGTGTCGCGCTCGGGCAGGTACACGTGGTGCAGCCCGGTATTGTACTCGAACGTGTTGAAGCGCCCGCCTACGACATGGATGCGGCCCTCGTGCACGAGCGATCCGACATGATCCCGCGCGCCGGGCAGCGCCTTCAGGACCGACCAGCTGTCGGATGGCGGATCGTAGGCCTCGTGCCAACCGACGCTTGCCCGCTCGAGAGTCGGCTCGGACGCGCCCCCGATCAGGTGGATGCGGCCGTTCACCATCTCCGCGGCCGCGGCCCCTCGAGGACGGCGCAGCGGCGCGATCCTGACCCAGCGGTCGGACGCGACCTCGTACACATATGCATTGTGGTCCGGCTTGCGGTTCTGCTCGATGAAGCCGCCAAGCGCGTAGACGCGGCCCTCATGCGCGGTGACCGAGACGTGGTTCGCCCCGCGCGGCAGCGGCGCGCCGCTGAACCAGCGGTCCTGCGCCGGGTCGTAGATGTGGTGATAGGTGCGGTCGACCCGGCCCTCGCCGTAGCCGCCGACGATGTGCATGCGGCCGGCCCAGCCGGTCGCCCACGCCATCTCGCTGCGCGGGATCGGCAGCGCGGCCCGGGACGCCCAGCGGCCCGCCGGGCCGGCCGGAGCCGGGCTCGCGGAGACCCGCTGCGCTTCCTGATCGGCGGTGAGGTGATGCGGGGCGCCGCCCTGAAGCAGGTTGAAAGGGTCGCCGGACGGCCTCGCCTCCGGGAGGGGCGCGGAGCCGCCATGCCCGACATGCTGCGATCCTGCCTCGCTGCCTGCGCCGGCCGCGATCGCCGCGGCCGTTCCGCCGATCAGCACCTGTCGACGATCCATCACGACCTCCCGCGCACCCTCGCGACAGGCTTTCAGATCGTCTCCGTCCCGACAAGCTCGATCCCGAAGCCGGATACGCCGACATAGGACCGGCTGCCGATCGCGAGATTGCGGATCGACGTCACGCCGAGATCGCGCAGGATCTGGGCGCCGACCCCGACCTCCCGCCATTGGCGGGTGCGGTCTGCCTCGGACCCGCCGGCATCCCCGTCGGGGAAGCCGGTCACGGGCACCCCTGACGTGCCCTCGCGCAAGTAGACGAGGACTCCCCTGCCCTCCTCCATGAAGCGCTTGAGGGAGGCCCGGATCGTCTGGCCGCCGCCGAGCACGTCGGCGATGACGTTGGCGCGGTGCAGCCGCGCCAGGATGTTGCGACCATCCCCGACCCGCCCGTGCACGAAGGCATAATGGTGCACGGCGTCGAAGGGCGTCGCGTAGGCATAGCCGACGAGATCGCCGAACTCGGTCTTCACCGGGAAGGTCGCCAGCCGCTCGACGAGCTTCTCGCGCGATTGCCGGTACGCGATCAGGTCCGCGACCGAGACGTGGCGGAGGCCGTGCTGGCCCGCGAAGGCCGTGATCTGCTCCCCCTTCATCACGGTGCCGTCGTCGTTGGCGAGTTCGCAGATCACCCCGACGGACGGCAGGCCCGCGAGCCGGCACAGATCCACCGCCGCCTCCGTGTGCCCGGACCGCATCAGCACGCCGCCGTCGCGGGCGATCAGCGGGAACACGTGGCCCGGCCGCACGAAATCGGTCGCGCCCATGTTGTTGTTGGCGAGCGCCCGCACCGTGTTCGTGCGCTGCTCGGCCGAGATGCCGGTCGTCAGCCCGTGCCGGGTGTCGACCGAGACCGTGAAGGCTGTGCCGAGAGGAGCGTCGTTCGAGGCGACCATGGGGTCGAGGCGCAGCCGCCGCGCCTCCGCGAGGCTCACCGGCGCGCACACGATGCCGCAGGTGTTGCGGATGATGAAGGCCATCTTCTCGGGGGTGCAGAGCGAAGCCGCGACGACGAGGTCGCCCTCGTTCTCGCGGTCGCCGTCATCCGTCACGACGACGATCTCGCCTCGCGCGAAGGCCTCGATGGTATCGGTTACGGTGTCGGACATGATTCCCTAAGATCTCAGGACAGGACGAGCACATGATCACCGTAAAGAGCCAGGATCGGATCAACGGAAAGCAGATGAGCGTCCTCTTCGATTGCTTGCGCGACAAGAAGCCGGTCGAACGGATCTCGATGATGATGGGGCATGGTGGCGACCCGCGCCGCTGCAGCCGACCTGACCGGAAGTTCGGCGAACCCGGTCTGCCGCGCCGCAGCCAGTACCATGATCGGGTCGAGGTCGAAGTCGAGTCGGCCTAGCGCCTGTTTGATGGCGATCTCCCAGATATTCACCGCGCTGAAGAAGAAATCGTTGGACCGATCTTTGAGGACCAGATCGTGCGTTACCGGCATCCGGTGTGGCTCGATCAGCGCCCAGATCAGGACGTGCGTGTCCGTGAGAACACGCATCAACGGCCTTCGAACAAGTCCAGCAGGTCGTCGGGCAAGGGCGCATCAAAATCCGGCGGTATGCGCGCCCTGCCGGCGAGGAGTCCAAGCCGAAGGGGTGCCCGTTCCTGGCGGCAAGCTGGAACCGGAACGAGTCGGACTCGCTCGACGCCATTGTCCGTCAGAACAATCTGTTCGCCCGCGCCGGCGCGCTCGATCAGAGCCCGTAGCGCCATCTCGGCATCGGCGATCTCAACGTGCTCCACTGCGGTCTCCCGTCTGTCCGCGATGCCGAAGATAATGATCCGCCAGCACGCAGGCCACCATCGCCTCGCCGACCGGGACCGCCCGGATGCCGACGCAGGGGTCGTGGCGGCCCCGGGTCACGATCTCGGCCGCCCTCCCGTCACGGTCGACGGTCATGCGCGGGCGCAGGATCGACGAGGTCGGTTTCACCGCGAAACGGCACACGACCGGCTGCCCGGTCGAGATGCCGCCCAGCACGCCGCCGGCATGGTTCGACAGGAAGGTCGGCCGACCCGCATTGCCGGGCCGCATCTCGTCGGCGTTGTCCTCGCCGCGTAGCTCCGCTGCCGCGAAGCCGTCGCCGATTTCGACGCCCTTCACGGCGTTGATCGACATCAGCGCGGCGGCGAGGTCCGAATCGAGCTTGCCGTAGACGGGGGCGCCGAGCCCAGGCGGCACGCCTTCGGCCACCACCTCGACCACCGCCCCGATCGAGGAGCCGTCCTTGCGGATGGCGTCGAGGTACTCGGCCCACCTCTCGGCCGCGACCGGATCGGGGCAGAAGAAGGGGTTCCGGGCGACCTCGTCCCAGTCGAAACGGGCGCGGTCGATTGCGTGCGGCCCCATCTGCACGAGCGCGCCCCGGACCGTGACCCCGGGCAGGACCTTGCGGGCGATCGCGCCCGCCGCCACCCGGGCGGCCGTCTCCCGCGCGGAGGAGCGCCCGCCGCCGCGGTAATCGCGCAGGCCATACTTGGAATCGTAGGCGTAATCCGCATGGCCCGGCCGATACAGGTCGCGGATCTCCGCATAATCCTTCGAGCGCTGGTCGGTGTTCTCGATGAGGAGTGTAATCGGCGTGCCGGTCGTCACCTGGCCGCCGGTACGGTCGTCGACGAAGACGCCCGACAGGATGCGGACCGCGTCCGGCTCGCGACGCTGCGTCGTGAAGCGCGACTGGCCGGGCCGCCTTCGGTCGAGCTCTGCCTGAATCTCGGCCGCCTCGAGCGGGATGCCGGGCGGGCAGCCGTCGACAACGCAGCCGAGCGCCGGACCATGGCTCTCGCCGAAGGTCGTGACGCGGAAGAGGTGCCCGAACGTATTGTGCGACATAGCGATGCCGCGTGTAGGGGCAAAGCGACCCCGCGTCAGCCTGGAAGGCGCCTCCCCGCCGAAATACCTCGCGGTCCCGCTCCCTCTCCGCGTTAGCCGGGCGGACCGCGGCGCTCGTACCGGAAGGCGCGACCCGCCCGGCACCTTTTCACGAAGCGATAGCGAGCAAGCCCCCACAGACGCCGCCGCGCCGCTAGGTCACGGCATTCCTGCCGGCTCCGGCTTGCACGCCTCCGGTCCGCCGCTTGGGGCATCGCGGCGGCAGCGCCAGCCGCAGCGGCAGCGCCGGCTCCAGCGGCAACTCCGGCCCCGCCCGCGGCCCCAGCCCCGGCGGCAGCGCTGGCTCCCGCGGCAACTCCGGCTTCGGCCGTGGCGCCGGCCGGAGGGCCCGGCCTGCCGCATTCGACGAGGAACGTCGCGCGGGCCGAACCGGCCAGGCCCCGTTGCGACGCCTCCGCCTCGCAGTTCGGCCTCGGCGGCGCCCCCGGGGCTGGCGACGTCTGAGCCCACCCAGGGCGCGAGGCGCCGACCGCGAGGAGGAGCGCGAGCCCAAGGGCGATGTCAACCGAGCGCATGACGTGCTCCGATCCTGAACTCTGCAAGGAGGAGGCGGTCACCGGACAATGCCCGAACCCTCCGCCGGGGTGTTGGGTCAAGCTGCCGCGGCTAGGCGGCCGGACCCATCGTGAAGAACCGGCAAGGCCGGCGCCCCGGCCCATTCCGAATGCGCAGGGATGCCCTCGCCCTTCATCACGATCGTCAGTTGCCCAAGGCGTGCGTAATCGCCGATCACGGTGTCGTAGAGGACGGTCGTATTGGTCCCGATCGAGACACCCCGGCCGACCTCGATCCGGCCGACCTTCATGATCCGATCCTCGTAGAGATGCGTCTGCAAGACGGCGTGATCGGCGATCGTGCAGAAATCCCCGACCTTGATGCAGTCGAACTCGGTCACGTCGGTGCAATCCATCCAGATGCCCTTGCCGAGCTTGGCGCCGAACAGACGGAGGAACCAGGGCAGGAACGGCGTGCCCCGCATGAACTCGAGCGAGGCCTTGCCGACCAGCCCGCCATAGAGCACCGCGACGGCCTCCGTCCGCATGGCCCACCACGACCACATCGGCTTCATGATGGGCCGGTACACCCCCATCAGGGCCCATTTGATGGCGGCCGCGATCAAGATCATGATCAGGGCGATGACCACGCCCGCCGCAAAGAAGATCTTGAGCGCGCCGAGCCAGTTGCCCGCCTCGAGCGGCCCCGACATCAGGTCGGCGGTCATGTACCCGAAGGTGATGAAAACGGCCGTCGGCATGGAGGTATGAAGCCCCTCGAACAGCGCTCGCGCGAGGAAGTAGAGGCGCGGCGGGTCGTAGGTCCACACCTGGCCGAGGTCGACCTTCTGCCGGCTCGGGACCGAGATGGCGGGCGTTCCGAACCAGGTCTCGTCAGGGCCGGTCCGCAACGAATTCGGCATTTTCGACTTGACGCCGATCAGGGTGCCGTCCCCGAGGTCCGAACCCTGCGACACGACGGCGTCGTTGCCCAAGAAGACGCGGTCGCCGGTCCGGATGCGCTTCAACGTCATCCAGCCGCGCCGAACCTCCTCGTCCCCAAAAATGACCTCGTCGCCGAGGAAGTTGTTCTTTCCGATCTCGACCAGGTCATAGCGCCCGGCCAGGTTCGTCGAGATTTCCGAGCCCTTGCCGATCTTGGCGCCCATCAGCCGATACCAATACCGCATGTAGATGGTCGCGTAGAGCGAGTTCAGCGTCTCGAGGACCACCTCGGTCGCGAGCCCGATCACCCACTTCCGGTAGTAGAACCAGCTGTGGATCGACCATGTGCCGGGCCGGACCCGCGGCAGCACCGTCCAGCGCAGGGCGGTGATGATCGCCACGGAGGCGAGCACGAGAACGAAGGCCGTCGGCCAGGCGAAGAACGGCAGCGAAGACCAGGAGACCGCGTAATCCTCGACCCCGGTGAAGAACGTGTCGAGATTGTAGAGGACGTAGAAGGCCGGGAAGATCGGCACGAGGCCGAGCATCACGACCACGATGTAGGATAGCGCGTAGGCGACGCCCTGCAGGGCGCGATGCCCGCGGCTGGCGTCCGGAAAGGCCGGGAGGCTGTCCTTGTCGACCATCCCGACCTGGCGCGCCGGCGAGCCGTCCCAATGCTGGTACGCGCCAACGGTCATCCCGGCCGGGATCGAGGTGAGATCGCTGAGCTCGGCCCCGGTTTCGAGCCTGCTGTCAGGACCCAGCACGCAGGAATTGCCGACATGAGCGTCGGCCCCGATCCCGATGTGGCCGACGATGACCTCGTTTCCAACGACCTCGACGTTGCTGAAGCGGCACTTGAGCCCGGTGCTCGCCCCATCCCCGATTGAGACGAGATCGATGGCGCCGGCCTCGAACTCCGCGATGATCGCGTCCTTGCCGACCTTCGCGCCAAGAAGCCGGAGGTAGACCCGCATCAGGGGCGAGCCCTGCAGGAACTTGATGGTCGTGACCTGGAGCAGGCGCTGAACGAACCAGAGCCGGAAATAATACGCGCCCCAGAGCGGGTATCGGCCCGGTTTGGTCCGGCCGATCACCAGCCATTTCAGCCCGACGATCAGGGCCTTGGTGCCGATGTTGATCACCACGTAGAGGACGAGCAGCACGCCCATCTCGGTCAGGAAGCCGGCATCGGCGTGGACGAGGAACACCGAGGCGATGAACAGCCCGAGCCATTGCAGGGTGACGAGGCCGATGATGAAGGGCAGCACGGCGGCCTGCGCGAGCCCGCACAGGAAGCGGCGCAGCAGCGGCGGCGGCTCGAAGGAGAGGTCGCGGGCCGGCGCGGCCGAGCCGGCGCCGCCGGTCCGCTCGATCAGGACGGCCGCCATCTTGCGCAGGCTTCGCTGCGCGTAGACGTCCTGCATCGTGATCGAGGCGAGGGCCGGCTGCTCGCGCACGGCGGACACGAAGCGCGCCGCGAGAAGCGAATGCCCTCCGAGATCGGTGAAGAAGTCGGCCCCCAGCGCCAGCGGCTGGTTGCCGAGCGCCCGTTTCGCGGCCGCGAGCAGGGCCGCAAGCGTTTCGTTCTCCGGCGCCTCCTGCTCGCCATCCTCGTGCGACGCCATGAGCGGCAGCGCCTTCAAGGCTCGGCGGTCGACCTTTCCAGACGAGAGGCGCGGCAGCACCTCCACCGTCTCGAACTGGTCCGGCACCATGTAGGCCGGGAGATCGCGCCTGAGATCGCCCCGCAGCCCTGCCGCCTTCAGGTCGGAACCGCGCTCCGGCACCAGAAAGGCGACGAGCCGGTCGAGCCCCTCGTCCTGGCGCAGCACCACAGCAGCCTGCGCGACGCCCGCCAGGTGGCTGATCCGGGTCTCGATCTCGCCGAGCTCGACCCGGAAGCCACGGATCTTGACCTGATCGTCGATGCGGCCGTGAAAGGCGAGCTGGCCCTCTTGCGTCAAGCTGACCGCGTCCCCTGAGCGATAGAGCACGCGGTCCGGGCTCGTCCTATCGAACGGGTTCGCGACGAACTTCTCGGCCGTCAGCTCCGGACGGTCGAGATATCCGCGCGCGACCCCTGGGCCTCCGATCCAGAGCTCGCCCTGAACCCCCGGGCGGCAGGGCCGGCCGGCCTCGTCGACCACGTAGGCCGTGTAGTTGGCGATCGGTCGCCCGATCGTCACCGCCTCGCCCGGACGGACCTCGCAGGCGGTCGCGACGACCGTCGCCTCCGTCGGCCCGTAGGTGTTCAAGAGGCGGCATCCTGGCTTGGCCCAGCGCGCCACGAGCGGCGCCGGCAGGGCTTCCCCGCCCATGAGGATCAGCCGAAGACCCGGGACCTCGCGGGTCAGCATGGCGAGCAGCGTCGGCACGGCGTCGAGGACTGTCACGCCGGCTTCCCCGAGGAGGTCCGGCAGGCGCTCCACATCCCCGATCATGGCGGGGGTCGCGACATGAAGCGTCGCGCCGACCATGAGCGGGATCCAGATCTCCTCCATCGACAGATCGAAGGCGACGGACGCGCCCTGGAAGATCACGTCCTCGGCCCGGAAACCGTAGAGCTCGTTCGCCGAGCGGAGGAAGTGGCAGATGTTGCGCTGGGTGATGACGATGCCCTTCGGCACTCCCGTCGAGCCCGAGGTGTAGATCAGGTAGGCCGGGTGCTCGGGCGTGACGCCTCGACCCCGCGGATCGATCGGAGCGCGGTCGCCCGGGTCGATGAGCTGGGGCGCGGTGAGGATCGGCTTGTTCGTCGGGGCCCGGGCCGAGAAAGCCTCGCTCGTCAGCAGCCCCTTCGCTTGCGCATCGTTCAGGCAGACCGCGATGCGGTCGGTCGGCGCGTCCGCATCGAACGGGAGCCAGGCCGCCCCGGTCTTCGTGATCGCGATCTGCGCGACCAGGAGATCGGCGCCGCGCTCCATCCAGAGCCCGACGACGTCCCCCGGGCCGATGCCGAGCCGCACGAGCCCGCGCGCGATCGCGTCGGCCGCGTCGTCGACCTCCGCATACGACCATCGCCGGGAGCCGAAGACGATGGCCGGATGAGCGCCCCTCCGAGAGACGGATCCGGCAAAGATCTCGGCCAGCGTCTCGTCGCGGATGAAATCCTCGCGCACCTCGCCGCGAAGCACGGAGGCATCGCCCACAGGGCCGCTTTCATTTGCGTCTGCCGCAGCCAACATCGAGAACGCCGTCTCCCCAACCGGTCAGCCCTAGAACTTTTTCAACTCTACACATTCCGCCTGAACACGAACGCAACGCCTTCGCGAACAACGTAGGGCGCGCGTTCCTCACGCCCAGCGATGACGGCCATCCTGGAACACGAGGACCTGTCCCTGCCAGATGCTCGCCCGTATCGCCTCGCGGGCGGGCAACCCGCACAGCATCGTTAGAAGCGCGCGGGCGACGCCACCGTGGGACACGAGGGCCGAATCGCGTGACAGAACTTGGAGCGCGCCCGCGACACGAACCGCCAGCGTCGCGTAGCTCTCCCCTCCCGGTGGCGTGAACGACCAGCGATCCCGTTCCCGCAGGGCGTAGCGCGCCGGGTCCAGCTTGCGCAACTCCTTCCAGGTCCGTCCTTCCCAGGACCCGAAGCTCAGCTCCGCGAAGCCCGGATCGGAACGGTAGCGGCCGGCCGCGAGGCCTACCGAACGGAGCAGGATGTCCATGGTCTCCCGCGTGCGGGCCAGCGGGCTCGCCACGAAGTCGAGCGCGCCGAGATCGGGCGCGAGCGGCGCGAGCCGCCGGGCCGCTTCCGCGGCCTGGAGGCGGCCTCGGGCGTTCAATGCGGTATCGTGCTGTCCCTGCAATCGAGCCTCGACATTCCAGTCCGTCTCGCCGTGGCGGATGAAGTAGATGACGGGACGGCTCAGCTGCTTCCCTCGCGGTCGAGCGAGAGGTCCGGCGCGTCCGGGTTCTTCATCCCGACGACGTGGTAGCCGGCATCGACGTGGATGATCTCGCCCGTGACGCCGCGCGACATGTCGGACAGCAGGTAGGACGCCGTCTCGCCGACCTCCTCGATGGTGACCGTCCGCCGCAACGGCGAATTGTACTCGTTCCACTTCAGAATGTAGCGGAAGTCGCCGATGCCGGAGGCCGCCAGCGTCTTGATCGGCCCGGCCGAGATGGCGTTCACGCGAATGCCGCCCGGCCCGAGATCCGCCGACAGGTAGCGCACGGAGGCCTCGAGCGCCGCCTTGGCGACCCCCATGACGTTGTAATGCGGCATCCACTTCTCCGCCCCGTAATAGGTCAGGGTCAGGAGCGAGCCGCCTTTGCCCATCAGCTTCTCGGCCCGCTGGGCGACGGCCGTGAAGGAGTAGCAGGAGATCAGGAGCGATTTCGTGAAGTTTCCCTCGCTCGTCTCCACGTAGCGGCCGGTGAGCTCGTCCTTGTCGGAGAACGCGATGGCGTGCACCACGAAGTCGATGCTGTCCCAGAGGCGGCCCGTCTCGGCGAAGACGGCATCCATGCTGGCCGCGTCGGTGACGTCGCAATGGCCGACGACGTGACCGCCGAGTTCGCGCGCGAGCGGCTCGACCCGCTTCTTCAAGGCGTCGCCCTGATACGTGAAGGCGAGTTCGGCCCCGTGCGCCCGCGCGGCTTTGGCGATGCCCCAGGCGATCGACCGGCTGTTGGCGACCCCCATGACGAGACCGCGCTTTCCCGCGAGGAGGCCCGCTGCCTTATCCGCCATGACCCATCCGAGCGCCCTCGCACGTTCGAGGTCGGCCTGTTTAGCGGAGGCTCATGGGGGGCGAAAGAGCCGGGCGGCGATTCAGGCGGGGACGGACAGGGTCAGGCGAATCGGTCGGAGGCGATCCGCTGCGCGGGTGCCTGCTTCCCGAGCTTCGCCTCGAGGACGGCCATCGCGGCCACGGCCTCCTCGCAGAACCCCTGCCAGAAATTGTTCGCGTAATCCTCGGACGAGGTGGCTTCGGGCGCGGTTCCGGCCGCGCGCCGGTGCGTCTTGCGCCACCACGCCTCGGCGATCGCCCAGGCGACGTCTCGGGTGCGGTCGTCCATGGCTCGTTCTCACGCGAGGGCGGCTCTCCGCCGCCCGCGTGCGGACGGTACCGCGCCCGGCTTGCCGGAAGGTTGACGGGGACCGGCCAATTCGCCTCGCGAACCGCCGATCGCTCGTGGCGGCGGACCGGCTCCGTCAGCCGACCTTCGCGGCCCGCTTCGCCCGAGCGTACTCGATCAGGGCCTCGTCCGGCTCGGCCGGCAGCCGCACCTCGGCCACGACCAGCAGATCCCCGGAGCCGCCCCGCACGGGAAGGCCCTTGCCGCGCAGCCGGAAGGTGCGGCCGGAACTCGTCATGGGGGCGACGTTCATGTCGACCTCGCCCGTCGGGGTCTGCACCCTCACCTTGCCGCCCAGCACCGCGTCCTCGATGTCGATCGGGGCCCGCATGCGCAGGTTGCTGCCCTCGATCGTGTAGCGGTCCTGGGGCGCGATCTTGATCGTGAGCAGGAGGTCGCCGGCTTCCGCGCCGCCTGCGCCCGGGCTCCCGAGGCCCCGCAGGCGCACCGTCTGCCCCTCCGCCACACCGGGCGGGATCTTGACCTCCACCTCGCGGTCGCCGGGCAGCGAGATGCGCTGCTTCGCGTCGCCCGCCACATCCTCGATCGTAACCGTCAGGACGGCCTGGATGTCCTCGCCGCGGCGGGCGCGCGAGCGGCCGCTCCGAAACGCCTCGCCGAACAGGTGCGAGAACGCATCCTCGGCGCCTGCCCGCCCCGATCCGGCGCCGGCGCCCGGACCGGCCCCGAAGCCGAACGAGAAGCCCTCAAAGCCCTCCCGGCCGCCGCCGCCGGCCCCGAATCCCTCGAAGCCCTGGAAGCGCGGCTTGCCCTCGGCGTCGATCTCGCCCCGGTCGAACTGCTTCCGCTTCGTCGGATCGCCGAGGATCTCGTAGGCGGCGTTGACCTCGGCGAAGCGGTCCTTGGCCCTGACGTCGTCCTTGTTGCGGTCCGGATGGTGCTGCTTGGCGAGCTTTCGGAAGCCTTTCTTGATCTCGGCTTCGTCCGCGCGGCGGGACACGCCGAGGATCTCATATGGGTCGCGCATAGAGGGCTCCGGCCTCCGCCTGGTTCAGGGCGCCGACGGCAGGGTGTGGCCCTTGATGTAGGGAGGGTGTTGCCCCGAGGCAACGGCCCCGCCAGGCTCAGGCCGGCTTTCGCCAGGGCCGGACCTCCCTGATCTCCCATTGCTCGGCGGAGGGCCGGCACGCCGTCCCCTGCAGGGAGGACGAGCGACCTGGAAACGCGATCGCGGCCAGGAAGGCCCGGCAGATCTCGTCCGCTTTGACGAAGGGCTGCGCGACCGGCGTGAAGGTGCCGCTCGCCTCCGTGTCCGGATTGTCCCATTTCACGGCCGCGCCGCTTCCCTGCGGGTCGAGCGCGATCGCGAGCGCCCCTTTGGCGCGCCGCCAATCCTCCTGGCCGAGATCAGGCGAGAGCGGCGACACGACGGCGCGGCCGAGCGCGCCCGTCGTGTCGGCGCGATCCTCGGGCGCGGAGACACTGCAGGCCGCGAGCCCAGCCGCGACCAGCATCCCTGCCCCGAGGCGCGCTCCTGTTCGAGCCGTTTCGCCTGACACCCACCCTGCCCTATATCGTACGCTCGATGAGCCGGCCATTCTGGACGGTCCCCTTGTGAGCGCCGACTAGACCGTGGACAGCTTAACATCCGGTGATTTCTCGGATTCCGAGGAGCCGCTGCGCCTGTTCGCCTCCTGGATGGAGGAAGCCGAGCGCTCGGAGCCGAACGACCCGAACGCGATGGCGCTTGCGACCGTCGACCGGGACGAGCTCCCCGACATCCGCATGGTGCTCTTGAAGGGGGCCGACGAGGCCGGGTTCGTGTTCTACACGAACACGGAATCCGCCAAGGGGACCGAGCTCGCCGCGAACCCGAAGGCGGCGGCGGTGTTCCACTGGAAGAGCCTGCGCCGCCAGGTCCGGCTGCGAGGCCCCGTGGCGCGGGTCAGCGACGAGGAGGCGGATGCGTATTTCCGCTCCCGCCACCGCGACAGCCGCATCGGGGCCTGGGCGAGCCAGCAATCGCGGCCGCTCGAGAGCCGCTTCGCCCTGGAGAAGGCGGTCGCCGCCTACGCGCTCAAGCACGCGATCGGCGACATCCCCCGGCCGCCCTACTGGACCGGCTTCCGGATCGCCCCCGTGGCGATGGAGTTCTGGCAGGACCGCCCCTTCCGGCTGCACGATCGCGTCCGCTTCACCCGCGCCGGAGGCGGCTGGGAGAAGGCCCGGCTGTATCCGTGATCGTCCGGCTTCGGCCATCGATCGCAGGAATCCGGCGCATCGCAACTCCCTCTCTCGTAGCAGGGCGACCGCGTGTGGCGGCCGGGTCGCCCTCCTTGCCCTGCGTCGGGGAGAGGGTTCCCCCTCCCGTGGCGCTTGCAGCGCCCGTCGGGCTTACCGGCGGGCTCGCCTCGCCCGCCGGAACACGCCGACGATCTCCACATGCGCGCTCCACTTGAACTGATCGACCGGGAGGACGCGCTCGATCGCGAAGCCGCCCGCGACCAGGGTCGCGGCATCGCGCGCGAAGGTGCCCGGATCACAGGACGCCATGACGACATGCTCCAGGGATGACGGGATCACCTGGGCGATCTGCGCCTCCGCGCCGGAGCGGGGCGGATCGAGCACGAGGGCGTCGAAGCGGTCGAGCTCGCCCGGAAGGAGCGGCCGCCGGAACAGGTCGCGCGCCTCCGTCGTGACCCGGCGCAGGCCCGGCGTGGCGCGGGCCGCGCGATCGAGGGCGGCCAGCATGGCGCGCTCGACCTCGACGGCGTGAACCTCGGCCCCTTGCGCGAGCCTGAGCGAGAACGGGCCGATCCCGGCGAACAGGTCGACGACCCGCTTGGCGCGTCCGACGCCCGCCACCACGGCCTTGGCCAATGCCGCTTCCCCGGCCGCGGTCGCCTGCAGAAAGCCGCCGGCCGGCGGCACGATCGCCGCCGGGCCGACCGCGCTCGCGGGCGGACGCCGCTCGATCAGCACCTCGCCGTGCAACGACAGGCGCGCGAGGTCGAGTTCGGCCGCGAGCGCGATCAGGCGCTGTCTCCGGGTCTCGCCCGGATCGCCGGAGCCGCGCAGGTCGACATCGAGGCCAGCCACGGTGGCGGTGACCGCGATGTCGAGGGGCTTGCCGCCGCCCGTGAGAAGTCCGGCCAGCACCTTCGCGACCCGGGGCGCGGCCGAGAGCGCCGGAACGGCGATCGGGCAGGATTCGATCGGGACGAGTCGGTGGCTCTTCGCCTCCATGAAGCCGACCACCGTGGCGCCATCCACGAGGCGGGCGTGGAAGACCACCCGCCGGCGGCCCGCCCCGTGGGCGTCCTGGAGCGGCTCGACCGTGACGGAGAGGCCCGCCCGCTCCAGCGCCGACGCGACCTTGGCGCGTTTCCACTTCCCGTAGAGATCCGGCCCGATATGCTGGGCCACGCAGCCGCCGCAGCGGCCGAAATACGGGCAGAACGGCTCGATCCGGTCCGGGCTCGCGACCTCGACGCTGTCCAGCCGGGCGCGGCCGCCGTCACGCCCGATCGTGACCGTCTCGCCCGGCAGCGCGAACGGCACGAAGACATCGCCGCCCGCCGCCTCCGCGAGCCCGTCTCCCCCTGCCCCCAACCGGGTGATCGTCAGCCATTCAGCCAAGCCGGCCGCCGATCAGGAACTCGGCATTGCCGTCCCCGCCCGTGATCGGCGACGGCCGCGAACCGAGGAGTGCGAACCCCAGGCTCACGAGCCAATCCGAGATGCCGGAGACGGCCTCCCGACGCAGATCGTCGTCGCGCACGATCCCTCCCCGGCGGATGCCCGACCGACCGACCTCGAACTGAGGTTTAATGAGTGCAACCAGTTGCCCGTACTCCTTCAGAGAAAACATCAGCTCGGGGACAACCAGCCGGAGGGAGATGAAGCTCACGTCGATGACCACGAGGTCGATCGAGCGCGGCTTGAGGAGGCCGGCGAGGCGGCGCGCGTCCGTCGTCTCCAGCGAGCGGACGCGCGGGTCGGCCGCGATCCTCGGGTGAAGCTGGGCGCGCCCCACATCGACCGCGTGAACCCGCTCCGCGCCCCGCGCGAGAAGGACGTCGGTGAAGCCGCCGGTCGAGGCCCCGACATCGAGGCATTCGAACCCGTCCGGGTCGATCGCGAAAGCCTCGAGCGCCGCCGCGAGCTTGACGCCGCCGCGCGACACCCAGGGATGCGGCGCCCTCGCCTCGATTCCGGACCCTGCCGAGACGAGGTCCGAGGCGCGGGCGACGATCGCCCCGCTCGCGCTCACGAGGCCGGCCTCGATCGCGGCACGCGCCTGCGATCGGCTCTCGAAGAAGCCCTGGGCGACGAGGAGGAGGTCGGCCCGCATCCGGCCGGAAGGCCGGGTCGGCGAAGACATCGTCCGGCCGTTCAGGCCGGGTCCAGCGGCACGGCACCGGTCGGCTTCCCGTCCGACCCGAGCGTGATCCGGTCGATCCGGGCCTCGGCCCGTTTCAGCAGCCCCTCGCAATGCCGCTTCAGCACCTCGCCCCGCTCATAGATCGCGATCGAATCTTCGAGCGGCACGCGACCGCCCTCGAGTCGCTTCACGATCTCCTCAAGCTCGGCCAGAGCGCGCTCGAAAGGCAGCGCGGCGACATCGGCATGGCCGTCCGCCGCCACGGGCTCCGGCTCGGGGGCGTTGCGCGGGTCGGGTTTCGCCATGGCGCGAGCTTATGCGGCCTCGTGTCCGGGCTGACAAGGACCGCTCACGCGGGACGTGAGTCGTCTCGAAATCCCACCGGATGAAGGGGATCGAAACGGCCGGATCGGCCGGGTATGATGCCCGCATGGCAGAAGCGCGTACGGTTGCGGTCGTCACGGACGACGGAGTGTTCCCGTCCAGCGAAGCTCTCGCCGAGCGGCTGCTCATCATTGGAAACAGCGGCTCTGGAAAGAGCACCCTGTCGGAGCGGATCGCCAGGCGAACGTCGCAGCCGGTCCTTGATCTCGATCTCGTCCATTGGCACGAGGATGGTCAAAAGCGGGATGAGGACGTGGCCCGAGATAGGGTCCGAGCCAACGCGGTCGAACCTAGCTGGATCATCGAGGGCGTTTACGGCTGGCTCGCCGAGATCGCCGTGGTCCGAGCCACGGCATTGATCTGGGTCGATTCGCCGTGGTCGGAATGCCGGGATGGCCTCCTCCGCCGTGGTCTGAGACGTGGGATGACGAGATCGGACCAGGATGCCCTTCTGGCATGGGCGGAGAACTACTGGAGCCGATCAACGCCCTCCTCCGCCGCCGGGCACGAGCGACTGTTTACCGCTTTCGATCGACCGAAGGTGCGACTGCTGACAAGACGAGACACCGACGCGCTCGTGGTGCGCTTCGAAGCCGATATGTCAAAATCACCCGCGACCCTCACGTGACCGAGGACGCGCGGGCGGCGAGGAGCCGCTGGTAGACGAAGCCGATCGCCACGAGCGCGAGCCCGAGCCCGACGAAGGAAAGCGCGCGCGTCAAGCCTTCCAGCACGGAGAGGTCGATCAGGAACACCTTCAGGACGGCGATCACCATGCAGGCCGCGGAGGCGAGCCGGGCGACCCGCGAATCGCGCCAGAACCCGGCCGCGAGCAGGGCGATCGCATTCGCCATCAGGACCAGCGAGTAGCACCAGAGTTCCCCCTGGGAGGTGGACCGGAGCCATCCGATCCGAGCGCCCTGGAACAGGTGGCGGACCTCCAGGCAGGCATAGGCGAGCTCAAGCAGGAGCGCGACGCCCGCCGCGGTGAGCACGAAGGCGCGCGGGCGGTTCCGGCGCGCGGCGGCCGCGACCGCGGCCGCGAGCGCGGCCGGGATGAGGTAGGCCGGCACGAGCGAGCTCAGGATCGCGGGGCCCAGGATGGGCTCGTCCGTCAGGTAGGGGTTGTAGCGCAGGCCGAGCGCCAGCAAGGCGCCCAAGAGCGAGAGCAATCCAAAGGCGAGCGACCCGAACCTGTAGAGCGGGTCCGGCCAGCGCAGATCGAGCCGCGTCAGGAGCAGGGTGAACCCGATCGCCTCCGTCACGACGAGCCCGGCTTCGAGGTGGTTCGATCGGGGCGCGAACGGATCGCCGGCATGGAGCGCATGCCGGATCTCGAGGAACACGAGCAGGGCCGAGAACAGGATGCTCAGCCCTTCGACGAACCGCACGAGGCGGTCGCGCCCGGTTCTCGCGAGGATGCGGGCCGCGAGCCCGAAGGCGAGCGCGGGCACGCCATAGCCCCAGAGCAGCCAGTTCACGATCGGGGTCGCGCCGATCTCGCCCTGCATGATCGAGGGGTCCCAGGCGAGCCGTCCCGCGACCGCGATGCCGAGCGCGCCGACCACGTAGCGGAGCGCCGGGACGGAGGCCCTCTCAGCGATGATGGCGGCCCCGAGCGCCGACAGCGCCAGCGTCACGGTCAGGACGCCGCGATCGAACGCGAAGGTGAGGCCGGCCGCGAGCGCCGCGACGGCCGCCGCCGCCGCGACGCCGATCGCGAGCCGGATGGCGGGGCTCGAATCGCTCGGGTCACGGTTGCGGAGCCAGCCCGCCACGACCGCGAACAGCGCGCCGAGCGCGGCGGCGGCCAGCGCGAAGGGAACGCTGCGGTCGAACGCGGTCACGCGCCAATAGGCGACGACCAGGGAGGCGAGCGGGCCGAGGGTCGCCGCGCCCACGTACCAGGCCGCAATCGCCGGCCGGACGGGCGCTCCGACCGCCAGGCGGCCGAAGCCCGCCGCCGCGACGAGGGCGTTCAGGAGGATGGCGGCCGTGAGATAGGTCGAGAGCGCCTCCGGCCGGGGTGCGCTCGCGAGGTCGCGGATGATCGTCAGGGGTTCGCCGGCCGCTTCGCTTTCGACGGGCCAGATCGCGAGCGTGCCGATGGCCGCGAGGGCGGCCGCCGCGACGCCCGGAGCCGCGGCCGGGAAGCGCCAAGCCGCGGCCGCCATCATGGCGGCCACGATGCCGACGAAGACGGGGCGGCCGGCCCCGGCCCCGAGATCGTCGGCGGTCACGACCGTGAGGAGCGCAAAGGCGAACAGGATCGGGGCCACGATCCGGTCGATACGGTCGTCATCTTCGGAGGGGTGACGATACGGGTCGGCGACCAGGAACAGGAGGGCCAGCGCGAGCTGGACCAACACGTGGGTCATGGCCCCGCCGAGCCAGCCCGAGCCCATCACGACGAGGACCCCGCCCCACAGGAGCGCGCCGGCGGCGGCCGCGAGCGCGAGCCAGCGCCAGAGCTTCAGCCGCGCGACGCCGTAGGCCGAGCCGATCGCGAAGGCGAGAAAGAGCACGAGCGCCACCGGGCTCGGATCCTGGCTCTCGACCAGGAGGGGCGAGGCCAGGGCCGCCACGAGACCGAGGCCGGCCAGGGCCGGGCCATGAAGCGTCGCGGCCGCCATGGTGACGAGCGACACCGCGCCGAGCGCGACGAAGGCGAGCGCCGGACCGATGAGGCCGTACAGACCGTAGGCCGCGTAGACGGTCGCGAAGGCGGTCGAGGTTCCGGCCGCCGTCAGGATCGCCGGGATGTTGGCGGTCGAGAAGGCCGGGATCGCGAGCGGCTGCTCCCGCCGCCGAAGCCACTCGCCGGCCACGATCAGGGCTGCCGCGAACAGGAGCCCGAGGGCGACGCGCAGGCGCGGCCCGATCAGCTCCTGCTCGATCGAGTAGCGGACGAGGAAGATGCCGCCGAACGCCAGCGCGATGCCGCCGACCCACACGGCCCAGCGGGTTCCGAGCGCCTCCTCGAAGCCGCGCCCTGCGACGGGCGCGGCGACCGGCGGAGGCGACGCGACCGGCGGCACGGGCGCGGTAGTCGGGAGCGCGGTCGGGGAGGCAGGCGCCAGCGGCGCTTCGGCGGCTGGTGCAGGCGTCGCTTCGGTTGTCGGTAGCGGAGGGAGACCCGCAATCGTGCTCGCCACCGGAAGCGATGAGTCGGGCGCGACTCGCGCGAGAACCTCGAGAGCGCCGATTCGGCGCTCCATTTCGTTGAAGCGGCGGCTGGCCCGAGCAATGATGAGGACGAGGCCGCCGACGACAAGAAGCTCGAACACCGCGATCCCCACAAACTTCGGCGCCCCGGCGCCGTTCGGGCAGCCTATACGGCTGCTTCGTGCCCCGCCTGTTGCGCTGTCGTGCAGGATTGGACGCGGTCGCGAAACCGTTGTTCGGCCAGATCGGCCGGCCAGGGCGTCAGGAGGGAATCCCCCGAGGCGGGAATCATCTCGGGACGACCGAACGCCGAGACGGCATCCTCGCGCGAGAACCCGGCGAAACGCGTCGCCTCCATCCAGGCCGCGATGCGGTCGGCGCGCTTGATCAGGCGCGCCAAAGCCGGCGCGGGCGCGACCGGCAGCCCGAAGGCCAGATGCACGGAGGCGAGGAGGCGGCGCTCGATCGCCGCGAAGCGCTCGCCGAGCGCCGCCTTCAAGGGCGTGATGACGTCTCCGAGCACGTATTCGGGCGCGTCGTGGAGGAGGATGGTCAGGCGCGACGTCGGGCCTAGCCCCGGATCGAGCTCGAGCGCGATCGACTCGACGAGGCAAGAGTGCTGCGCCACGGAAAACACGGCGTCGCCGGCCGTCTGCCCGTTCCAGCGCGCGACCCGAGCGATCCCGTGCGCGATGTCGTCGAGCTCGATATCGAGCGGGGATGGGTCGAGGATATCCAGCCGCCGGCCTGACAGCATCCGCTGCCAAGCCCGCACGGACCTCTCAGGACCTCTCAAGGCGACCTGTCAGGTGGCGGCGGGGCACCTAGCGCGGCGCATTCCGCATGGCGGAAGCAGCCGACGAGGTGGTCGTTGACGAGACCGGTCGCCTGCAGGAAGGCGTACACGATCGTGGGACCACAGAACGTTAATCCGTGTGACTTCAGCAGCTTGGACAGTTTTCGCGACAGATCGGTTTCGGCCAGGATCGCAGCCCGGCCGACCCGATCCGTCTGGATTGGCCGCTGGCCCTCGAGATGTCCCCACAGGAGCCGCGAGAACTCCTCCCCACCCCCCAGCGCCAGCCAAGCCCGAGCCGACTTGATCGTCCCCTCGATCTTGGCGCGGTTCCGCACGATCCCGGGATCGAGCATCAGCGCCTCGACATGCTCAGGCGTGAAGGCCGCGATCGCCTCCGGGTCGAAGCCCGCGAAGGCGCGCCGGAACGCGTCGCGCTTGCGCAGGATCGTGATCCAAGACAGCCCGGCCTGGAAACCGTCGAGGATCAGCTTCTCGAACAGCGCCCGGCCGTCCCGCTCCGGCACGCCCCATTCCGTGTCGTGATAGGCCACGTAAAGCGGGTCCGTGCCACACCACCAGCACCTCGCTCGACCATCAGCATGTTGAACGAGGCCCTCGCTCATGCGACGGCCGCGCCGATCTCGCCGGGGTACGGGAAGCGGACCCAGTCCGGTTTCTCGAAACGGACGGAACGCCCGTCGGCCAGCACCGGCATACCGGCCGCGAGCGCTTCGGCTGTCCGATCGAGCCGCATCATGGCGAAACCTCGTCCGACGGACGCGGTGCCCGTACGGCCCAGCACTCGCTCACCTGCGGTGACCTCCGTTCCAGGCGCTGCACCCTCGCCCTCATACCGCACGCTCACGATGCGGGTGCGAGCGGTGCCCCGGTGCTGCATGCGGGAGACGACTTCCTGGCCCACGTAGCAGCCCTTGCCGAAATCGACTCCGCCGAGTTGATCCATCAAGGCCTCGTGCGGGAAAGCTTCCCCGAGCGGAAAGTCGAGACCGGCCTCGGGCACGCCGAGCGCGATCCGATGAGCATGGTAGGCGGCCTCCCCGTCCGGACCGGCGGGGGAGTTTCCGTCGGCGGCAAACACCGCGCGCCAGCCGAGCGCGGCCCAGCGAGGGTCGGGCGCGGCGACGATGGCCCCCTTCGGGGTCAAGGCTTCCTGCCAGCCCGCGATGATGTCCAGCTCGCCCGATCGATCGCAGATATCAACCCTCGCCCGCAGGCGATAAAGGTTGAGACGCTTGACGAGATCGGCCGCGCAAGTTGCTGGGACATCTAGGAGAAACGCCTCCTCGTCGACACCTCCTGGCCCGAAGACGAGAAAGTCTGCCAACACTTTGCCCTGGGGCGACAGAAGAGCCCCGAAACGAGCCGTTCCCGGCGAGACCGGGTCCATGTCACAGGTGACGAGCCGATCGAGAAGCGCCCGTGCCTCGCGCCCGGCAACGCTCACGACCCCGCGGCCCGGAAGTCGTACAATCGGCATTCCGCTCTCCCGCCGACCAAGGCTGCGCTGCGGCAAGCAACTAAGCCTCGCGGCCGCTTTCCTCAATCACCGAGGGTCAGTGACGCGGAGCTACCGAGAAGCCGCCACCGCGGATGCGGTCGGGAAGGCTCTCTGCGTAGGTCGCAGTCTGCTCTTCCCCATAGAGTTCGACGAGGTGCCGGAAAGCCTCGAACAAGGCGGCTTGCACGACGAAGTCGCTGTCCAGACCGTCAAGCTCAGCCTCAGCGAACGCGGCCGCCACATACCCGAGCGCTGCGCGCTTGGCGCTTCCAGCATCCTCGAATGCGGCGATGTCGTTGTCGTTCATGAGGTCCGGCCAGCGATTCCGCCGCCTTTCTTAACAGCGTCTCCTCCGCTCGCCAGCCCGCTATTTGCAGGAGGTTAACGCGGCGGCAAAGAACCGGTGGATGTCCAGTCACCCCCTCGGCTACCGACCGCGAAGGCGGACCGGAGAACGGGCAGCAGTCCGGGCGTCGTCGGCACGTCTTCGATCTCGCTTTCCCGAAGCCAGAGAATGGCAAGCGCCTCGGTGCCAGTCGTGCCGTCGCCCGAACGCCATCGGGCGACGTGAGCGCAAATGACGTAATGGTGGCGGGCCTGGCCGCCCTGCTCCATCTCGATGAACTCGATCGGGGCCAGGAAGCGAGGCAGGTCCGCCTCCACGCCGGTCTCCTCCCTGAGCTCACGCAGAGCCGCAGCAGCGAGGCGCTCGCCCGGCTCGACCAGCCCGCCCGGGAGCGAGAAGATGCCCTGGAGCGGCGGCCTGGCCCGGGCCGCGACCAAAACGCAGTCCCCACGGAGCACCGCGACCGAAGCCGCGAGGAAAGGACGCGCAGGAAACAGACGCGCGTCCCTCATGGCCGCACGTCGGCGATGCGCCCGTCGTCGAGCCCGACCAGAATATGCGTGTCGCGGCCGCGCCCGAGCACGGCCACACCCGTCGCGGCCCGGCCCGGCAACGGAATGCGGGCCACTTCCTCGATCGAGCCGCCGAGTGTCACGATCGCGAGGGCGCGGCGGTCAAGGGTCGGCAGGACCAGCCTCGAACCTGACCGATCGTCCCCGTCCAGCGTCGCGGCGAGATCCTGGGCCGTGCTCCCGTAGACGTGGTTGGAATAGCCGGCCTTCTCGGCGACCAGGGTCAGGCGGTCGCCCTCCCAACGCCAGAGCTGGAGGAGGCCGTCGAGGTGCGGGCGGCGGATCAGCGCTATCCCGCGCGCACCGGCCGCGCTCGCCGGGCCTGCAGCGGCCGGGTTGAGCCACCGGAACGGCTCGCCGTCGGGCGGGGTCTCGGCCAGCATCCGCCAAGCTCCTTCCCGGTTGGCGATGACCGCCAGCGCCGATCCTCGAGCCGGGTCGGAACGAACAACGAGGATTTCCGGCAGGCCGTCGCCGTCGAGGTCGACGAAACGCGGCTCGCGGTCCTCGAACACCGCGTCGGGTCCGGCCGACACCCGCGCCACGTCGGTCGCGACAGGCTTGGGTTGAGCCGTCGGCGGCGCCGAACGGCGCTCCGTGATCACGAGTGTGCGGGCGTGAACCGGCGAGCCCAGCGCTTCGTGCGGGTATGCCCGCGTCGGGCCCTCGAGCGTGACCGTCACAGCTCCCTCGGCGCGGACACGCGATCCAGGTATCGCGTCTCGGCCCCGCTCAAGTGCAACAAAATCGCCGGAGGACCGGCTTGCCGGCCTGATGCGGATCTCGGCTCCGGCCAGCGTCAACGCCGCTCCGCCCCCGGCTCCCCAGACCACGACAGCTGGTCCGGTGATCGGCGGCCGAGACTCGCGAAAAGCGTCCGTCGACCCGACCGTGGCGGCCACCCGGCTCGTGGGCCCGCGGAACTCCGTCACGGCGAAGCTGAGAGGCAGGATCGAGACGGAGGGTTCGGCGTGGAGGGCCTGGGATCCTGTGATCATGGCCGCCGCCAACGTGGCGGCCAAACTAAGCCCCCATGGACGCGTCATCACACGTGCTGGCCGCCGTTGATGTGAAGCTCCGCGCCGTTCACGTAAGAGGAAGCATCCGTGCACAGGAAGTAGATCGCCTTCGCGACCTCGTCTGTGGTGCCGAGCCGGTGAAGCGGGATTGTCTCCACGATTTTCTCGGTACCGGGCGAGAGGAGAGACGTGTCGATCTCGCCGGGCGAGATCGCGTTGACACGCACCCCGAGCGGACCGAAATCAGCCGCCATCTCGCGCGTGAGTGAAGCGAGCGCCGCTTTCGAGGTGGCGTAGGCCGCCCCGGCAAATGGGTGAACCCGCGAGCCCGCGATGGACGTCACGTTAACGATGGAGCCTTTCGCGCGGGCCAATTCATCGCACAAGCCGCGCGCCAGCATGATGGGAGCGAAAAAGTTGACCTGAAACACCCTCTGCCAATCGGCGTGGTCGGTGTCGAGCGCGCTCAGGCGCGATCTCCCCTCGCCTTTCGGCGAGATGCCGGCATTGTTGACGAGCGCGTGCAGTTGCCGGCCCTCCGGCCCAAGCCGCTCCTTTGTCTCCGCCACCGCGCGAAGCGTGTCGTCGGCGCTGGCGAGATCGACCTGTAGATGGTCATCGGGCCCCATCTCCCAGGGGCAGTTTTCGGGAAAGGGATGCCGCGAGCAGGTGATGACGCGCCAGCCTGCGGCCTGGAAGCGCTTCACGGTCGCATGCCCGATGCCGCGGCTCGCGCCGGTCAGCAGCATGACCCGCCGTTCGTTGTTGGACCGTTCCGACGAGGCCACCAGGGATCCGATCGAGATGAAGGATTGGGGTGAAGCCTACTCTGCCGGCGAGGAGGCGCCAGTGTGAAGGGGCGTTCTCAAAGCCAGCGCTTCAGCCTGAAGAAGAAATAGGGCGCGACGGCGGCGACCACCATCAGGAGGAGAGCCAGCGGATATCCGAGGGGTGATTCGAGCTCCGGCATCTGCTTGAAGTTCATGCCGTAGATCGACGCGATCAGGGTCGGCGGCATGAACACCACCGCCATGACCGAGAACAGCTTGATGATGTTGTTCTGCTCGAGGTTGACGAGCCCCAGCGTCGCATCCAGCAGGAACTGGATCTTGCTCGCCTGAAAGGTCGCGTGTTCCTCAAGAGATTGGAGGTCGCGCAAGGTCGTGCGCATCTGGTCGCGAAGCTCCTTGTGTACCTTGGTCGCCCGATAGCTCGCCGACAGGAACAGCAGCGTGCGCTCGATCGAGACGAGGCTCTCGCGCTGCTTGGAGATCAGGTCGCCCCAATGCCCAAGCGCGCGCAGCGTATCCTGATACTCGGCATTGCGGGCGCCAGGATCCTGGTGCGACCGGAACACGGACCGTGACAGGCTGTCGATGCGCTCACCGGCAAGCTGCAGGATGTCCGCGGCCCGGTCCATGATCGTCTCGACCAAGCCGGCCAGCACCTCCTCGCCGGTTCGGCCGCAGCCGAAGGGTCGCACCGCCTTCTGGGCGAACATCGCGAAGGCGCGAGGATCGGCATACCGAACGGTCACGAGCGCGTTGTCTTTCAGGATGAACGAGACCCCGGCGAGTTCCGGCTCATCTTCGTCGGCCCGCGTCAGAAGTCGGGTCGTCAGATAGCGCGCGCCATGCTCGGCGTAGAGCAGTTCCGAAGGCTCGATGTCCTGCTGGTCCTCTCTGGTCGGAACCTCGATGCCGAGGAAACGCTCAGTCTTTCGGTCCTCCGCCTGCGTTGGCCGGACGAGATCGATCCAGAGCGCATCAGGCGGGATCGCTTCGTCGTCGGTCAGCACCTGCCGGCCGAGGATCCCGGACCCGCCATCCTGCGGCCGGTGGATGATGATCACGCCCGCGTCTCAGCTGGCGAGCGCCAAGGGCGCATCCTCGACGAAGCCCCCGCCTGCCACGACCGTCGCCTCAAGGCCGCCCGCCGCGGTCGCAAGATTCTCGGCGAAGAACCGACAGAGCGCGATCCGCGCCGGCAGACCCGGATCGTCGTCGCAGCCCGGGATCGGAGTTGCGGATCGGAGTGCTGCCTCCGCCAGGAGTGCGCAGCCGCTCGCGAGGCTGAAGAGCCGCAAATAGGGCGTCGCGCCCGCAAGTGCCGGCACGGGATCGTTGCCGGCAAGCACGCGCAACATGAAGCTCGTCGACCGATCCAGGCTTTCGATCGCGTCCCGTAATCTGGATGCTGTCCCCCCGAGAGCAATCACCCCTTTTGCGCTCACCCGACGCAGGATGGCCCGCAGCGCGGCGATCTCCGCCCTGACTGTAGCCCCACCGTCGAGCGGCAGCTTGCGGGTCACAAGGTCGATCGCCTGGATGCCGTTCGTGCCTTCGTAGATGGCCGCGATACGGGCGTCGCGCAGGTGCTGCGCCGCGCCCGTCTCCTCGATGTATCCCATGCCGCCATGGACTTGGATGCCGATGGACGCGACCTCGATCCCGACATCGGTCGAGAAGGCCTTCGCGACGGGCGTGAGCAGCGACGCGCGCGCATCGGCTCGGGCGCGCTCGCCTGGATCGGCGGCATGACGCGAGCGGTCGATCTGCGCTGCCGTGAGGTGGCAGATGCATCGCGCGGCCGCCGTCGAGGCCTTCATCGTCAGGAGCATACGCTGGACGTCGGCGTGGGCCACGATCGGGCTCATACCCGAGCCGTCGCCTCCCGCCGCGCGCCCCTGGCGGCGCTCCTTGGCGTAGGAAAGCGCTCCCTGATAGGCCCGCTCGGCGATCGCCACACCCTGAATGCCGACATTGAGACGCGCGCTGTTCATCATCGTGAACATGCAGGCGAGACCACGGTTCTCCTGACCGACTAGCCAACCCTGCGCGCCGCCGCCATCCCCAAACACCATCGTGCAGGTGGGCGAGCCATGGATGCCGAGCTTGTGCTCGATCCCGGCGCAGCGCAGGTCGTTGGCGCGACCATCTCCCAACACCTTCGGCACGGCGAAGAGCGAGATGCCGCGGGTGCCGGGAGGAGCGTCGGGCAAGCGGGCGAGGACGAGATGCACGATGTTCTCGGTGAGATCGTGCTCGCCGTAGGTGATGTAGATCTTGGTGCCGGTGATCCGGTAGGTTCCGTCGGGCGCGCGTTCGGCCCGGGCCCGCAAGGCCGAGAGATCCGAGCCGGCTTGCGGCTCGGTGAGGTTCATCGTGCCGGTCCATTCGCCCGAGACGAGCTTGCCGAGATAGAGCTGCTTCAGCTCCTCCGACCCGTGCTTGTCGAGGGCCTCCACCGCACCGGCGGTGAGCAACGGCCCGAGACCGAACGACATCGAGGCCGCGTTCCACATCTCCGAGCAGGCGACCGCGACCAGCATGGGGAGACCCTGGCCCCCGAACCCGACGGGACCCGGAAGCGCGTTCCAGCCCCCGTCGATCCAGGCCCGGTAGGCCTCCCGGAAGCCGGCCGGCATGGTCACGCGGCCGTCCCTCAGCACGGCGCCGTTCGTGTCTGAGGCGCGGTTCAAGGGTGCGATCACCTCGTTCGCGAAGCGCCCCGCTTCCTCGATCACGCTCCCGATGTCCTCGAGCGTCAGCTCGCCGTAGAGACCGGACGCGACCGCGTCGTCGAGCCCGCCAGCGTGACGCATGCTCGATAGGATGTCGGCGACAGGTGCTTGATAGATCATGACAGGTCCCCGACATTTGACGCTGCGGCTCCCCTCACCTAGCGCCGCCGCCATGGACGGGATCAATGTGACGTGAGTTCAACCGCGTCAACGGAGCGTCAGGCGGCCGGGCGTCCGACCGAGCGGCTCCCCCCGGACGATGGCGGGCTCGCCCGCGCAGCCCAGCTCCTCGCATCCGGCGGCCTCGTCGCGTTTCCAACCGAGACGGTCTACGGTCTCGGCGCCGATGGGCGCAGCCCTGCAGCGGTCGACGCTCTCTATGCGGCGAAGGGCCGGCCGCGCTTCAACCCTCTGATCGCTCACGTGGCGAGCCTCGATCAGGCGCGGGCCGAAGGCGTCTTCGACCTGAACGCCGAAGCGCTCGCGCAGGCTCTGTGGCCGGGACCGCTGACGCTCGTGGCGCCCCTCGCCGCAGCGGCAACCGTGTGCGACTTCGCCCGATCGGGCCTTCGGACCATCGGTCTACGGGTTCCGGCCCATCCCGTAGCGCGGCACCTCCTGCAGCGTTGCGGGTTCCCGGTCGTCGCGCCGTCCGCGAACCTATCGGGTCGCGTAAGCCCGACGGAAGCCGCCCATGTCCTCGACGATCTCGACGGCCGAATCGACGCGGTGGTGGAAGGGGGGAACAGCGCCGTCGGGCTCGAATCGACGATCGTGGCGTGCCTCGGCGGCGCATCGCGTCTGCTGCGTCCGGGCGCCATCACCCGCGCGGAACTCGAGGCCGTGCTCGGGCAGCCTGTCATGGAGGCCGAAGGCTGCGACGCTCCGATCGCGCCGGGGGCCCTCGCCTCGCATTACGCACCCCGCGCGAAGGTCCGGTTGGACGCGCGCGAGATCCGGCCGGGCGAGGCCGCGCTCGTGTTCGGGCACGCCGCTCCCGACGCTGGTTGCGCCGTCGCGAGCCTTAATCTCAGCCCCTCCGGTTCTCTCCGCGAAGCGGCCTCCAACCTGTTCGGGCACCTGCGTCGGCTCGACGCCTCGGGAGCGCATACGATCTCGGTCACGCCGATCCCAGATCACGGCATCGGCGCGGCCATCAACGACCGGCTTCGCCGATCGGCAGCGCCGCGCGGATGAGCGTCTCTGACGGGTGAAAGCTCCGCCGGCGAAGCCCTGGCCCTCCGAGAAGCCCGCTCGCGGAACCGGCCGCTCGATCACAAAGCCGAGATGCGGGCGCGTCCGTCAGGCTGAGGCGGCTGAACCTCGGCGGGAGCGGTCCCGCACCGGGACGGCGCCGGTTGACCTCGACTTTCGGATCGGCGAAGCCGCCCGGCCACACCCGACCTCCGCCTTCTTGTCCCAAGGTTCTGCACAGTCGTGAGCCACGACGATTTCCGAATTCGCCTCGAGCGGACTGCGCAGGCGGTCGAGGATCTCCTCGACCGCCTCTTGGCGCCTGACCACCTTCCGGGTGAGATCGCCCGCCCGCCACGCCTTCTCAAGGCGATGCGCTATGCGATGCTCGGCGGCGGCAAGCGCCTGCGCCCGCACCTCGTCGCCGAGACCGCACATCTGTTCGGGCGCGAGGACGAAGGCGTGCTGAGGGCGGCCGCATCCGTCGAGTGCGTGCACGGCTACAGCCTGGTCCACGACGACCTCCCCGCGATGGACGATGATGCGTTGCGGCGCGGCAAGCCAACTCTGCACCGCGCCTTCGACGAGGCGACCGCGATCCTGGCCGGAGATGCGCTGATCACTTTGGCGTTCGACATGCTCGCTGACGAGCTGACCGATCCCGACCCGGCGCTCCGCATCGCGCTGGTCCTGAAGCTCGCGCGCGCCTCCGGGCTCGGCGGCATGGCCGGAGGGCAGATGCTCGATCTCGAAGCGGAAGGGCGGTTCTCGCCGGACGGCAGGCCGCTCGTCGGCGGCGAGGCGGACACGTTGCGCCTCCAGGCCATGAAAACCGGCGCGATCCTGGCTGCCTCCGTCGATATGGGTGCGATCGCGGGCCGGGCCACGACCGCGGAGCGGGAGGGCTTGGCCGTTTACGGCCGGGCTCTCGGTCAGGCGTTCCAAATCGCCGACGACCTCCTCGATGCCGAGGGTGAGTCCGCCCTCGTCGGAAAAGCCACGGGAAAGGACGCGGCTCGTGGCAAAGCGACCCTGGTGTCGCTGTACGGGGCCGAGGAGGCGCGCCAACGCCTGTCGGGGCTCGTCGACGAGGCTCAGCACTCGCTTGCGAGCTTTGGTCCGCGGGCGGACGTATTGCGCGAAACGGCAGCGTTCGTGGCTGCTCGGCGCAGCTGAGGCACGAGCCTGGAAGCCACTTTTGCGGTTTTTGGTTCTCTTTTCGGCCGAAACGGTGCAGGGAGTTTCGAACGAGATCAATAATGGCGAGTGCCGCGTTGCCAATTTCGACTCCTCTGCTCGACACGATCGACACGCCCGAAGACCTTCGTCGCCTCCCTGAGGCTCAGCTCGGCACCGTCGCCGCAGAGTTGCGGGCGGAGACCGTCGATGCCGTCTCGGTGACCGGTGGTCATCTTGGCGCAGGCCTCGGCGTCGTCGAGCTGACGGTTGCGCTGCATTACGTGTTCGACACGCCCCGTGATCGAATCATCTGGGACGTCGGTCACCAAGCCTATCCCCATAAGATCCTCACCGGGCGTCGTTCGCGCATCCGCACCCTCAGGCAGGGCGGCGGCCTGTCGGGCTTCACCCGCCGCTGCGAGAGCGAGTACGACCCCTTTGGGGCCGCGCATTCGTCGACCTCGATCTCGGCCGGGCTCGGCATGGCGGCCGCCCGCGACCAGCGCGGCGGGGCGAACAACGTCGTGGCCGTGATCGGCGACGGCGCCATGTCGGCCGGCATGGCCTACGAGGCCATGAACAACGCCGGTCACCTGAAGAGCCGGCTGATTGTCATCCTGAACGACAACGACATGTCGATCGCGCCCCCGACGGGCGCCATGTCCGCCTACCTCGCTCGTCTCGTGTCCGGGAAGACGTACCGCTCGCTCCGCGAGATCGGCAAGCACTTGGCCGAGAAGCTGCCCAAGTTCTTTCACGACAAGGCGGTCAAGGCCGAGGAATACGCGCGCGGCTTCGTGACAGGCGGCACCATGTTCGAGGAACTCGGCTTCTACTATGTGGGGCCGATCGATGGTCACAACCTCGACCATCTCCTGCCCGTCCTGAAGAACGTGCGCGACGCGGAGAGCGGGCCGATCCTGGTCCATGTCGTGACCCAGAAGGGCAAGGGCTACGGACCCGCCGAGGCCTCGGACGATAAGTATCACGGTGTGGTGCCGTTCGACGTCATCACCGGCACGCAGGCGAAAGCCAAGGCCAACGCGCCCGGCTACACCAAGGTCTTCGCCGAAAGCCTCGCTAAGGAGGCTCGGGCCGACGACCGCATCGTGGCGATCACGGCCGCGATGCCGTCCGGGACCGGGCTCGACGCCTTCGCCAAGGAATTCCCGGGCCGGACCTTCGATGTCGGCATCGCGGAGCAGCATGCCGTCACCTTCGCGGCCGGCATGGCGACCGAGGGCATGAAGCCGTTCTGCGCCATCTACTCCACGTTCCTGCAGCGCGCCTACGACCAGGTCGTGCATGACGTGGCGCTGCAGAAGCTGCCGGTCCGTTTCGCGCTGGACCGCGCCGGTCTCGTCGGAGCGGACGGCGCGACCCATGCCGGATCGTTCGACGTCGCCTATCTCGGTTGCTTGCCCGAGATGGTGATCATGGCGGCCGCCGACGAGGCGGAGCTGGTCCACATGGTCGCGACGGCCGCGGCCTACGACGAGGGACCCTCGGCGTTCCGCTTCCCGCGCGGCGAAGGCGTCGGGGTCGAGATGCCGGAGCGCGGCAGCGTATTGCGTATCGGCGAGGGGCGCATCGTCCGGGAAGGCACGCGGGTGGCGCTCCTGTCGCTCGGGACGCGACTCGGCGAAGCCATGAAGGCCGCCGAAGAGCTCGAGGCACGAGGGCTGTCGACGACTGTCGCGGATGCGCGTTTCGCGAAGCCGTTGGACGAGGCGATGATCCTGCGCCTCGCCCGCGAGCACGAGGTGCTGCTGACGATCGAGGAGGGCTCGATCGGGGGCTTCGGGTCCTTCGTGCTTCACCTGCTGGCCGAGCGCGGCATGCTCGATCGCGGTCTGAAGGTGCGGTCTCTGGTGCTGCCGGACACGTTCATCGATCACGACAAGCCCGACCGCATGTATGCGCAGGCAGGGTTGGATTCCGGCGCGATCGTCAGGCGGGTGTTCGAGGTGCTCGGCCGCAACGCGGGCGTCCTGAAGTTCAGAGCCTGACCTTCGTGAGATGGCGGCGCATTCGGGGAACCGCGACACTGTCCTGGTGACGGGCGCGTCGGGCTTCGTCGGCTCGGCCATCGCGAACGTGTTCCGCGCCGACGGCTTCCGGGTGCGGGTGCTGGTCCGTCCGACCAGCCCGCGCACCAATATCGATCCTGACGACGAGGTGATCGACGGCGATCTCCACGATCGCGCCACGCTTCGGCGCGCGGTCGCGGGCGCCCGCTTCCTCGTTCACGCCGCCGCCGATTATCGGCTCTGGTCCGCTTCGCCGGATGAGCTCATCGCGACCAATGTCGAGGGCACGCGCAATCTGATGACCGAAGCCGCGAAGGCCGAGGTCGAGCGGATCGTCTACACGTCGAGCGTCGCCACGATCAGGCCCGGCTCGGACGAGACGGAGCCTCTCACGCCCGAGACCGCGATCGGGATCTACAAGCGCAGCAAGGTGCTGGCGGAGCGCGCCGTGGAGGCCATGGTTCGCGATGCCGGCCTTCCGGCCGTGATCGTCAACCCGTCGACGCCAGTCGGACCCCGGGACGTCAGGCCGACCCCGACCGGGCGGGTCATCGTCGAGGCCGCGTCCGGCCGGATGCCGGGCTACGTCGATACCGGGCTCAACCTCGCCCATGTCGACGACATCGCGGCGGGACACCTGGCCGCGCTCAGGCTCGGCCGCATCGGCGAGCGCTACATTCTTGGGGGCGAGAACGTGCTCCTGTCTCGAATGCTGGCCGAGATCGCAGCCCTGGTCGGTCGGCGGGCACCCTGGCTCCGCTTGCCACGCCTCGCGATCTGGCCGTTCGCGATCGGGGCGGAGGCCGTGGCGCGAATCACCGGGCGGGAGCCCTTCGTCAGCCGCGATGCGCTCAGGATGGCGAAGCACCGGATGTTCTTCGACGACACGAAGGCGCGCCGCGAGCTCGGCTACGTGTCGCGTCCCTACGGCGAGGGATTGGCCGACGCGGTCACCTGGTTTCGCAACGCGGGATACGTCCGATGAGCGCGACCTCCACGGAGGCGAGATCCGGCAAGGGGCACAAGGACGAGAACTTTCCGGTCGCGTCCCGGCTGATCCACCCCCGTCATCGCGGCCCGATCCTCGCGTTCTACAACTTCGTCCGCGCCGCCGACGACGTCGCGGACCACGCAGCGCTGACGCAGGACGAGAAGCTCCGACTGCTGGACCGTCTCGACGACGCGCTGACCGGACGCGGGCCGACCGATCCTGAGGCGGAGCCGCTCCGGCTCGCGCTGGCGGAGCGCGGGCTCCCGGTGAAGCACGCGCAGGACCTCCTGGACGCGTTCAGGCTCGACGCGCGGAAATCGCGGACGCGGGACTGGGCCGACCTGATGGCCTATTGCGCGCTCTCCGCGATGCCGGTCGGACGCTTCGTGCTCGACGTGCATGGCGAGGACCGCGCGACGTGGGCCGCCTCGGATCCCCTCTGCGCCGCCCTTCAGGTGATCAATCACCTTCAGGATTGCGGCAAGGACTACCGCGAGCTCGACCGCGTCTACCTGCCGGAGGACATTCTCGCCCGGCATGGAGCGACCGTCTCGGAGCTCGGGGCCGAACGCGCGTCCGCGGCGCTTCTCGGGGTGATCCGCGAGGTCAACGGGCAGACGGCCGAGCTTCTTCGCCAGAGCTCGGTGTTTCCGGGGGCCGTGCGCGACCGCAGGCTCGGGCTTGAGGTCGCGGTGATCCAGAGCCTGGCCGAAGCCCTGGTCCTCAAGATCGCCGCCCGCGATCCGCTCTCGGGCCGGGTCCACGCCACCAAGGTCGAAGCGCTCGGCCATGTCGTTCGGGGGATCGGGCGCGGCGCATGGCAGCGCCGCCCCTGGATCGGCGCCAGCCGAATCACCCTCGCAAGATGAGCGCGGCCGCGGGAGCGACCACGAGGCCGGCCGAGACCCCTGCCCTGCCGGCTGCAGGCTCCTCCTTCTATCTCGGCATGCGCGTCCTGCCGAAGGCGGAACGGGAGGCGATGTACGCCATCTACGCCTTCTGCCGCGCAGTGGACGACATCGCCGACGATGGCGGCTCCCGCCCCGAGCGGCAGGCCGAGCTTGGTCGTTGGCGCTCGGACATTGCGGCCCTCTACGCGGGCGAGGTCCGGCCTTCCACGGCGGCGCTCGCACCCCATGTCCCGCGGTTTCGGCTCGAACGCGACAGCTTCCTCGACATCGTCGATGGCATGGAGATGGACGTCGTCGCCGACATCCAGGCCCCGGAATGGCCGATTCTCGACCTCTATTGTGACCGGGTCGCGAGCGCGGTCGGGCGGCTGTCGTCGCGCGTGTTCGGCCTGCCCGATCCGCAGGCCGACCTGTTGGCCCATCATCTCGGGCGCGCGCTGCAGCTCACGAACATCCTCCGCGACCTCGACGAGGACGCGGCGATCGACCGGCTCTATCTTCCCCGCGAGGCGCTGCAGGCGGCCGGCATGATCGACTTGTCGCCCGCTTCCGCCCTCGCCCATCCCGGCCTGACGCAGGCCTGCGGAGAGGTCGCCGACCGCGCGCGCCACCATTACGACGAGGCCGACCGCATCATGGCCGGGCAACCGCGCCGCCTCGTGCGGGCGCCGCGCTTGATGGAGGCGGCCTACCGGTCCGTCCTCGACCGGATGGTCCAGCGTGGCTTCGCGCCGCCCCGGAAGCGCATCAGGACGGACAAGCTCAAGCTCCTCGCGGCTCTCCTGCGGCACGCGATCGCGTGACGACGGGTGTTACCCACGTGGTCGGGGCGGGCCTCGCCGGGCTCAGCGCCGCGATCCGACTCGCCGAAGGCGGTGCGCGCGTCGCGCTCTACGAGGCGGCGAAGGCCGCTGGCGGGCGCTGCCGCTCCTACTTTGATTCGGCGCTCGGTCTCACCATCGACAACGGCAACCACCTCCTCCTGTCCGGCAATCGGGCCGCCATGGACTACGTTCGGCTCGTCGGCGGAACGGGAGCGCTGGAGGGCCCGGACGAGGCAGCGTTTGATTTTGCCGATCTCGGGTCCGGAGAGCGCTGGCGGCTGCGTCCGAACGAGGGACGGCTGCCGTGGTGGCTGTTCGCGCCGTCCCGCCGCGTCCCGGGCACCTCGGCGCGCGACTACCTGGCCCCCCTCGCCATCCTGCGCGCCCGACCGGACGCAACGATTGGCGAGACCATGGCGTGCGAGGGGCGGCTCTGGGAGCGGCTTTGGCACCCAGTCCTGCTCGCGGCGCTCAATACGGAGCCGGCGATCGCGGCCGCAAGCCTCGCCGCGCCGGTGCTGCGGGAGACGTTCGGAGCCGGCGGGCGCGCCTGTCATCCCCGCGTCGCCACAGGCGGTTTGTCGGCCGCCTTCGTCGACCCCGCGCTCGCCTATCTCCATTTGCGGGGTGTCGAGTTACGGTTCAACGCGCGCCTCCGCTCCATCGCGTTCGCGGGCGACAAGGTTGAAGGCCTTGCCTTCGGCGATGAGGTCGTCCCGATCGGGGCGGCCGATTCCGTGATCCTGGCCGTGCCGCCCGGGATCGCAGTCGGCGTTCTGCCCAGCATGCGCGGCCCAACCGAGTTCAGGGGTATCCTGAACGCGCATTTCCGCACGCTCCCGCCGAAAGGTCAGCCGCTCCTTCTCGGGATCGTGGGAGGCCTGTCCGAGTGGCTCTTCGCCTATCCCGACCGCCTCTCGGTCACGATCAGCGCGGGCGACCGCCTGTTCGACACCCCGCGCGAGGACCTCGCGCGCCGGATCTGGTCCGAGGTGGCCCGGCTCACGGGCTTGCCTTGTGAAAGCCTTCCCGCCTGGCAGGTGGTGAAGGAGCGGCGAGCCACCTTCGCGGCGATTCCGGCCGAAAACGCCAAGCGGCCGCTCGCCGTCACTGCCTACCAGAACCTCGTGCTTGCGGGCGATTGGACCGATACGGGGTTGCCCGCGACCATAGAAGGCGCGATACGGTCGGGCGAGATGGCGGCATCCTTGTTGCAGCGCTGCAATGGCACTCCCTGCCGTCGCGTGCCAAAGGTCCCATTGTGAACTTCGTCGCCCCGATACGGCACGCACCCGGTGCCCCCCCTGACCCCTTCGAGCTCGATTCGTCCATCACCTCCGCCACGGAGGCGCTTCTCGCTGCCCAGCAGGAAGACGGGCATTGGTGTTTCGAGCTGGAGGCGGACGCGACCATCCCGGCCGAATACATCCTCCTGCGCCATTACCTCGGCGAGCCGATCGACGCCGAGCTTGAGGCCAAGGTCAGCCGCTACCTGCGCCGGATGATCGGTGAGGATGGGGCCTGGCCCTTGTACCACGGGGGCAGCCTCGATCTCTCGTCGTCGGTGAAGTCGTACTTCGCCCTGAAGATGATGGGCGAGGACGTCGATGCGCCGCACATGGTGCGCGCGCGCGAAGGCGTGCTGTCGCGCGGGGGAGCCGCGAATTGCAACGTCTTCACCCGCATCCAGCTCGCGCTCTACGGTCAGGTCTCCTGGAAAGCCATCCCGTCGATGCCGGTGGAGATGATCCTCCTGCCGCGGTGGTTCCCGGTCCACCTCGCCAAGATGTCCTATTGGGCTAGAACCGTCCTGGCGCCGCTCCTCGTCCTCATGGCGTTGAAGCCGACCGCGCATAATGCGCGTCGTATCGGCATTCCTGAGCTTTTCGCCTCCCCGAACGCTTTCGCTCGGACGAAATCGTCCAAGAGCCATGCGAAACGCGGTTGGGCGGCCTTCTTCCGAAGCCTCGACGTGGTTCTGAAAGGCGTTGACCCGCACTGGCCGACGAAACTCCGGGCGCGCGCGATCGAACAGGCCGTCGCTTTCACGACAGAGCGGCTAAACGGTGAGGACGGGCTCGGCGGCATCTACCCCGCCATGGCCAATTCGGTGATGATGTACGCCGCTCTCGGCTATCCTGCGGATTATCCGGATCGGGCCACGGCGCGCCGTGCGATCGAGAAGCTGCTCGTGTTTCGAGACGACGAGGCCTATCTGCAGCCCTGCGTGTCTCCGATCTGGGACACGGCGCTGGCCGCCCACGCGCTCCTGGAGACCGGCGATGCCGAGGCGGAACAGGCCGTCGCCGCCTCCTTGCGCTGGCTGAAGCCGCGCCAGATCCTCGACGTCAAAGGGGATTGGGCAGGCGATCGGCCAAACCTGCGACCCGGCGGATGGGCATTCCAATACGGCAACTCGCATTACCCAGACACGGACGACACCGCCGCCGTGGTGATGGCGATGGACCGGTTGCGGCCAAAGCTTGCCGGAGCCGAGAGCTACGACGAACCCGTCGCGCGGGCGCGGGAGTGGATCGAAGGCATGCAGAGCCGCAACGGCGGCTGGGGCGCCTTCGACGTCGACAACACCCAAGACTATCTGAATAACATCCCGTTTGCCGACCACGGCGCTCTGCTCGACCCGCCCACGGTCGACGTCTCGGCGCGCTGCGTCGGAATGCTGGCCCAGCTCGGCGAGCCGACCGACAGCCCGCGCATGCGCGCCGCGCTCAAGTATCTGGAAGACGATCAGCTCGCTGACGGTAGCTGGTTCGGGCGCTGGGGCGTGAACTACGTCTACGGCACCTGGTCGGCTCTCATCGCGCTCAACGCCGCCGGGGTGGACCTGGCGTCCCCGTCGGTTCGGCGAGCCGCGGAATGGCTGATCGAGATCCAGAACCCCGATGGGGGCTGGGGCGAGGAATGCGACAGCTACCGGCTCGATTACGAGGGCTACAGGCCGGCAACCTCCACCGCCTCGCAAACCGCTTGGGCGCTGCTGGGGCTGATGGCGGCAGGCGAGGTGGACAGCACGGCCGTGGAGCGCGGCATCCGCTATCTCGCCGACACGCAAGGCGCGGACGGGCTGTGGGGGCAGGAACAGTACACGGGCGGCGGTTTCCCGCGCGTCTTCTACCTGCGCTATTACGGCTATCCGAAATACTTCCCGCTCTGGGCGCTGGCGCGCTACCGCAACCTGAAGCGCTCCAACACGCATCGCGTCGCCTGGGGCATGTGAGGCTGCGGCCGACCCACCTGGCCGGGTGAACGCCCGTGCCCGACCCGATCCTCGTCGTCTGCGGCCTGAACCGCGAAGCCGACATTGCCCGCGGACCCGGAATCGTCGCGGTCGCGGGCGGCGGCCATCGAATGACCCTGGAGCGCCGGCTGGAGGAGCTAGCCTCGACGCCCTTCGCGGCGGTGGTCAGCTTCGGCCTCGCCGGCGCTCTCGAAAGCAGCCTTCGGCCGGGCGCCGTCGTTATCCCCTGGAGGGTCACAGGCGGCGGCAGGTCGTTCGACACCGCGCGAGCGCTGGTCATGCGCTGGCTTCCGGCCTTCGATACGCCGAGCGGCAGGCCCGTCCTTGCGCGGAGCGCACCCCAACTCGCCGGCGTCGATGCTCCAGTCCTGACCCGTGCGGAAAAGGGCGCGCTCGCCCTCGCGTCGGGGGCCGGCGCGGTCGACATGGAATCCCACATCGCGGCCGCCTTCGCGGCGCGGCGAATCCTCCCTTTCGCGGTGCTGCGCGCGATTTCCGATCCGTCGGACCGGGACCTCCCGCCCTTGGTCAGCCGAGCCATGCGTCCGGACGGATCAGTCGATGTCGTGGGCGTGCTCGGGTCGCTGCTGCGCGGCCCCGGTCAAATCCCGGCGCTCGTCAGCACGGCCCGCGACGCCGGGACGGCCTTCCGGGCGCTACGCCGCGTTCGCGGCCTTCTGGGGCCGCGGCTCGGCCTTCATCTCTGACAGCCTCTGGGACACGTTCCGGGAAAAGACGTACTCGGCCGGCCTCTGTTTCGACAGGTCGATGTCAGGCGCCATCGCGCCCTCCGTCTTGATGCCGAACAACGCAGCCTTGGCGGCTGCCCAAGGCCGGGCCACCGTGTCCTTCACGGCCGAGGCCTCGAAGCCCGAATGGACCATGCAATCGGCGCACTTCTCGTAGTTGCCGACGCCGTACTGGTCCCAGTTCGTATCGTCCATGAGCTCCTTGAAAGTTTTCGCGTAGCCCTCGCCGAGGAGGTAGCAGGGCTTCTGCCAGCCGAAAACGGTGCGGGTCGGATTGCCCCAGGGCGTGCACTTGTAGCTCTGGTTGCCGGCCAGGAAGTCGAGGAACATGGTCGACTGGTTGAAGGCCCAGCGCTTGTCTCCCGCCCTGGCGCCGGCCTGTCCGCGCCGGATAACGCCGCGGAACAGCTCCTTCGTGGTTTGACGGTTGAGGAAGTGCTTCTGTTCCGGCGCGCGCTCATAGGCGTAGCCGGGCGACATCGTGATGCCGTCGACCCCGAGCGCCGTCACGGTATCGAAGAAGCTTGCCACCCGTTCCGGATTCGAATCGTTGAAGAAGGTGCAGTTGATGGTGACCCGGAAACCCTTCGCCTTGGCAAGCTTCAGGGCGGCGACGGCCTTATCGTAGACGCCAGCCTTGCAGACCGACTTGTCGTGCATCTCCTTGTCGCCATCCAAGTGGATCGACCAGGTGAAGTAGGGCGAAGGCTTGTACCGGTCTATCTTCTTATCGAGCAGGAGCGCGTTGGTGCACACGATCGCGTATTTCTTGCGCGCGATGATGCCTTCGACGATTTTCGGCAGTTCCTTGTGGATGAGCGGCTCGCCGCCGGCCATGACGACGATCGGCGCGCCGCACTCGTCGACTGAGCCTAGCGCGTCCTCAACCGAGATGCGCTTGTTCAGGATCTCGTCCGGATAGTCTATCTTGCCGCAGCCCGCGCAGGCGAGGTTGCAGCGAAAGAGCGGCTCCAGCATCAGCACGAGAGGATAGCGTTTCACGCCCTTGATGTGCTGCTTCACGACATAGCTGCCGACCGAGACGATCTGGCGGAGAGGAATACCCAATTGAGTTCTCTTAATTTGGAGCTCGGGCTCAGGCCGCTGTCTGGACGGCGGGCTCGGGTGAGCGGAGCTCGAAGGGAAGGTTGAAGGTGATGTTCTCTTCCGTGCCGTCGAGGATCGACACCTCGACTGGACCGATCCTTTGCAGCGCCTCGATCACGCTGTCGACTAGGACCTCGGGCGCGGAGGCGCCCGCCGTCAGCCCGACCGTCTCCGCACCGACGAGCCAGGCTGGATCGACCTCGCTTCCGTCGGCCACGAGATAGCTCGGCAAGCCGGCTTCTTCTCCGACGTCGCGGAGCCGGTTCGAGTTAGAGGAGTTGCGCGCGCCAACAACCAGGAGAACGTCCACCATGCCGGTCAGCTGCCGGACGGCCGCTTGACGGTTCTGTGTCGCATAGCAGATGTCGCGGGTGTCCGGCCCGATCACGTCCGTGAAGCGCGCCTGCAGGGTTTCGATAATGGAGCGGGTGTCGTCCACCGAGAGCGTCGTCTGCGTGATGTAGGCGATCGGCGTATCGAGGGCGAGCGGCAGGGTGCCGACATCCGCGGCCGTCTGGACGAGATGGACCTCGCCGTCGATCTGCCCGAGCGTGCCGACGACCTCGGGATGGCCGGCATGGCCGACGAGCACGAGCGTGCGGCCCTGGGTGACGTACCGGCGGCCCTGGTTGTGCACCTTGGTGACCAGCGGGCATGTCGCATCAAGCACCGGCAGGCTGCGCAGCTTCGCGGCGTCCTGGACGGAGCGTGCCACGCCATGGGCGGAGAAGACTGTCACGGCGCCGGCAGGTACCTCGGACAGTTCCTTGACGAAGATCGCGCCCTTGGCTTTCAGCGTTTCCACCACGTGCCGATTATGCACAATCTCATGGCGCACATAGATCGGGGCTCCGTATTTCCCGAGCGCACGCTCGACGATATCGATCGCCCGAACCACGCCGGCGCAAAATCCTCGCGGCTGCGCGAGTACCACCTTCATCGCAAAACCCTTGCCCTCGGACCCGGGCTCGACGGAGCGCTTGTCGGAGCTTTCACGCGGATCGGACCATCGTTGATGCACATTATGCACCCTGCGACGCTGCTCGTCGAGGATGAGCTCCCGATCACCCTTAACCATCGCGGCCACGATAAGACAACGCCTTCCCGCGCGGTTGGGCTTTCGCTCTACGGCACGGAGCCGCCAGCGTATCCCTCACTCGATCAAGCGGGAAATGGGGGCGCACGCAACGCGGATCGATGCGACGGGTTGTAGCGACGATCACGTCTGAGTGTTCGGGAGGGATGGCGGCCGCCCGGCCCAGCCCGAGTAGCTCCCGGGTACAGGGCGGAGCATCGCGCGCGCGTCCTTCGCGTCCGGTGAGACCAGCGCTGCGAGCTCGTCGGCGTAGCGGTAGCCGGCCGTATGACCGTCGAAGCCCCCCGCGAAAGCTGGGTGCGTATAGATCTCGGTTCGACCGGGCGGGAGATGGCGAAGGAGACCTGCGACGCGCCCCGTTGTCATGGCCCCGGACCAGGAGAGGCCGAAGACGTGGTCGGCGACGGCAAGTCCGGCCCGCTTCGCTTTTCGGCGAAGAGCGGCAGTGTAGGCCCCCGCCAGGCGCGCCTCGAGGCCGATCCTCGTCGGCTCCACCCTCCGCAACACCTCGCCAGGCTCAGCCGGGATCCGAAGAGCGCGCATTCCGTAGCGGGGGCCGATGGCGAGGAGCAGCCGTGCGATCGTCGGGTGGAGATGGAAATGCTTGTGCGCATCGACGTGGTCGAGCGCTAAGCCGGTCCGGGCGAAGGCTTCGAACTGCGCCCCGATCTCGGCCGCGACCTGAAGCTGGACAACCTTCCTGAAGAAGATCGCCGCGCCGTAGCGGGCGAGGTCCGTTCGCAGCCGGCCGTCCGGCCCGACGAGGTCCGGGATCGCGGACGCAGGCAGGATTGGTCGACCTTCAACCAAGGTGAGATGGAGGCCGATCGCGAGACCGGGCAAACGCTTGGCGCGGGCCACCGCATCGGCGGCGGAGGGTTCGGCCACCATCAGGCTCGCAGCGGTGAGGATGCCGTCCCGGTGGGCGATCTCGACCGCCTCGTTTACCTCTCGGGCAAGGCCGAAATCATCGGCGGTGACGACCAGGGAGCGCTCGACCCAAGGCGCACTCTCCTGCGTCATGCTGAGGAGGCTTGTAGGGCCGTCCCGAAGCGGGCTCAACCGTCGTGCGTCCCTCGAGACGCCGCTTCGCGGCTCCTCAGAGTAACGAGGGTGGGTGCGAAACCCGGCATCACGCCGCGACGGCGCGGCGCTCCTTGAGGAAGCGGAAGAACTCGACCCCCTCGCGCAGACGCCGCTTCATCATGTCCGGGTGGGTCACCATCTCGCCGACGATCGAGGCGATCTTCGGGATGCGGAAGTAGAAGCGCTTGTAGAAGTCCTCGACCGAATTGAAGATCTCGGTATGCGTGAGATGATCGTAGTGCAGCGGTGCGATCTGGACGCCATTGTCGTTGATCAGCTCGGCATTGGCTCCGTCGAGCCAGCCATTCTCAAGCGCCTGCTTGTACAGGAACGTGCCCGGATACGGCGCCGCGAGCGAGACCTGGATCGTGTGCGGGTTGATCCGCGTCGCGAAGCGGATGGTCTCCTCGATCGTCTCCTTCGACTCGCCGGGCAGGCCCATGATGAAGGTGCCGTGGATCGCGATGCCGAGCTCGTGGCAATCCTTCGTGAACTTCTCGGCCACCTCGATCCGCATGCCCTTCTTGATGTTGTGCAGGATCTGCTGATTGCCGGATTCGTAGCCGACCAGGAGCAGCCGCAGCCCGTTATCCTTGAGGGCCTTCAGCGTCTCGCGGGGCACGTTCGCCTTGGCGTTGCAGGACCAGGTGACCCCGAGCCTGCCGAGCTCCTTCGCGATCTCCTCCGCGCGCGGCAGATCGTCCGTGAAGGTGTCGTCGTCGAAGAAGAACTCCTTCGTCTGGGGGAACGCGGACAGGCAGTACCTGATCTCCTCGATCACGTGGCCGACGGAGCGCGTGCGGTAGCGGTGGCCGCCGACCGTCTGCGGCCACAGGCAGAAGGTGCACCGGCTCTTGCAGCCCCGCCCCGTGTAGAACGAGATGTAGGGGTGCTTCAGGTAGCCGATGAAGTACTTCTCCATCGTGAGGTCGCGCTTGTAGATCGGGGTCACGAAAGGCAGCGAGTCCATGTCGTGCATGACCGGACGGTCCGGGTTGTGGACGATCACGCCCTCGCGGTTGCGGAAGGAGAGGCCCGGGATCAGGCCCCAAGGCTTGTCGTCGGCGACGTCCTTTACCGTGAAGTCGAATTCGTTGCGGGCCACGAAATCGACGACCGGGGCCTCGAGGAGGCTCGCGTCGGATTGCACCGCGACCTTGGCGCCGATCAGGCCGGCCTTGAGGTTCGGGTTCGCGGCCTTCAGCGCCTCCACCACCTTCACGTCGGACGCGAAGGACGGCGTCGAGGTGTGCAGCACGACCATGTCGAAGTCGCGGGCCTGCGCCACCACCTCGTCGAGCTTCGTGCGATGAGGCGGCGCGTCGATCAGCTTCGAGTTCTCGACCAGGGCGGCCGGCTGCGCGAGCCAGGTCGGGTACCAGAAGGACTGGATCTCGCGGCGCGCCTGGTAGCGCGAGCCCGCGCCGCCGTCGAACCCTTCGAAGGAGGGAGCCTGCAAGAACATCGTTCGCATCATAGGGGATCGGGCCTCGCCTTGGGGAGGAGCGCCCCGCCGGGCGCCGCCTCGTAACGGTATCCTCGCCAGCTCACGCCGCGTCCGAGGAAGCTCGCGACGAACAGCGCGAACGACAAGAGGTCTCGTGCAGGCACGAGCCCATACGGGTGTGCTTTTACGCCGAACGCCCGCTCCACGGCAAGGCAGACGCCGATCCGGGCCGCGATCGCGGCCGCGACGAGAGCGGCCGGCAGCGGGCCCGGCTGGATCAGCAGCGCCAGGAGCGCAAAGGCGAGCGGGTGGGCGACCACCGAGCCGAGATGGCCGGCGGGCGCGACCTGACGGATCGTGCGCTGCCACCTGAGCTCCTGCGCGACGAGCTCCGCAAAGGATCTCTCGGCGCAGACATGCCCGACCGTGAAGGGGGTGACCGCCACCTGAAAGCCGAGCGACCGCACGCGGGCGCCGAGCTCGTGATCGTCGGCAAGCTCGTCCGCCAGGATCCTGAACCCGCCGATCCGCTCCAGCGTGTCGCGTCGGAGCGCGATCGTCGACCCCATGCAGGGATGGCCCAGGCCGAGACCCACGCCCATCGCAACACCGGGCAGGAAGTGGCTGCCGAGCGCCAGCGCCGCGAGGCGAGACCAGCCATTCTCCCGCGGCACGCCGTGATAGGGGCAGGTCACCGCGCCGACGCCCGGACGGCCGAGCTCTGCCACGAGCCTCGACAGGTAATCCGGCACGACCCGCATATCGCTGTCGGCCAGGACGACAACGTCGTTGCGCGCCGCCTCGGCCATGTTGATGAGGTTCGACACCTTGCGGTTCGATCCGTGCAGCCGCGCGTCGATCGCGAGCACGATGTCGCGCCCGGGACAGGCGCGCTGAAGCTCGCGCGCGACCGCGACGGCCGGATCGTCCGAGCGCTGCACGCCGAGCACGATCTGGACCGGCCCGGGATAGTCCTGGCGCACGAACGAGAGAAGGTTCTCGAGGAGCCCTGGCTCGGCCCCATGCAACGGCTTCAGCATCGTGACGGAGGGCGCTTCCGCTGCCTCGGACAGAGTTCGGCGCGCCAGCCGGCCGACCATCAGGCCGGCGAGAGCCAGATAGAGGATGCCGAGCCCCGAGGACGTCCAGAGGACGAGGATGAGGACGCTCACCCGGGGCTCTCGGCCAGCGGCCGGGCGGTCGCCCCGGATCGCGGCCGAAGGGCGCGACGCCCTTCCATGACCTGCCAGACGATGAGGAACGGCAGCCCCAGGGCCAGATCGGCGACGCGTTTGACGAGCGACAGCGCGAGGGCCGGCCCGGGCGGCACGCCGAACAGCCCGCAGAGCGCGATGTAGCCGCCCTCCTGAACGCCGAGCCCGCCCGGGATGACGAAGGCCGCGCCGCGCACGGCCTGCCCGAGGCTCTCGATCACGATCGCCTCCGCGACCGTCACGGGATGACCCATGAAGTGCAGCGCCACATAAACCTCGACCGACCCCAGGAACCACACGACGAGATGAACGATCGCCGACGCTGCCACCCGGGCGGGGATCGCATAGACCGCCCCGAGGCGCTGCCACAGCCGTTCGACCAGCGCCGTCCCGAACCAGTCCCGCCCGCTCCCGAGCCGTCGCAGCACGCCGCTGACCCAGCGCGCGCCGAAGCGGGCCTGCAGCAGGAAGAACGCCGCGACGAGGGCAACTCCGACCACGAGCCCGCCGGCCGCGTAGCGCACGATCGGGCTGTCGCCCCCGAGCGCGAACAGGATCGCGACGCCGACGAGGGCGAAGAGGATCTGGGTCGCCGCCTGGACCGCGACGTCCGCGATGGTGACCGCGCCCGCGAGCGCTCCGTCGAGCTTGGAGAACGTGAGGAGGCGCGCGCCGACCAGGTCGCCGCCGACCTGGCCGACCGGCAAGAGGTTGTTCACGGCTTCGCGGATGAAGCGCACCACCACGGCGACCCCGGCCGAGACGGATAGCCCAACCGGGAACAGGAAGCGCCAGGCCAGGGCCGCCGCCAGGATCGCAACGGCGCGAGCCGCGACGACCAGAGCCGTCGCCCAGCCCGCGCTCGCCACCGCGCCCGCCACGTCGTCGAAGCCGGAATACGCGACGAGCAGGCCGAACAGGGTCAGGCCGACGAGACCCGAGAGAAAGGCGAAACGCTTCATTGCGGCCTGCTTGCGGCTCGGCCCGACGAGCCAAGCGGCTGAGATCGTGGCCTCTTTATCGGATGTGAGCGCCAAATGCCCGCGGATTGTCGCCGTATCCAAGAAAACAGTGAAGTTGGTTACAGCTGAGGGGCCGAGATCGGATCTCGCGAACGGCTTCGGGCCTCTTGCTCCGACCGCGACCGCGACCGGTCCCGGCCCGGCCCGCTCGCTCGTTCGCTCCGCAGGGGCATGGGAATGTGGTCGGCTTTCCTGTAGGGGAGCGCCGATCGCGTGACCGGTATCGCGGTCCTCGGGCCCGAGCCAGCAGGCCTCGCGCGGGCGGGAGCGCGAACGGAATCAACATGTTGAAGACCGACGGTCTGCTTGAACGCACCCCCACGGCGCAGCCGCGTCCGGACACCGCGCCTTCCGCGCGCGGGATGATCAAAGCGAGCCCGACCGTGTTGTCGTGGAACGAGTGGGACCCGCTCGAGGAGGTGATCGTCGGCCGCCTCGAAGGGGCGACGATCCCGTCCGACCATGTCACGGTCACCTTCAACCTGCCGCCCTTCGCGGCCAAATTCTACCGCTTCGTCGGAGGCTTTCGGTATCCGGGCTGGATGAGGAAGCTCGCCCAGAAGGACCTCGACGCCTTTATCGCCATCCTTGAAGCCGAGGGCGTCAAGGTGCGCCGTCCTGACATCGTCGACTTCAAGACCAGGTTTTCGAGCCCGGCCTGGTCGTCTCGCGGCTTCTGCACGGCGTGCCCGCGCGACGGCTATCTCGTGGTCGGGGACGAAATCATCGAGAGCCCGATGTGCTGGCGGACCCGCTATTTCGAAGGGGACGCGTACCGGTCCTTGTTCAAGGAGTACTTCAAGGCGGGGGCGCGCTGGACCTCGGCTCCGCGCCCCCAATTGCTGGATGACCTCTACGATCAGCGTTATCGCATCCCCGAAAAGGGCGAGGAGATGTGCTACACTATCAACGAGTGGGAGCCTGTCTTCGACGCGGCCGATTTCGTCCGCTGCGGCCGGGATCTCTTTGTCACGGTCTCGAACGTGACGAACAGGTTCGGGATCGAATGGCTGCGCCGGCATCTCGGGGACGGCTTCCGGATCCACGAGGTCCCCAGCCTGTGCCGGCAGCCGATGCACATCGATTCGACCTTCCTGCCGCTGGCGCCCGGCAAGGTCCTGATCAACCCGGATTACTGCGACGTCGCGAACCTCCCGTCCGCCCTGAGGCGGTGGGACATCCTGATCGCGCCACGGCCCGACCCGGTCGAGGGCGTGATGGCGAAGATCTCGATGTGCTCGCCCTGGACCTCGATCAACGTGCTGTCTCTCACGGACAAGAAGGTGGTCGTCGACCAGTCCCAGCCGACCCTGATTCGCGCTCTGAAGGATTGGGGCTTCGACCCGATCCCCTGCCCTTTCCTGGCCTACGGACCGTTCGGCGGCGCGTTTCACTGCGCGACGCTCGACGTTCGGCGGCGCGGATCGCTCGAATCCTATTGCTGAGGCCTTTTCCGCGCCGAACCTGATGTCGGAAGAGCACAGCGGCGAACCGATCGTCCTCGAGGTTGCGACCGGCGTTGATGGCCGTCGCAGGATCGCGGTAACCAGGTTGCAACAATTCCACCGCGAAGCTTGTGCGTCGCGGTTCGGGAGCTTCGGATGACGTTTCGCAAGGCGGCGCTTGCTCTCGCGCTGATGATCACCGCCGCTCCAGCCTGGGCGCAGGAATCAGGGGGGATGCTCCAGCGCTATCGCCCGCCCGCGAAGGGCACGAGCGACACCTACATCGTGACGCTCTCAGGCACCGGCGCGATCGAGCCTCGGTTCCCGGGCTCTGACAAAGCCAGCGGAACGTTCTTTCCATCGCTCAGCTACCGCCGTTTGGACGAACCTGCTCGCTTCACCTCGGTCGACGACGGCGCCTCGATCTCAATCATTGATGATCCGACCTTCCGGGTCGGCCCGGTATTCCGGTTCCAGTCGGGCCGCTACCTGGCTGACGACCGCCAACTCTTGGGCCTGCGCAAGCTGAACTACGACGTCGAATCGGGGCTCTTCCTCGAATATTGGCCGTTGACCTTCATCCGGGCGCGGATCGAGGCCCGGCACGGCTTCCGCGACAACAGCGGCTTCGTCGGCAATGTCGGCGTCGACTTGATCGTGCCCATCGACAGGTTCACGTTCTCGATCGGACCGCGGCTGAACTTCGGCGATCAGCGCTACCTCGATCGCTATTTCGGCGTTCGGCCCTTCGAGGCGGCCGCAAGCGGGCGTGTGTTCCCGTTCCGAGCGGATGGCGGCCTCTATTCCGTGGGCGTGCTCGGCGCCGTGACCTACACCTGGAACGAGACCTGGGCGACCACGGGCTTCGTCGGTTACAATCGCCTCGTCAACGACGCGGCCGACAGCCCAATCGTGACCCGCATTGGTTCCCGCGACCAAGTCACGGTTGGGGCGAAGATCTCCTACTCCTTCAACTTCACCCCCTGAACCTCGACGGCGCGAGAACCTGCCGCCCATGCGCCGCGTACTCGTTCTCAACGGGCCCAACCTGAACCTTCTCGGGACGCGGGAACCCGCCATCTATGGCAGGGTCACGCTGGAGGACATCGAGGCCCGCGTGAGGGAACGAGCGGGTGACCGGGCCGCGATCGAATTTCGGCAGTCGAACCACGAGGGCGACCTCGTCGACTGGGTCCAGGAAGCCGGCCGGAGCGAGGCAGGGATCGTCCTGAACGCCGGGGCCTATACCCACACCTCGCTCGCGCTGCGGGACGCGATCTCAGGTTCCGGGGCCGTCGTGGTGGAGGTCCATCTCTCGAACGTGCACGCCCGGGAAAGCTTCCGGCACCGCTCCGCCATCGCGCCCGCGGTGCGCGGCGTGATCGCCGGCTTCGGGGCCCTCTCCTACGAGCTGGCCCTCGAGGCCCTCCTCGACCTGCCAGAAAGCGGAGATCGCCCATGTTGAAGCTGTGGGGTCGCCTGAGCTCGATCAACGTCCAGAAAGCGGTGTGGTGCCTCGACGAATTGGGGCTGGCCTATGAGCGCGTGGATGCGGGCGGGGCGTTCGGGATCACGACGACTCCGGAATACCGACGCATGAACCCGAACGGCCTCGTGCCGACGCTGGAGGACGACGACTTCGTGCTCTGGGAGTCGAACGCGATCGTCCGTTATCTCGCGGCCAAGCATCCGGAAGGCGGCCTCCTTCCGGCGGATCTCCGCGTCAGAGCCGACGCCGACCGCTGGATGGAGTGGCAGGCGACCACTGGAACCCCGGCGATGCGGGACGTTTTCTGGCACCTCATCCGAACGAGCCCCGAATTGCGTGACGCGGCCCTGATCCGACAGTCGGTCGAGGCCAGTGCAGCGGTGGCGCGAATCCTCGACGCGCGGCTCGCGGATCGGCCCTATGTCGCTGGCGACGCGTTCAGCGTCGCCGACATCTCGGTCGGCGCTCACGGCCATCGCTGGCTCAACCTGCCGATCGAGCGCCCGGCGCTACCGCACCTTCAGGCCTGGTACGAGCGGCTGCGATCCCGTCCCGGCGCGCAGCAGGTGCTCACGCTGCCGGTCACGTGACATCCGGGGAACAGTTGACGGGTGGGCTCCCGCGCGGGAATGCCTGACCAACGCCCACCCAGCCTTACGCGCGAGGTCCCGATGCCGTCCCCGCACCTTGTCCAGGCCAACGGGGCCGCGATCCCGGCGATCGGGCTCGGCACGTTCCGGCTGACCGGGGCGGCCTGTGTCGAAGCGGTGCGGGCCGCGATCGGGGCGGGCTACCGCCATCTCGACACGGCCCGGATGTACGGCAACGAGGAGGAGGTCGGGGCAGGCCTGAAGGCGAGCGGGATCGGGCGGGACGACGTCTTCGTGACCACCAAGGTCTGGCTCGACGACATCGCGCCGGGCGATCTCGAACGCTCGGCCGAGGCGAGCCTCAAGCGGCTCGGGCTGTCGGATGTCGACCTCCTGCTCATCCATTGGCCGAACCGGGCGGTCCCGCTGGCCGCTTCGACGGCCGCGCTCTGCAACGCGAAGCGTCGCGGCCTCACGCGGCATATCGGCGTCTCGAACTACACGGCCGCCATGGTCGACGAGGCGGTCCGGCTCGCGACCGAGCCGATCGTCGCGAACCAGGTCGAGTACCATCCCTATCTCGACCAGAGCACGGTTCTCGCGTGCTGCCGCCGGCACGGCCTGGCGCTGACCTCCTACTGCCCGCTCGGTCGCGGCGGCTTGCTCGACGACCCTGCCGTCCGCGATATCGCGGGCCGACACGGCAAGACTCCGTCGCAGATCGTGCTGCGCTGGCATGTGCAGCAGCCCGACGTCGTCGCGATCCCGAAATCCGGCACCCCGAAGCACATCGCGGAAAACGGCGACGTGTTCGGTTTCGCGTTGGCGGACGACGAGATGGCCATGATCGGGACGCTGAAGCGCTCGAACGGGCGCGTCGTCGACCCGGATTTCGCGCCCGAATGGGATCGGGCCGCCTGAAGGATGCACACGATGCTCGACAAGGCTCTCGCCGACGCGCTCCGCGCCACATCGACCGGCACGATCACGACCGTGCTCCTGAAGAAGGGCATCCGGCGAACCTGGATGCGGGGCCCGCGGCCGTTCTATCACGCCGGCGAGCGGATCGTCGGGAAGGCCTTCCCGCTTCGCTTCGTCCCGGCCCGCGAGGACTTGGCGACGCCGGAATCCTGGTCGTCGCCCAAATCCACCCGCGGCGCGATCGAGGCGATGCCAGAGGGCGCGGTCGCGGTGGTGGACGCCATGGGCGTGACGGAGGCCGGCATCTTCGGCGACATCCTTTGCGCCCGGATGAAGAAGCGCGGCGTCCAGGCCCTCGTGACGGACGGGGTCGTCCGAGATGGGGCCGGGGTCGAGTCGACCGGCCTCCCCGTGTGGTGCGCCGGGATCGCGGCGCCTGCGTCTGTCTCGGGCCTGACCTTCGTCGGCTGGGGCGAGCCGATCGGCTGCGGCGGGGTCGCGGTGTTCCCGGACGACGTGATCGTAGTCGACGGCGACGGTGCGGTCGTGATCCCAGCAGCCTTCGTCGAGGAGGTCGCAAAGGCCGGCCCCGACCAGGAGCTTCTCGAGATGTGGATCATGAAGGAGGTCGAGAAGGGCTTGCCCCTCCCCGGCCTTTACCCGCCGAACGCCGAGACGAAGGCGCGTTTCGACGCGGAGCGCGCCCGGGGGTAGGTGCGGCGGCGCCGAAGGTGCTCCCAAGGTTCCCAGCTTTCGAAGAAGGCCCGCACCGGGCCGGCCGCGTCTCCGCCCCTCTTGAGGGCGCGGGACCACCCGAAGGGTGGTGGCGGAGGCGCGCCGTCCCCGCTCACGTCAGGGTCACGAGGTACCCCCTCCACCAGGCTGCCGGCCAAGCCGGACGCATGGTCCCCCTTCCCCTGCGGGGGAGGAGACGCTTGCCCAGGCACGATCGCGATGCGGTAGACGCCGCGGAAATCCTCCGGGTCGACCGGACGGCCTTTGCGGGTGATCGCCACGAGACCGGCCTTCATCAGCCCGATTGCGACGCGCCGGATGGCCGGCATGAGCCGGCTCCAAGCCTGGGGATCGGGGCCCGCGATCGCCCGGGCGGCCTCCGACGGGCAGATCGTCTTGCCGATCCCCCGTGCGGCCGCGAGGTCGAGGATCGTGCGCTCGATGTCGGTTTCGCTGGTCATGGCGGTTCCGGCCAGGGGCCTGTGGACAGCGCCGCGAGCGCGTCGGACGCGAATTGCCGACGCCACATGACGTAGAGCACGAAGGCGGTCGCGGCCATGAGCACGTAGGCGCTGACGAACCAGCCGAGATAGGCGAGCGCGAAGAAGAACGCGCGCTGGCCGCGATTGAAGTGCCGGCCCGCGACGGTGTTCATCGAGGCCGCGCGCCAGGCCGCGAGCTCGCTCTCGTCCTCGTCGCCGCCGCCCTGCTCCGGCACGGCGCCGATCAGGATCGCGGAGTAATTGAACAGCCGGTAGGACCAGGCGAACTTGAAGAACGCGTAGACGAAGATGACCGTCAGCCCGAGCACCTTCGCCTCCCAGGCGAGCCGGGTCGTAGCAAGGCCGAACGGCAGGTCGGCGAACGCCGCCAGCGCATCGTCGGTCGAGCGAAAAAGCGTGAGCGAGCCGCCGATGGCCAGGAGCGAGGTCGACGCGAAGAAGGCCGTGCCGTTCTGGAGCGAGGCGTTGATGTTCGCGTCGATGATGCGGTTGTCGCGCCGGATGACGGTCCGCATCCATTGGTAGCGGTGCCGGTTCATCAGCCGGTTGAGGCTGCGCTGCCCTGTGACGGTGCGCTCCACCATTGCGTGATAGGCGAGCCAGGCGGCCGCGAAGGACGCCAGCCCCAGATAATCCGCAACCGAGAACCCTGCGAAACCCATCCCGCCCGTTGACCTCCGGCCGCTTGGGCGTCCTAATCCCGCCTGGAGGAGACGACCATGCCCCAGACCATCACCCGCGGCTACAAGGCCTTGGTCGACGACGCCAACGCCCGCATCGAGACGATCCCGGCCGCCGAGGCCGTGGCTCTCGCGGGCCGCGACGACGTCGTGCTGGTCGACATCCGCGATCCGCGCGAGCTCGAACGCGATGGCCGCGTGCCCGGTGCCCTCCACTGCACGCGCGGCATGCTGGAATTCTGGATCGACCCGGAGAGCCCCTACCACAAGCCGGTCTTCGCCGAGGACAAGCGCTTCGTCTTCTTCTGCGCCGGCGGCATGCGGTCGGCGCTCGCGGCCGCGACCGCGCACGAGATGGGGTTGAAGCCAGTCGCCCATATCGAGGGCGGGTTCGGCGCCTGGAAGAAGGCCGGAGGTCCCGTCGAGGCGTGGGCGCCGAAGAAGGCGTGATATCGCCGCCCGGGAACCGCTTCGGTCGTCATCCCGGGCCTCGCCAAGCGAGAACCTGTGACCACCTCTCGACGCCACCTCTAAGTCGTTTGCGCGATCGTGAGGCTCTGCCTTCTCGCCACGAGCGGGCCGGATAGCGGGACCAGGAGCCTGGACCAATTTTCGGACGCCTGCAGCGTGCTAATTAGGCAACATGTTAAAAACTGTCGTGCGCGGGAGCCTCAGCCCATTGTCATCGATGTCCCCTCATGTTTGTTACGTTGTAACATACTGAGGAGATCACAGTGGTGTCTCGGGTCCGGTTCCTCTCGGCCATAACCTTGGTCGTCCTTGTCAGTCCCGGCGCCCGCCAAGCCGCCGCCCAGGAGGCCCTGCCGGAGATCGTCGTCACCTCGCCGAGCCCGATCCTGGCGCAGCCCACAACCCCGCAGCTGCCGCTTGGTGACTATCCCGTCGGTGTTCTGCCGGTGGTCACGCAGGTCTTCGCGCCCGTCACGGTGGTGCCGCGGAGCGAGATCACCCGCGACCAGCCGAAGAGCATCGGCGACGCCCTGCTCGAGAAGCCCGGCATCTCGGCACGACCTACGCACCAAACGCCGCGAACCGCCCGATCATCCGCGGTCTCGACAATTACCGGGTTCGTATCCAGGAGAACGGCATCGGGGTCCACGACGTGTCGCCGCTCGGCGAAGACCATATTGTCCCGATCAACCCGCTCGTGCAGGACCGCATTGAGGTGATCCGCGGGCCCGCGACACTCCGTTACGGCAGCCAGGCGATCGGCGGCGTCGTTAGCGCCGAGAATAACCGGATCCCGACCTTCATCCCGCAGGGCGGCTACGCGGCTCAGGTGCTGAGCGGCTATTCGTCGATCGACAATGGCGGCGTCGGCGCGGCCACGCTCGATGCCGGCGGCGGGAACGTCGCCTTACACGCCGATGGCTTCAAGACCAGGACCGACGATTACGGGACGCCGAGAGGGCGGCAGGACAATTCGGCGACCCGGAGCCAGGGCGGCGCGATCGGAGCGTCGTTCATTGGCCCGAACGGCTTCATCGGCATCTCGGCCAGCCATTACGACGCGCTGTATCATATCCCCGGCGGAGAGGCGGCAGCTTCGCGGACCCGGCTCGATCCGACGCAGCAGAAGATCCAGGCGCGGGGCGAGTACCGCTTCGACGCAGGCCCGTTCGAGGCGTTCCGGTTCTGGCTCGGCGGCTCGACCTACCGGCACAACGAGCTCGGTATCGACGGGAACGGCGTCGACGGCGTTCGGGCAACCTTCAAGAACCGTGAGGTCGAGGGCCGGGCCGAGCTGCAGCACGTGCCCGTCTTCACCGCGCTCGGGACCCTGACCGGAGCCGCCGGCTTCCAGGCCGATCGCACCGAGCTCGGCACATCGGGCGAGGCGGGGGGACTGCTCGCGCCGACCGATAGCCGGTTCGTCGCCGGCTACCTGTTCGAGCAGATGGAGTTCGGAAGCGGTTTCAAGCTCCAGGCGGCCGGTCGCGTCGAGCGTTCACGCGCGGCGGGCACTCCGCTCCTGTTCCCGGCGGGGTTCCTGCCGACCTTCTCGGCCACGGGGGAGCTCGACGCAAATGGCGACCCGCTCCTCGCGCCCGACGACCCGGCCTCTGCTGCGCGTCGGCGGAAGTTCACGCCGATGAGCGCGTCGGTCGGCGCGCTGCAGAACCTGCCCTACGGCTTCGTCGCGAGCCTGACCGGCCAGTATGTCGAGCGGGCGCCTGCCGCACCCGAACTCTACTCGCGCGGCGCTCATGACGCGACGGCGACCTTCGAAATCGGCGATCCCAACCTGAAGCTCGAACGGGCGAGGACGGTCGAGGTCGGCATCCGGCGGGCGCAGGGTCCGTTCCGGCTCGACGCGACGGGCTACTACACGCGCTATTCCGGATTCATCTACAAACGGCTGACCGGCATCGGCTGCGGCGCCGAATTCACCACCTGCGGGCAGGAGAACGAGTTGCAGCAGATCGTCTACTCGCAGCAGAACGCCACATTCTACGGTGCCGAGATTGGCGCTCAGCTCGACATCATTCCGATCCGGTCGGGCTTCATCGGCATCGACGCGCAATACGACTTCGTCCGCGCGCAATTCGACGACGGCACCTACGTGCCGCGCATTCCGCCTCACCGGGTTGGGGGCGGACTGTTCTGGCGCGAGGCGGGCTGGTTTGCGCGGATCGGCGTGCTGCACGCCTTCGACCACATTGAGACGGGGCCCTTCGAGACCGTCACGAGAGGGTACACCAACCTCAAGGCCGAGCTCAGCTACACGCGCCCGGTCGACCGCGCGACGTGGGGCGTCAGCGAGTTCACGATCGGGGTTCGGGGCGACAACCTTCTCGACCAGGACATCCGCAACTCCGCCTCGTTCAAGAAGGACGAGATCCTCCTGCCCGGCCGAAGCGCGCGGCTCTTCCTGAGCGCGCGGTTCTGAATTCGGGAGATGAACAGGCATTCTCCGAACTCCGGGACGGTGCTCATCCGGGTCCGAGGCGCAGGCAATGCTGCTGCTCGCGCCGTCGGGCCTGCACGGAGCGCCCTCTAGCTCGTCGTGGCCGTGCAGCGCCGCCACATCTCTGACGGAGCCGCTCCTGGTTGCATCTCGACCAGCGTTTCGCTTCGGAGCTGCATCGCGATAATCTGCCCAGCTTGGGCCTCGCCCGCCGGAGCCGCGTAGCTGAACGCGTGACGGCTATACTCGCCCTCCATCTGCCTGCCGCCCGGCGTCGCGATAGACCGGCCCTGGATCGACAGCCGCCGACCATCCTCGTGGCACCAGTGGCCGTCGATGGCATCGGCCTGCGCGGAGCTGGCCTGAAGGAACGCAAAGATCCCCAATGTGGATGAGAAAGCTGCAACCATCCTGGCCGTCATCTGCGGATCCTCCGATGCCGTCGAAGCCTACGCGATCCGGTCGCGAAAGCGAGAGATGAAGGGACCGGAGCCAGGCTGCGCGATGTCGTGCACCGGACGTCTCGCGTCACGAGCCCCGCAGGGCTCCGTTCTCATCCTGTCTGGCGGATGGTGAAGGTGCTCGTCACGGACGCGATGTCCTCCGGGTCCGCCGGGTATTCCTCGACCTGCTCGATGCCGGCCCCATGCGGCCCCTCGCGGCAGGTCTTGAGCATGATCTCGACCGCGGTATTCGGACCCCGGAACACCGCCTCGACCGATCCGTCGCATCGGTTGCGGACCCAACCGGCGAGGCCATGCAGCTCGGCCTGACCGGCGGTCCAGGCCCGAAAGCCTACGCCCTGCACCCGACCACGGATCACGACCCGGATCGCGGTCTCGCCTTCGCCCGTCATCATGGCTCCCACCTCCAGCCGGCCGACCCGTCGGAAGGCGGACGATCGAGCGGGGTCCGGCGCATCGGCCGCACCGCCGGGACATCCCGGCCGGCTGTCCAGCGGTCAGGTCCCTGCCCCTCTCCGCTCCCCCGAAGCCCCCTGCCGCCGAGCGCTGCGATCTCGTCGAGATACGCCGCCGGGAGGCCGGCGGCGCGGCCCGGGTCCATGACGCTCTCGAGATAGCCGGCCCGCGGCGCGCCCGGCCCGGCATTCGCCCCGACATAGACGAGCGCCCGCCTTGGGCCGTCCTCGCCCAGAACCGACAGGACGCATTTGCGATAGAGCCCGCGCGCCACGCCCTCGTAGCGATCGAGCGTCGAGACGTCTGCGAAAGCGAGGTCCCACAGCATGCCGATCACGATCCGGCGCGGGTCGGGCGCGATGGAGGCGAAGCCCTCCCGCATGATGACGACCCGATGGTGCGCCAGCCGGGCGAGGCCGAGAGGGCGGGACGCCGGGCAGCGCACCGCCATGGCGTCGCGGTCCATGTTCGAGCCGTAGGCGAAGTAGAGGGGCATGATCCGATGCTCTCCCACTGTCCTTCCGGGGGGTGATGCGAAGCATTGAACCCGGAACCCAAGGCACGCACGAGCTCGTCGACCACTTCCAGCCGATCGGCCGCTCGTGGGCTCCGGGTTCTCGCCTCAGGCGAGCTCCGGATGACAATGCGTTACGCGAATTCCAGGATCACCGCATCCACGGCCAGGCTCTCCCCCTCCTTCGCAACCACCTTCGCGATCGTGGCGTCGCGCTCGGCGCGGAGCACGTTCTCCATCTTCATGGCCTCGACGACCGCGAGGGCCTCGCCCGCCTTGACCTCCTGGCCGGCCTTGACCGAGATCGACTTGACGAGGCCCGGCATCGGGCAGAGCAGGGCCTTGCCGGCGCCGTCCTCGCGCGTCTCCGGCATCAGGGCGGCGAGCTCGGATTCCCGGCCCGTATAGACTCGCGCCTCAGCCGCGGCTCCGGCATGAGACAGACGGACCCCGTTCGGGATCGGGCGGACCTGGACGGCGATCACGTCCGTCCCGACCGTGCCGGTCCAGACCGGCTGGCCGGGTCGCCAGGACGACGCGACCGCCACGCGCTCGCCGCTCGCGAAGGCGACGACCTGGCCGGCGCTTTCCGCCTCCATCGTGAACTCGTGCCGCTCGCCTCCGAGGAGGACCACGCGCTCGCGCTCGAACGGGACGGCGCCCGGCCGCATCCGGCCCGAGATGCCGCGCCTGCGCTCGTTCAGGAGATGGTCGATCGACGCCGCGACCGCCGCCAGCCGGATCGCGATCTCGCCCGACGGCGCCCGCTCCGCGAAGCCGTCCGGGAATTCCTCCGCGATGAACCCTGTCGAGAGCCGGCCCTCGCGCCAGCGCGGGTGCGCCATGAGGGCGGACAGGAACGGGATGTTGTGCTGGATGCCGTCGATCGCGAAAGAGTCGAGCGCCCTCGCCTGCGCGTCGATGGCGGCTTTGCGGGTCGGGGCGTGGGTGACGAGCTTCGCGATCATCGGATCGTAGAAGATCGGGATCTCGCCCCCCTCCCCGACCCCGGTATCGTTGCGGATGGTCGCGCCGTCCTGCGCCCCCTCGGCGGGCGGGCGGTAGGTGACGAGCCGGCCGATCGAGGGCAGGAAGTTGCGGGTCGGGTCCTCGGCGTAGACCCGGCTCTCGACCGCCCAGCCGTCGAGGCGCACGTCGCGCTGCCCGATCGGGAGCCGCTCGCCGGCCGCGACCCGGATCATCAGCTCGACGAGGTCGAGGCCCGTGATCATCTCGGTGACCGGGTGCTCGACCTGGAGCCGAGTGTTCATCTCCAGGAAGTAGAAGCTGCGGTCCTGGCCCGCCACGAACTCAACCGTGCCGGCCGAGTCGTAGCCGACGGCGCGGGCGAGTGCGACCGCCTGCTCGCCCATGAGGCTCCGGGTCGCCGCGTCGAGCAAGGGCGAGGGCGCCTCCTCGATGACCTTCTGGTTTCGGCGCTGGATCGAGCACTCCCGCTCGCCGAGATGGATGACGCTGCCATGCTTGTCGCCCAGCACCTGGATCTCGATGTGGCGCGGGTCGGTGATGAACTTCTCAACGAAAACCCGGTCGTCGCCGAAGGACGACGCCGCCTCCGACTTCGCGCGAGCGAACCCCTCCGCGACCTCGCCGGCCGAATGCGCGATGCGCATCCCCTTGCCGCCGCCGCCCGCCGAAGCCTTGATCATGACAGGGAAGCCGATTTCCTCGGCGATCGTGACCGCATGCTCGGGGCTCTCGATCACGCCGAGGAAGCCCGGAACGGTCGAGACGTTCGCAGCCGCGGCCGCCTTCTTCGATTCGATCTTGTCGCCCATCGCGGCGATCGCGTGCGGGTTCGGGCCGATGAAGGTGATGCCGGCCGCTTCCAGCGCCCTCGGAAAGGCCTCGCGCTCGGACAGGAAGCCGTAGCCTGGATGTACCGCTTGCGCGCCGATGTTCCGGCACGCCTCCACGATCCGATCGATAAGGAGATAAGATTCGGTGGCCGGTGAGGCCCCGATATGGACCGCCTCGTCCGCCATCTTGACGTGCAGAGCGTCGCGGTCGGCGTCCGAGAAGACCGCCACTGTCTCGATGCCCATCCGCCGCGCCGACTTGATCACGCGGCAGGCGATCTCGCCGCGATTGGCGATGAGGATCTTCTCGAACATGCTCGCGGGGCCGGCAGGCAGGAGGAAACACGAGAGCCGTCGCGGCGACAGCTCCGCGCCCCGTTAGCCCATGCCGACGCGTTAAGAAAGCAAGGCGGGCCCCTCAGGCCGCGAGCTCCCCTAGGAGGTTGAGCTCAAGCGACGAGAACCGCCCTTGGGCCGAGCGCATCACGAAGGCGAGCAGCGCCGTGTCGGCCCGTTCCGCCTCACGCACCACATCGAAAGCGATCGCCTGCGCGACCGGGCTCGGTCCGGTCCCGGCCGAGAGGGAGGCGACGAGCCAGCCGGCGGTGTCTTGGTCGACATAGCCCGTCGGGCGCGACGTCCAGACGACGAAATCCACCACCGCCTGGATCACGAAGGCGCTCCATGTGCAGTGCTTCTGCGGCAACGCGCGATCAAGCGCGATAAGGAGGTCCGCCTCGTCGCGGCTCTCGACCCCGTCCGGTAGGATGTCGCGCTGGAGGCGGCGCATGTCGGCGAGCGTGATCTCGCCTTCGCTCATGACAGCGCTGATGAAGTTCTCGAGAGACGCCCTGATCATCGTCGATGCTCCCTGGAGCCGTTGTTTGGCTCTCATGTCCCGGTGACAACATCAACACTTAGGTAGACTGGGCATCCAACGCGTTAATACGCAAATCTCAACGTTCGTTCAGGTTAAACGGACGTGAGAGTGCTTGGTTTACGTATTGTCACGAACAAAGCTGAAACGTCACCCTCCCTTACCGGTGACCCGAAGATGACGCTCGGCTTGACCCGCCCTCCCGTGCGCCCGACAAAGCCTCATGTTCCTGACCTTCTTCACCGAGCTCAGGGCCGCCAAGGTCCCGGTCACGCTGCGCGAGTACCTGACCCTGATGGAGGGGCTCGACCGCGACCTTGCCGAGAAGCGGATCGACGACTTCTACTACCTGGCCCGCACCTGCCTCGTGAAGGACGAGCGCAACCTCGACCGCTTCGACCGCGTCTTCGGCCACGTTTTCAAGGGCGTGCAGTCGCTCGCCCAGGCGCTCGAGCGGGCGGAGATCCCCGAGGAATGGCTACGCAAGCTCGCCGAGAAGTTCCTCACGGAGGAGGAAAAGAAGCAGATCGAGTCTATGGGCTGGGACAAGCTCCTCGAGACGCTGAAGGAGCGCCTGAAGGAGCAAAAGGGCCGCCACCAGGGCGGCTCGAAATGGATCGGCACCGGCGGCACCTCGCCTTACGGTGCCTATGGCTACAATCCCGAGGGCATCCGCATCGGCCAGGACGGCAACCGGAACTTCCGGGCCGTGAAGGTGTGGGACAAGCGCGAGTTCAAGGATCTCGACGACAGTGTCGAGCTCGGCGTGCGAAACATGCGGATCGCGCTCAGGCGCTTACGAAAGTTCGCCCGGACGGGCGCGGCCGAGGAGCTCGACCTCGACGGCACCATCCAGGAGACCGCGAACAAGGGCTGGCTCGACGTGAAGCTCCGGCCGGAGCGCCGCAACGCCATCAAGGTCCTGCTCTTCCTCGACGTCGGCGGCTCGATGGATTGGCACGTCGAGAAGGCGGAGGAGCTGTTCTCGGCCGCCCGGTCCGAGTTCAAGCATTTCGAGCATTACTACTTCCACAATTGCCCCTACGAGAAGCTGTGGAAGGAAAACCGGCGTCGTCACACGGAGACCACGCCGACGCTCGACGTTATCCGCACCTTCCCGTCCGATTACCGCATCGTCTTCGTAGGCGACGCTTCCATGAGCCCCTACGAGATCGCTATGCCGGGCGGCTCGGTCGAGCACTGGAACGAGGAGGCGGGCGGCGCCTGGATCGAGCGCATCACCGGGCATTTCCCGAAATCGGTGTGGCTGAACCCCGTGCCGAAGGCCCAGTGGGGCTACACGCAGACGATCGGGATGGTGGGACGGCTGTTCGGCGGCCGCATGTTCCCGCTCACGCTGGAGGGGATCGACGGGGCGACGCGAGCGCTGGTGCGGTAGGTGGCTGCGATCCCGGGACGATGCAGGGTCAGACTGGGATCGGTCCCCCCGAACGTGCCTGGGCCAACAGCGCGTCCTGAACGGCAACCTGCGCGCGCCGGACGAACTCCCTCCCCGATAGCCCCGGCTGAATGGGCGGCAGGTACGAAACCGTGATGGAGCCCCGACGCTTGAACGGCTGATCGGAGCCCCAGAACGAGCCGGAATCGAGAGCCACCGGCAGGACGGTCACCCCGAGTTGGAGGTAGAGCAGCTCGACGCCCCGCTTGAACTCGACCTCCGACGAGGCGCTCTTGCGGCCGCCTTCCGGGAAGATCAGGACGGGACGGCCCTGAGCCAGGGCTTTCCGGGCCTCCCCCAGCATGTGCCGGATGGCGCTCCCGCCGCTCTCCCGGTCGATCAGGATCATGGGGGAATGGCGCAGGAACCAGCCCATGACCGGGATGGATCCAAGCTCCCGCTTGGCCACGATGGCCACATTCGGGACCAGGGTCAGGAACGCGATCGTCTCCCATTGCGACTGGTGGTTCGCGACGATGAGATAAGGACCGGTCGGGATGTTCTGGCGACCCCGCTCGACATGGGTCAGGCCGACAGTCCATTTCAACGCGACCAGGATGCCTTTCGACCAGACGCGGGACGTCGCCCGGATCGGCGCTCTCGGCCGCCCGCAGATCAGCAGCACTGCGAGCGCCGGCAGGAACATGGCCGTCCACAAGACGAGCACGGCGTCGAAAACGCGAGAGCGGATACGTTGCACGGACGTCTCCAGAGAGAAGATCGGTCGATCGCGGGAGATTCGACCTGCCTCACTGCGCCCACGCTCCGCCCGGGAGCATGGTCAAACCGACACTGCCGCGAGATTGCACCTGCCGGAGCGCCCAAGTCTATTCGATTTTCGACAAACGCGCGGGCGGCGCGTCGTCTCGGCCGCGCCGCGGCCCCGTCGTTTGGGGGATGGGTCGCCTGTTGCGACAACATCGGCGCGACCTTCGATCTCACGACGCAACCCGGCCCGGCATCGTCGCGAAGAATGAGCTAGGTGCTGCGCCTCCCGCGAACGATCGGTTCCGCGCGAGGATCGGACGAGCGCGCAGGCGGCGCGCACCGCATCTGATGGAGGAGGACCGATATGCCTTTGCACCTGCGCATCGCGCTGGCCGGGTTAGCCGCTCTGGTCGTCGCGGCCGCGTCCAGCGAGGCTGGCGCCCAGTCCAGACGGGGGAACAGGACTGGCGCGGCGGCTCCGCCGTCTCGCGGCGACCCGCGCTATTCCCAACCTCCCGAGCAGTCCGGGATCATCCGTTGGAACACCCCGAACGCGTCCGGCAACCTGGGCGGGTCCTCGACCGGCGGTGGCGGCGGCACCGGCGCCTGATCCGAAGTCGAGCGCGCGGCCGGCCAGGATCGCTCTCGGCGCCGCTCTGGCCTTCCGCCCGTTCCCTCGCTAGCAACGCCTCGACCGGTCGCGAGCCGGTCGCGAGATCGGGTGGCCATGTCGAAGCCGGCGTCGCGGACAGGGGGTCGGATTCTCGTAGACCAGCTCGTCCTGCAGGGTGTGGAGCGCGCGACCTGCGTTCCCGGCGAAAGCTATCTCGCGGTGCTGGACGCCCTCCACGACGCCGCCATCGACGTGCTCGTATGCCGGAACGAAGGCGGGGCCGCCATGATGGCGGAGGCGCAGGGCAAGCTCACCGGCCGGCCGGGCATCTGCTTCGTTACGCGAGGTCCGGGCGCGACCAACGCCAGCCCCGGCATCCACATCGCCCGCCAGGACTCGACGCCGCTCGTCGTCTTCGTCGGGCAGGTCGATCGCTCGATGCGCGAGCGCGAGGCGTTCCAGGAATTGGACTACCGCGCGGTCTTCGGGACGATCGCCAAGTGGGCGACCGAGATCGACCAGGTGGAGCGGATCCCGGAGATCGTCGCGCGCGCCTTCCGGGTGTCAATGCAGGGCCGGCCGGGCCCGGTCGTGGTAGCCCTACCCGAGGACATGCTGGTCGAGCAGGCCGATGTCGCGGATGCTCCGAGGGTAGAGCCGGTGGAGCCGTGGCCGTCCCCCGCCGACATGGACAAGCTGCAGGCCATGCTCGGGGAGGCGCTGCGGCCTCTCGTCATCCTCGGCGGATCGCGCTGGACCGACCGCGCGCGCGCCGCCACGATCCGCTTCGCGGAGCGCTTCGACCTCCCGGTCTGCACCTCGTTCCGCCGAGCCCATCTCTTCCCGGCCGACCACCCGAACTATGCCGGCGAGGTCGGCATCAATCCCGGCCCGAAGATGACGGCCCGTATCAAGGAGGCGGATCTCGTTCTCCTCGTCGGCGGACGAATGTCCGAGATGCCCTCCTCCTCCTACACGCTTCTTGACATTCCGGCGCCGCGCCAGACGCTCGTCCACGTCCACCCGGATGCCGGCGAGCTTGGCCGGGTCTACCAGCCCGCGCTCGCGATGGAAGCGTCGCCGACCGCCTTCGCGGCATCGCTCGAGCGGCTGCAGCCGCCTCTCGAGATCTCCTGGAGGCAACGCAGCGCCGAGGCGCGGGCGGACTACCTCGAACGCTCAGGAACCTCGCGCAAGCTGCCGGGAGCGTTTCAGTATGGCGAGGCCATCGGGTGGCTGCGCGATCGCCTGCCGAAGGACGCGATCGTAACCAACGGGGCCGGCAATTTCGCCATCTGGGTGCATCGGTTCCTTCGCCTCGACGGCACGCGCATCAACCTCGCCCCGACTTCCGGCTCTATGGGCTATGGCCCGCCCGCGGCTATCATGGCGAAGCGCACCCATCCGGACCGGGTCGTGGTCTGTTTCGCCGGCGACGGCGATTTCTTGATGAACGGGCAGGAATTCGCCACGGCGGTGCAGTACGAGATTCCGATCGTCGTCGTGATCCTGGACAATTCCATGTACGGGACGATCCGGATGCACCAGGAACGCGACTACCCAGGTCGCATCTCGTCCACGCGCCTCAGGAATCCCGACTTCGCCGCTTATGCCCGCGCCTTCGGAGGCCACGGCGAACGTGTGGAGCGGACAGAGGATTTCGCGGACGCGTTCGAGCGTGCGCTCGGCTCCGGCCAGCCCGCGATCCTGCATTGCGTGGTCGACGAGGCGGCGATCACCCCGGACCGGACGCTTGACGAGATCAAGGCTGGCCCGGCCGCGAAGCTCTTAGGCGCCGGCTGAGCGGTTCCGGGGCCCGACCCGGCCCCCTGGTCAGCCTCGCCGCAACGTTCCCAGCACCCGCTCGCAGTCGAGGAGTTCCTCCAGCGCCGACCGGAGGCGATCAACGTCGGCCGAGGATAGGCCGGCATCGCGCTGGCGCTCCTGTCCCTCATCCGGGAACGCAGCCGGAGACGATGGGCGGGCGGTCACATCCCCGGTCGGCCCCGGCCGAACCTGTTCCGACATCGAGACCGACCTGTCGACGGACGAAACCGTGGGCCGGTCCACGGTTTCCGGGGCCTGATCGTCGCCGCCCGGCTCATCGGGAGGCGGCATCGACAAAGCCGCGGTCTCGCCACGCCCGATTCCTTGCACGAAGCGCGGACCGTCCTCCTTCAAGATGCGCTGCACCCCCTTGATGGTGTAGCCCTGGCCGTAGAGAAGCTGGCGGATGCCCTTCAGGAGGTCGACGTCGTCCGGCCGATAATATCGGCGGCCGCCGCCGCGCTTCAGCGGCCGGATCGGCGAGAAGCGGGTTTCCCAGAACCGGAGAACGTGCTGCGGAATGTCGAGATCGTCCGCGACCTCGCTGATGGTCCGGAACGCGTCGGGACTCTTGTTCATCGTGGAAAGGGTGCCGGTCAGTCGGTCCCCGCTTCAGGTTGGAGGCCGTTGATCCGAGCTTTGAAAACGTTCGACGGCTTGAACACGAGCACCTGTCTGGGTTCGATCGGAACCTCTACGCCCGTCTTGGGATTCCGGCCGATCCGCTCCGACTTGCTGCGGACCAGGAAGGACCCGAATGAGGACAGCTTCACCGACTCGCCCCGCGCGAGGCCGTCGCAGATCTCCTCAAGGACACTCTCGACGAGGGCCGCGGATTCGGTGCGGGACAACCCGAGCTTCTGGTAGACGGCCTCGCTGAGATCGGCCCGCGTCACCGTGCGACCCGCCATCCCGGTTCTCCATAGAGGTCGAAGGCTCGACCGCAACTCGTGTCGCCGAAGAGCTATTCGGTCGCAGGAAGAGGGTCAACCCGAACGCCGGCTCACCATCGGATGAGCGCGCTACCCCACGTAAACCCGCCACCAATGGCCTCCAGCATCACAAGGTTTCCCTCCTTGATGCGGCCGTCCCGGCGCGCTGCATCAAGAGCGAGCGGGATGGAGGCCGCGGACGTGTTGCCATGCCGGTCGACTGTGATGACGACCTTGTCGCGAGGGATGCCGAGCTTGTCGGCGGAGGCTTCGATGATGCGCCGATTGGCCTGGTGGGGCACGAACCAGTCGAGGTCGTCCGCTCCGACGCCGGCCTGCGCGAAGGCCTCCGTCACCACGTCGATGACCTTGCCGACGGCGAACTTGAACACGTCGCGTCCCTCCATCCGGAGGTGGCCGGTGGTCCCGGTCGAGCCCGGGCCGCCATCGACGTAGAGCTTGTCGCGATAGCGACCGTCGGAGCGAAGCTGAGTCGTGAGAACGCCGCGATCGGTCGCGTTGGCCCCCCCCACCCCTGCCTCGAGCACGATAGCGCCGGCGCCGTCCCCGAACAGCACGCATGTGCCCCGATCAGTCCAGTCGATGATGCGCGAGAACGTCTCCGCGCCGATGACCAGGGCGCGCTGATGACTGCCCGAAAGGATGAATTTGTCGGCCGTGGAGACCGCGTAGATGAAGCCCGAACACACGGCCTGGAGATCGAAGGCCGCACCGCCATGGAGGCCCAATCCACTCTGGATCTGGGTCGCGGTCGCCGGGAACGTATAGTCCGGCGTCGAGGTCGCGCAAACGACGAGATCGATGTCTGAAGCCTCGAGCCCGGCATCGGCGAGAGCCGCCTCCGCGGCCTTCAGACCGAGCACGGACGTGGTCTCGTGCTCTGCCGCGATATGGCGCTCGCGGATCCCTGTGCGCTGAACGATCCAGGGATCGGACGTCGCCACCATCCCTTCGAGCTCGCGGTTCGTCAGCACGCGCTCCGGCAGGTAGGAGCCGCAACCGCGCACGATCGAGCGTCGAGTTTTCGTTCCTCGGTCAGGCAAGGCTTGTCTCACGACTGCACGACCGTCGACGTCGCGTCGAGCATGTCGCGGATCGTTTGCATCAGATGGTGTTGGGACATGTCGTGCGCCATGTCGATCGCGCTGGCAAATCCGAGCGCATCCGTGCCGCCGTGGCTTTTCACGACAACGCCTTCGAGCCCGAGGAAGACGCCGCCATTGACCTTGCGCGGATCCATCTTGTCGCGGAGCGCATCAAACGCTTGCCTGGCGAACAGGTAGCCGATCCTGGCCATGAGGGTCCGGCTCATCGCGGAGCGCAGGTATTCGGCGATCTGCTTCGCGGTACCCTCCGCGGTCTTCAGCGCGATGTTTCCGGTGAACCCCTCGGTGACCACGACGTCGACCGTGCCGCGACCGAGGTCGTCGCCCTCGACGAAGCCGTGATAGGTGAGGCCCGGGATGTCCTGCTCGCGCAAGAGCCGGCTTGCCTCCCTGACGATCTCGACGCCCTTCACCTCCTCAGTGCCGACATTCAGCAGCCCCACGGTCGGGCGCTCGACGTCGAAGACGATGCGGGCCATCGCGGCCCCCATGACGGCCATGTCGACGAGATGCGCGGCGTCCGCCCCGATGGTCGCGCCGACATCGAGCACGATCGATTCGCCGCGCGTCGTGGGCCAGATCGCCGCGATGGCGGGCCGCTCGATATGCGCCATGGTCTTAAGGCAGACTTTCGACATTGCCATGAGCGCGCCGGTGTTTCCGGCGGACACGCAGGCATCGGCCTCGCCGTCGCGCACGGCCTGGATAGCCATCCACATAGATGACTTCCAGCGGCCACTCCGAAGTGCCTGGCTCGGCTTCTCGTCCATCCCGACCGTCAGTTCGGAATGACGCACCTCCACCGCGGGCTCCAGCTTCGGGTGCGCGCTGAGCAACGGCCGGAGCACGGCCTCGTTCCCGACCATGAGGAAGCGCAGGCCTGGATGGCGCTCAAGCGCTAAGGCTGCGCCTGGCACCACGACGGCCGGACCGGCATCACCGCCCATGGCGTCGAGCGAGATGCGAACCGGCTGCGGCATTCAGCAGTGTTTCAACGGTGATCAGGGACGGAAGGCGGCGGACCATATCGTCCCGGCCCTCGACCGCAACCTGTTTTCTCCGGACCGCGTCCGATCACGCTCAGCCGCCCCCTTTGTCGTCGCGCAGCGACGCGAGCCGCGCAAACGGCGATTCCCTCAACGCGACCTCCGGCAGCGGCTCGAACGCGGCATCGGGCTTCCGCGGATAGGGGTCGAGCCCAAGCGCTAGGAACTCGGCCGTGATCGCGCCGAGATCGATGCGGTCGCCGACGAGTTCCTCAGGCGCGTCCCGATCCGGATCGAGGTCTAGCGCCGGCTCACCCCTTCGGCGCGGATCGGGCGCCTGGAACTCGAGGTCGACATCCTCCTCCACGCTCGTGGGAAACGCCTGCAAGGTCACGACGCAAGTCTGTTCGACCTGGGCGTTCACCCGGCCTGTCACACGAAACCTGTCCGCGGACCCGGTGACCCGGAACCGCCCTTCGAGACGGTGGATGGCAGGAAGGCCGAGATCGGCCCGGAGGGTGGCGCGCTCTTCGGGCGTCGCCTCGACGAGTTCCTCGACCCCGCCGAGCGAGACCCGGTGGAGCGGGAAGGGGCGGGACAGCGGCCCAATGCCGTCCGGAATCATGGCGCGCCCAACTCGGCCGAACCTGCGGGATCGAGAGATGGCAACTTCCCGAGCAACCCGTTGAGGTCGCGAGCCGCAAGTTTCCGCTCCCAAGCGAAGCAATGGCCTGCAACGGCGATGACGTCCGCCGGCTGGAGAGAGAGCCTGGACGCGATCTCGTTGGCGAGCCCGTCGATGTCGGGCTCGGCCAGAGCCTTCTCGTAAGTCGCCAAGCGGTCGTAGAATGCGCGACCGAGCTTCTTCATCCGTTTCGGGACGCCGAAATCGCCGATCCCCGATTCGCGCAAGGCGATCTCGAGATGGGAGAACACCGCGTCGACGAGCTCCTGAGCCACGTCGTCGGCGGGCGCCGGCAGGGCTCGAAGCCGCCTCAGGGCCAGCAGAACGTGCAGCGTCAGCGATTCGAAGCGTCCCTCCGTCGTGTCGGGGAGAGCGCCAGGGCCGTAAAGAGCCCGTGCACGCGAGGCTTCCACGATTCCGGCATGGAAACGGGCGATCACGTCCGTGCGGGCGGTGCGCCGTCCAAAGCCCAACATCGACTCCCTCCCGCAACGACCAGTTTCGCCGCCTTGTCAAAGCCATAAGCCGTCGCTACGGCACCTCGCTCCGGACGAGCCGCCGGACGTCCGTTCGTCTTCAGAGGATCCCAATGTCGCTGCAAGGCCTTCGTCTGCTGACGCGCATCGGCGGAGTCGCTCTGCTGGGCGCGCTCGTGTCGAGCTGCACGATCGGGGAAGACCTGCATCGCGGCTACGTCATCGACGAGCGCGCGGTAGCACAGGTGAAGGCGGGTCTCGCAGCCGATCAGGTCCTCCAGATCCTTGGCACTCCTTCCACCGTCTCCACGGTCGGGAATAAGAGCTGGTACTACATCAGCCAGACATCCAGCCGCACGCTGCAATTTCTGGGCGAGCGGGTCAGCGACCAGCGCGTCACCGCCGTGTACTTCACTCCCGCCCTGAAGGTGGAGCGGATCGCGCTCTATGGCCTGGAGGATGGCCGGGTCTTCGACTTCATCTCGCGCAGGACTGAGGCCGGCGGCCAGGAGGCGAACTTCGTCGCGCAGCTCTTCCGCGGGCTCGGCACGTTCATCCCGAAATGATCCTGCGCCGGCCGGCCGCCGCGTGGGTCTCACTACCGCCTGGACGGCTGGACTAAGCCCAACCTCGCAGGACGTGGATGATAGCAGGAGACCTGCCCCTCATCTCAGCTATGGGCCAGGATCGCGAGCAGCAGTAGCGCGATGATGTTCGTTATCTTTATGGCCGGGTTGACAGCCGGGCCGGCGGTGTCTTTGTAGGGGTCGCCGACGGTGTCGCCGGTGACGGAGGCCTTGTGGGCTTCCGAGCCCTTCATGTGGCGGACGCCGTCCTTGTCGACGAACCCGTCCTCGAAGGACTTCTTGGCGTTGTCCCATGCGCCGCCGCCCGAGGTCATCGAGATGGCGACGAAGATGCCGGTCACGATGACGCCCATGAGCATGGCGCCGACCGCCGCGAAGGCCTGGTTCTTGCCCGCGATGGCGCTGATGGCGAAGAAGGTCACCACCGGGGCGAGCACCGGCAGGAGCGAGGGGATGACCATCTCCCTGATGGCGGCCCGTGTCAGCAGGTCGACGGCGCGCCCGTAATCGGGGCGGTCCGTCCCCAGCATGATGCCGGGCTTCTCGCGGAACTGACGGCGGACCTCCTCGACGACGGAGCCGGCGGCGCGCCCCACCGCCGTCATGCCCATGCCGGCGAACAGGAACGGGATCAGGCCGCCGAGAAGAAGGCCGACGACCACGTAGGGGTTCGACAGCGAGAAGTCGACGACGACGCCCCTGAAGTACTGGAAGGCGGTCGCGCCCGGCTTGTTCGCCTCCGTGACGAAGAAGTTCAGGTCCGACGTATACGCCGCGAACAGCACCAGCGCCCCTAAGCCCGCCGAGCCGATGGCGTAGCCCTTGGTGACGGCCTTGGTGGTGTTGCCGACCGCATCGAGAGCGTCGGTCGACTTGCGAACGTCGGCCGCCATGCCGGACATCTCCGCGATGCCGCCCGCATTGTCGGTGACCGGGCCGAACGCGTCGAGCGCCACGACGACGCCGGCCAGCGCCAGCATCGCGGTGGTCGCGATCGCGATCCCGAAGAGACCCGCGAAGCCATAGGCCACGATGATGCCCGCGATGATGACGATGGTCGGCATCGCGGTCGATTCGAGCGAGACGGCGAGGCCCTGGATCACGTTCGTGCCGTGGCCGGTGACCGAGGCCTGCGCGATCGACACGACAGGGCGCTTGCCGGTGCCGGTGTAGTACTCGGTGATCACGACGATCAGGGCCGTGACCGCGAGGCCGGTCAGCGCGCAGCCGAACAGGCCGCCCGACGTGAAGGTGACGCCCGCACTCGTCCTGAAAGCTGCCGAGAAGCCGCCGAGCAGGACGAGGTTCACCAGCCCGATCGCCACGATCGACAGCACGCCCGCCGTGAGGAAGCCCTTGTAGAGCGCGCCCATGATCGAGCCGTTCTGCCCGAGCTTCACCGCGAAGGTGCCGATGATCGAGGTCACGATGCAGGCCGCCCCGATCGCGAGCGGATAGAGCATCATGGTCTCCAGCACCGGCTGGCCGGCGAAGAAGATCGCGGCCAGCACCATGGTGGCCACCACCGTGACCGCGTAGGTCTCGAAGAGATCGGCCGCCATGCCGGCGCAATCGCCGACATTGTCGCCGACATTGTCCGCGATGGTGGCCGGGTTGCGCGGGTCGTCTTCCGGGATGCCGGCCTCGACCTTGCCGACGAGGTCCGCCCCGACATCGGCGCCTTTCGTGAAGATGCCGCCGCCGAGGCGGGCGAAGATCGAGATGAGCGAGGCGCCGAAGCCGAGCGCGACTAGCGAATCGATCACGGTCCGGTCGGACGGGGCGAGGTTCAGGCCGCGGGTCAGGAACGCGTAGTAGATCGTGACCCCGAGGAGCGCGAGGCCCGCGACCAGCATCCCGGTGACCGCGCCCGACTTGAAGGCCACGTCGAGGCCGTCACCGAGCGACACGGACGAGGCTTGCGCCGTCCGGACGTTGGCCCGCACGGACACGTTCATGCCGATGAAGCCGGCCGCACCGGAGAGCAGCGCCCCGACCGCGAACCCGACGGCGACCCAGATCCCGAGGAGCCAGGCCAGCAGCGCGAAGAGGACGATCCCGACGATGCTGATCGTCAGGTATTGCCGCTTCAGGTAGGCTTGCGCGCCTTCCGCGATCGCGCCCGCGATTTCCTGCATGCGGGCCGTGCCGGCATCGCGCTTCATCACGTCGTTGATCGCCCACAGCCCATAGGCGATCGAAAGAGCGCCTCCGAAAATAATGAGGAGGATGACTGTCATCTCAAACCCTTGTGACTTCGAAGGTGGCGACGCTTCCGGGCCGGCGCGCCGGACGCACACGGTTTCAGCCCGCCTCACGACGCTCGCGGAATGCGCGCCCTAGTGCCAAACTTTTGCCCGCACCGCAAACGTCACGTCACCTTTCCTTCGTCACTGAGCCATAGTTTCGTCGCCGTGCGGGCGCTGGCGGGTGAAGGCGATCATGAGCAGCGCGAGCGCCACGAACGGGAACACGAGCCAGTTCACCGCCTGCCATCCGCCCGTGCTCAGGAGCCCGCCGGACGAGAAGGACGCCAAAGCCACCGTTCCGAACACCAGGAAGTCATTCGCGGCCTGGACCTTCGCGCGCTCCTCCGGGCGGTAGCAATCGGTCACCATGGCGGTCGCCCCGATGAAGCCGAAGTTCCAGCCGATGCCGAGAAGCACGAGCGCGGTCCAGAAATAGGCCGTGTCGCGGCCCGACAATCCGACAACCGCCGCGGCCCCGATCAAGACGAGGCCCGCGACGGTCACCGGAATCTTGCCGAAGCGGCCGATCAAGCGTCCCGTGACGAGGCTCGGGCCGAACATCGCCAGGATGTGCCACTGGATGCCGAGCGTGGCGGCGTTCACGGACAGCCCGCACTCGACCACCATGGCGACGGGAGCGGCCGTCATCACAAGGCTCATCAGCCCATAGGAGACGAGGCCCGCGCTTGCGGCCAGGATGAATTTGCGCTGGCCGATGATCTCGGCGAGCGGCCGCCCTTTCGCAACCGCCACCGGAACCGCCGGCGCCGGCGAAGCGCGCAGGCGCGCCAGGACCACCACCGACAGCAGCGCCAGCGCAGCCTGGCCGAGGAAGCCCCCCGCGAAAGGAGCGCCGGGCACGAGGTCGCGGGTCCAGATCACGGTCTGAGGGCCGATCACGCCGCCCGCGATGCCGCCGGTCATCACCCACGAGATCGCGCGTGCCCTGGCTTCCGGGGCCGCGTCGTCCGTCGCGGCGAAGCGATAGCTGTTGACGTAGGACGAGTAGAAGCCGGCCAGGCAGGTGCCGAGGCAGAAGATCAGGAAGGAGCCGGCCGCGATCCCGGCCGCCGCGACGGACCCCGCCAGAACCCCGACGAGCGCCCCGACCAGATAGGCGTTGCGCCGCCCCAGGCGGACCATGAGCAGCGCGGCCGGGATCGTGCCGGCCGCGAGCCCGAGCTGGAGGAGGCTGACCGGGACCGTCGCGTAGGCGGCATCCGGCGCGAGGGTCGTGCCGACAAGCCCGCCGAGAGCGACCACGATGGACGGGTTGGCGCCGCCGAGCGCCTGGGCGACCGCCAGCGTTCCGGCATTCCGGCGCCAGCTCTCGGGCGGGTCGGCGGAGGAGGAAACGGTCGTCATCGGGGGCACCAGGGGCGAGATAGCCCAAGGCTTCGCCCCGCGATAGGCGAAAAGCACCGCCGCCCGTGTCGCGGAATTCCTCAGCTGTCATTCCGGGGCTCGGCTAAAGCCGAGAACCCGGAACCCACGGCTCGCATTGTCTTCGCTGCGCTGAGTGGGTTCCGGGTCTGCGCAGCATCGCTTCGCGCTGCAGCGCGCCCGGAATGACACCCGTAGGTGAAGGTCTCCAGCAGGGCGCCGTGTCGCGGAGTCTTCGGCCGTCATTCCGGGCTCGCATCGAACTCGGGTGTTCCCGAGTTCGAATGTTCCGGTGGGCGGAAGTCGGAAACATCCGACTTCCGCAGCCGAGAACCCGGAACCCACGGCTCGCATTGTCTTCGGTGCGCTGAGTGGGTTCCGGGTCTGCACAGCATCGCTTCGCGCTGCAGCGCGCCCGGAATGACACCCATAGGTGTCGCTGACGGAAGGCTGCGCTCCGATCGGAGCGGGCTCGCTCACGCCGATGCCGGACGCCGCCGCTTCCGCCGGCCCGGAAGGTTGTCAACGCCGGTTGAACTCTGACCCGCCTTCGGCTTGGTCGCCGATCGTAATCTGACCCACACTGTTGTTCGCCGGGGTGGGCATGCCCACCCCGGCGCGTCGATCACGCGACCGCCTTCTCCCGA